>Ga0065711_1006741_pt1 | contig 17942 bp, 10 predicted proteins | sample Hoacrofraction12_FD_59098 | JGI IMG/M metagenome (GOLD analysis project Ga0065711, IMG submission 59098) | Hoatzin crop microbial communities from Cojedes, Venezuela - Epithelial fraction 12 v2 (version 2) | ecosystem: Host-associated > Birds > Digestive system > Esophagus > Crop | place...
AAGAGTGATTAGTTTCTACAAGCTACATCTATGCTTCTTATAGTCTTAGATGTTTATATATATTTCATAGTGCTCTGACAGTTGTCCAGAGCAGGCCCCATGCCTATCATCCAGCATACGTGGATTTTATTCTTTTTTTCCCCCTCAGGTTTTAATGTGTACTTAAATATGATATACACAGTGAGCAGCCATGGCACACAAACATCAGGAAACTCAGGAGCATTCCCAGGTCTACTAATGGTCTTAGTATGGCAGAGTCATAGCATTATTCCTGAGTCTTAGAACACCTGACTGCAGGACTCCCAGCTTCCCAAACTTCAAACACCTGCTTTACACAATATAACTCTTCATGGAAGTTATCATATGACCATTGTAGTAGTTATTACTATCATTAGAAAATATTATTATCTTCTAAGGAAAACATTAAAATAATCACAAACACTTTCTGCTGAAGTTTAAGAAAAAAAAACTCAATGAAAATTTTCATCCTGAAAAGTCAAAAACTCACAACTGAAAGCAGTATTCAAAGGATATATCACAGCTAATCTTAAAATAGCAAATACATTCTACCTAAGATATAGGATGATTCTTCTCAGAATAAAAGGTTCTGTTGGCATCTTCTTAGGATAACTGCATTACTGGAAGTGGAAAGCAGTAAGGTAGGTTACATACTATTACGTTTTTTGCCCATGGCACTTTTTTTTAACCAGTAATAGTCTAAGTCTGTAATAGCCTTGAAGCTCAGGACAATAGTCTGCAACCTCTAATGTTTCCACTCTTCAGTCTGAAGCTGCAGGATGCAATAATGTGTTCTAGAGACAGCAACTGAATGGATCACTGTGACCAAGTATCTGTTCAGGAGAAAGAGCACAATTTCCTAATGGACGAAAACATGTTCTGAAACAGAAGATATTTTCAGTAATGGATGAAATCTCATCAGCTAGTCTTTGCTCGTCAGCAAGAACCCGAGGCTCTGAAGCAAGTAAACTATCAAGTGAAGGAGTTACTAACATTAAAAAACATTTCTCATTACCATGCTACTATTTTAGAAAGCAGTTGTAGATGAATTTTGAAAGAAATCTGGTGTGATTCACGGAATTATTGACTAGTAATCCTTACCTCTATGCTTGGTAACATCTGCTGATGATAGAAAGTTATGTTGGTCATCTGGGATAAGAAACATCTGTAAGAAACTTGGAGTGTCAAGGTAGTCTACTGGGCAGTCGAGTGTCAAATGTAATAAAATGGTCAAGAAATGTAAGCAATACACATTAGCTGGAAAAAATTAAATGACATGTACATCTTGTAACATTCAGTTTAAGTACTGGACATCACTGTAGACAGCCTGTGGAGTCCTGGTTGGACGAGAGGGGACATAGGTTGGTGCCGTTGAGCAACCCAGGCTTTGTACCGGAGACAGGCCTGGAAAGCAGTGAACACGGAACACTGCTGAGAAGGTAAAGTGGCGAACACGGAACGCTGGCGCAGGGGGACTGCCGCATTGCCGCTTCCTGCCTCCTCGCCGCTTCCTGTCTTATCGTCGCTTCCGCGTTGAGATGACGCTCTGCACCAATCGCAGCAGTCTTGCCCATATATGGTTAAGGGTAACTAACCAATCAGAGGCTGTAATTGCTTGGTATACAAACCTTGTTTTGCTGACTAATAAGGGAGAACAATTTATACTCTTATTGACGGGACATCGTTACCACCGATCTGTCCCCCATTCCAACAATTGGTAGCAGAGGATGGTTGATTTCCCTGCAGAAATCTCTGAGACTGCCGTAAGCAGCGAGAGGAGGGGAGTGGGTAAAGACAGCTGGGAGAGGTGCTGCCTGGGTGCATAGTCGCAGGGCAGACACGTACGGCCACCTCCCAGAGAAAAAACGGGCCCGCCGGTGCTGCCTGGAGCAGACACAGTTTAAGGTGGAGGCCGGAGCTGCAAGCATGGAGGTAGAGGCTGCAGCAACATTGCTCGTCGGTATTCTCTCTAAGAGAGGAATAGACGCAACGGCAAAACAACTCGTGGAGTTGATTAAGTTGGGGCAGCAATGGGCTCACTTTGGGGATACCCAGCTACTGTATTCTGTCTCGGAATGGCAAGAGTTGGGAGAGACAATGTGGGAAAAGACAATATTGGGGGAGGAAAAGGAAGAAAAGGAAATAAAGGCTGTCTGGGGGCTTTTGGCGAACAGTATTAGGGACTTTAAAGGCTATAAAGGCGGAACAAGGGGTAGCGTGTGCGGCAGCACAGATGCTAGCTCCTGAATCCGGAAAAGATAAAGCGCCTAAGCCTGGGACGTTAACACACGTTTTTAGTCTACTGGCTGTAAAGGGGATGACTGGGACTACCTGTAAATCGATTGCTGAGATCCGGGTGAGTATGGAGTGTAGCTCGGATGCTGCTGGGGGGAGTGGAGGTCTTGCAGAAAGTTGCCATTAGAGAGACCAAGCAGAGAAGTGAGCCTCATCCGGAAGTGCCGCAACCCCCAGTGAGAGGGGAGGAGTGGCTAGTACCGCCCACAGAGGGGGCAGGGGAAGAGGCACAGCCTGCAGCATCGGCCCCTCCTCTGTATCCTCCATTGCCACCCCCCAGCGAGGTGTCTCTGCTCTCGACTCCCCCTAGTGGCGAGCGAAATGAATTGCAGGAAAAGGGAGCGCACGATCTTTTACAATCGATTCTACAGCGCCTCCAAGAGATGAACTTACAGTTGCAGCATATATCAACCCCCGCTAGCTCCCTCAAGCGAGAAGACGAGCCTCCCTCTCCAAAATGTTTAATCGGGCCTCCAGCTTCGGTCAGACCTGGCCGCTGGAGCGGTGTCATAAGGGACGCTATACTGGACGGACAGTGGAGTGTTGCTGCCAACATAGGAAGTACTCAGGCATTAGCCTGTCCTGTGGTACAGGTTAATGGTCATAGCAAATGGGAACCACATGACTGGAAGATTTTGCAACAGGCCCATAGCACCATATCGCAGTATGGGGTGAAATCTGAGGCCACTCGACAAATTGTTACCTGGATTTATTCTGCTGATTTGATGTGTCCATATGACTGTCAGAATTTAATGCGATTGTTGCTAACCCCTACTCAGTTCTTATCATGGGGGTCGGCATGGCAACAACGGGCAATGGATGAGGCAATGCGACATCAGGACCAGCGAGACCCGTATTATGGGATAACAGCAGAGATTCTTACTGGACAAGGAACCTATGCTAACCTGGAAGTGCAATTAACCTTCCCCGCCAATATACTTCAGTTGTCGGCTCGTCTTGCCCTGGAAGCTTTCCTCGCGTTGCCTGGTTCGTCTGCTCCATCCTTCGGAACCATCGTGCAAGGAGCCACCGAGAGTTACAGTAACTTCATCGACCGGCTGTGGGACGCGGTAATGAATCATCCAGACTTAAACGATGAGAGCAAACAACAAATGTTTCGGGTAATGGCTTTTGACAACGCCACGAACTACAAAGCAAGTACTTGCCAGTCTGCCAAAAGGAGCAGGAGTTGAAGAGATGCTGTCCAGAGTAGAGAGAGCTGGTGCACAAAAGCAACAGGTGACAGTTGCTGCTGCCGTGCAAGGCGCAGTCAGGGAAGTTGTCCAACCGCTTGCAGCTGTGGTGCAACAAAACAGCACACCAACCAGATACAGCAAAATCAGGGTTTTTTGGGCGGATTGCTCACCTCACTCTTTGGTAGTTGCCCGTTTGGCTTAAGTTAATTGTAAAAGGTTTGCGTATATGTATTGTGTTGATTGTTGTTGGAATTATAAAGTGTATTTGCTTTAACTGTCTTAAAAGGGCTCTTTCCAGGATGATTGACTATACCCAGCTTGCTCAAAAACAAGAAAGGGGAGTTGTGGAGTCCTGGTTGGAAGAGAGGGGACATAGTTTGGTGCCGTTGAGCAACCCAGGCTTTGTACCGGAGACAGGCCTGGAAAGCAGTGAACACGGAACACTGCTGAGAAGGTAAAGTGGCGAACACGGAACGCTGGCGCAGGGGGACTGCCGCATTGCCGCTTCCTGCCTCCTCGCCGCTTCCTGCCTTATCGTCACTTCCGCGTCGAGATGACGCTCTGCACCAATCGCAGCAGTCTTGCCCATATATGGTTAAGGGTAACTAACCAATCAGAGGCTGTAATTGCTTGGTATATAAACCTTGTTTTGCTGACTAATAAGGGAGAACAATTTATACTCATATTGAGGGGACATCGTTACCGCCGATCCGTCCTCCACTCCAACAACAGCCCAGTGAAAACTCAGACCTTGGGTGATACTGTATATATTCACAGACATATATAATGCTGTCTTATCTGGAATACTCTATGCACTGTATGCCACAGACATTATTCTGTGTTAAAATGTTTTTGATAGGAAGGGTCTGAAGAAATGCATTCAGAATGCTTATGAGGAAAAAAAAGCCCAAACAAACCCCCACCTCCTCGACACTCACCCCCCAGAAATCCCAAACACAACCCTTTCAGATAGTGAGAGTCGGAACAAATTGTGAAGTGTTATACTTCTAGACCACAAAATAAAAAGGGATGTGATGAGTAGAACCTAAAATACTGAGTGGCAGATCAATTACTATTTATCTTTCTCACTCATAATATAAAAAAAATCTGACATTCAAAGAAGTTATAAGGTGAGAAATTCAGAACACATGCAAAAGATTTACAGAATTAATTGTCCCAGGTAGTCATTAGCATCAAGAGAAAAACAAATACTGTGAAAGAGTTACTAAAGCCCCCTTTATATTTTTTGGTTAAAAAGAGCCTTCAATTACTTGATACGGGAGCAACAGAACTTAAGTAAATAAATTAATCCCCTCTAGCTCAAAGGCGAATAATATGCCTCTGGCACTAGACAACATCAAAGACGGTATAAAATAAGGTGGACACTGAATCTGAGTATGAAGAGCAATCCAGTAATGTTCAGACAAAAATGAAAAGCTTTCTTTGATGGAATAGGAGGACAGTATTTCTGTCACCACTGCTTGGAATTGTTTTCTACTTTAACTCAGAATCACTTCAGTCTTACTGAAGCTTAACTTGAACCATTTTCTTCTTGGCTTTGAATCACTCTATTATTGTAAGATAAAGAGATGCTGGAATGGAAATGTTAAGCATCCTTTTTCAGCAGATAAAGCTGTCACTTCTTCAGCTCTTGTGTGTGCTACAAGGTCTTTTATCTTTATACCACCAGTCTATCACGATAGTAATAAAAAAAAATTATCAAACATTGTTTTATGGAGTACACTTTGTAATCAACTTGTAAGTGCACTTATTCTGTGATACAGCACTCAGACTGAGCAAAATGCTTTGCCCTGTTTAGACTATAATTTGTCGGTGTTAATTGATGGTCCTGTATGCAGGCTTTCTGCAACTGTGCCAGAAATTCAGACTCTTACAAATTCTTTATGACACAAAACAAGCAGAACCCTACCACAAATACCAGCTCTCTGAAAATTACCTACAACCACATCTCCACAAAAAGCAAGTAACTTAAAAAAAAACAACAAAGAAGCAACCAAATGAGCTCTCCCTCCCCCAGCCTTAGTGCATTAAAACAACGCATGGTTGACCTTAGTCTTTAAAGCTTCCCAGAGGTCTCCCCGTGACAATAATTTACAAAAAATACTGCTAACAACGCAATTCCTTGTTTCAGTCTTCATTCTTTGACCTGAAACTGTTGAAAAGCATTGTTACAACAAGCTCTGGGGTGATTACAAAGGTGACTTGAGATACAGAGAGTATCAGTCCACCAGATCTTTTTGAAAGAGGATTTACTCATGCTTGCTATAACACAAAAGACGTTTAAACAATTTTTTTTGTGAAAATTCTTGTTAATTAAAACCTAATTATTCAATGACTGCTCTGTTTGGCATCTCCAAAAAATGCTCAAGGTCTTGAACAAAAGAAAAGATAACTCAGTGAGCAATTTATCATAAAAGCAGGATATTCCCCCTTTCTTACTACTTACCATGCATAATTAATATGTGATAATACCCATAATGAGTTCACTAAAACAATTAGCAACACATCTCCAGTGACCTGCTAATCTGAATATAATGCTTTTAGAATTTCGAGGTGTACCAGTCTCTTTGTGCTTACGCACTCACCTCACGTAGAAGCAAAGGCAGCTGCAGAACATAATTTATTATTCTGCATCACATTTCATCGAGTCCCTTAGCAGCTACTTCATACATGATCAAGATAAATGCAAGGAAAAAAAAAAAATATTCCTGCCTCCCCATCCCCCAAGTAGGGTACCCCAAAGACTAAGAACCAGTTATAACCCTTCTTTCCTCTTCCAATCAGATACATTAAGTGAAAGCAAACCTTGACCAGGTTATTTTTTGCATAGAATTTCAATGACTTTTTTCATTTCCATAAGACAAATACATCCATAAATAAACATGCACTGCAGTAACAAGGGCAACGTCTGGAACACTTAGGAACTAAATTACTTTCAAGCCATGCAACATCTAATTTTTCTTCCACAAATACATAATGAAGACTGCCAGCAAAGGGGTGTGTGTGTGTGCACACATGCAAGCACACATGCCTCAGGAGAAAAGGGAGGAAGAAAATCAACCATGGGAACTGAGAGCATGATAACTGAAAATAAAACAAAACAAACAACTTTGTCTCCTTCCTTTAATTGTCTTGTAAATATAAAATAGTGGCCTATTATGGATTTAGGAAAAAGGTGCATGTGTATAGCAGATCTTCAGAAGTCCTGGATGGTTAGGTGTGGTGAAACATCTCTCATTCTCCTCTCTGTAGCCATGTCTGTTACACTTACAAAGCTGGAAGTTGAGCTTCATAATCACAGATTTCATCATCCAGCCTGGGAGAGACAAGAAAGGCCTACATGCTCAGACTATTTAGAAGCTGAGGAAGGTGCACAATTCAGCCAACAGACTGTCCGGCAGCATATCACATAAAAAGTACATTCCATTAGAGTGCTGTGATCTTTGCATCCCAAGCTGTAAGCTTCTCGCAGTATTTCAAGAAGGAGGTCTTACATAAAACTCTATATTGTTCAATACCTACTTTAAATGGTCTAATAGGAAATGTAAATGTATAATCTATTAATAATTTATTCCTTTAAAATTCTCCATTGTCTGTCTGAGATCAATAGCTTCTCCAGCATGGGGGGAGGGAGAGGGAGGAACATAAAAAAAGTTGATGCTGTTTATTTTTTTGCGGTGTCCCACAGTAGCAGGAATTAGAGAGTGAGGCCAGTAACACATACTAAATACTCAAATCACAACTTGCCACCTCAAAATGAGACTTCAATCGCAATGGAGAGCAAGACAAGTAAAGGCTTTATCAATTCAGGAAAAAGTTCTAGTCAAGAACCTTCCTGAGCAAACAGCTGGTGTACCACATAGTAACTAGCACAATCTGCAAGAAAACCCAAAACTGGAAGACTGAACTCCTCGGGTCGAAGAGTGCCCAAAAAGCTGTTTTCCCCAATTTTTTGAGGAAGTATTCCACACAGTGGACGAGATAAGGACAACCCTCTCTTCTCTTGTGTTCTCTCTTCTCTTGCTTTAAAAAGAAAACTGAAGTCCCTGATTGCTGTTACATTCTCTATAGAGCCAATTTTTCTTGACATTTTAGGAATGTGCTGGGACTACATTTGCGATTATGCTTTACAAACCATTAAATGTAAGACATTTAGTTCCTGAGAAATAGATGCAAGCTGATGAGATTGTGCAATTTTGGATGCACACGTGAAAGCAAAAGACTCGTTTCTCAACAAAGCCATAAAGTCAGAAAAGGAGGTTCCTGCTGAACTTGGCACCTCATCTTGGTTAGAAGTCAGACAAGTGGAAATGTCCTGTTTTCAAGCCAATAGATATACCCTTTCAGATTTCACTTGCTATCCACTCTCAACACTTACAGGTATGTCTGCATGGAACAACTCAACTAATCTGGATACACACAAATGATGCAACATACTTCATTCACCTCCCAAGCACCTCATGTACAGTAACAGTAAAATCTGCCATATGCAATCTAAATTCTTCAAGGGAGTGAACTCTGCTTTTGCTGCAACCCTAAGCATGCCTTGTGTATGTAGGAGCAACGGTTTCAAGCTCTCATGGCACTCAACCAGTTGCTCAGCAGTCCCACCACCTGCCAGGGAGGACCAGACCCACCACACAACACACCTCTGCCAAGGCAGAGTCTTCTCTGCCCTGTTCGGAAGCTGGGCACGGTGCAGCACAGCATGCGAGGCTAATGGGAAAGCTGAGGGAGCACAATCTTGCAGATCAGGGACTCTAAAGGGGGACCCTATGCAAGCAGTGAGGAAATCATCTCCAGAACAGCCCAACAAGAAAACACACACACCAGAAACACTCAAACACCCCTGACCTTCAGTCAGTGTACTAACCGCCTGGTTACACAGGAGTTGGGACAAACAAATCAGACCACAACGTTACTTCTTTATTGGCTCTAACCCATCAACTGCCTAATTTGAATTCATTAATGAACTGTAATTACATCAGTACAGACAAGAAGGTCAAGTGGCTTCTGAAAAGAAAGCCCAGATTCTGCTTTCTACCTCAAAATGCACTGGCAGCTAGAAAGAGTTGTGGAGTAACGCTCATCCCTCTTCATGCAGCAAGCAGACGCTGGCACGTACTGTATCTGCTTCTCTACAGACTGCAGTATATGTGAACAATGGTGATCTGTCAAAAACTCTTCCCTGTCATTCCCACTGAATGCAGCTGAATGCTTTATAAGTCACGTGTACTATGACCATTGTGATCACAGGCTATACTATTGAGAGAAGCAAATATCTAGCAATATGCTAAAATAACTGGTAAAAATTGTGAGTCCAAGGAGGTAAGACAGCAGAGATCGGGCAAATCAGAATAGTTTACACCATGAGCAGCTGTTTAGAATAGTGTTTCAGCTGAGGAAAAATTGGGAACATAGGCCTTCTCAAAGGACAGACTCGAGCAAAGGTTGAAGAGACAGTCATTGAAGTAGGCTTGAACTAAGTTGAAAAATATCTATGTATTTTTAGATTTAATGCTTTTGTTATTTCTAAAATAAAATGTCTGATTTGTGGAATTGTAAACATTCAGGAAAGAGTGCAAGTCAATTTATTTCTAAAACGGAAAAGGGGCAGATTTATGATGACTAAAATACATGATTTCAACAGCAGGGATTCCAATTTACAGCTCAGCACACCACCAAGAGCAGCTGTTCATGCCTTTGTAGTTTCTGAACGTTATATAAAGTAGACCTAACAAATTCAACTTTCAGGTATACATAAGGAATAACAGAAACATCACTAATAAAATAACTGCTTATCTAAAAACCACAGTAAGATAAATACATACACTACATGCACACACTAAAAGTGGTGCAGTTGAAGGGGAAAAAAAAAAGTAAAAAAATAAAAATGGGGTGGACAAGAAATGAAAAATAGGTTTACAGGTTTTGGCATCCTTTTTACACAAGCTCATACTGATTGTCACGTTCAGTACTAAGTGCTAACTCAGCCTTCTTCACCCTCTGTTTTCCTTGTACAGTACAGACTAAGATTAAAAAATGGCCCTAATGTTCTGTATCTCTATTACTCTTTCACTACATCTTATGTAGCAAAAAAGTCTCAGAAAATTTCTCTTTGAACTCTCTTCTATGACATAAAAAGTCTACTGAGACTCATAAATCCTAACGCCATTTAATCAGTCTGAAAACTTTTAATGAGCTCTCACTAGATTTGGTACAGAGATTATTCGTAACTATGGGATCAATTAATTAGAAATGGAAGAAACCGCAAAGAAATAGTCTTTCAAATGAAAGCGTCGATTTACATCACTTGGAACTTTTCAAATTGAACAGATTGATTCTTTGTAAGAGAGTTAAGACTATTTGTATTATTACAACCTTTTCCTCTTTTTAAACAATGGATATAAATGGTATTTGCTTGTTTTTAAATTACACTACTAGTAAGGTCCTTTATTATACAGAAAAGCTATAGGCAAAACAACCATAATACTGGAAAGAACAGCCTTGACCTGCTACATCCTCAAGCAGGTAAATAATTAATTCGTGTGTTTTTAATGACATGAGTATATTGGAAGTATGTATAAATGTTTGCATGGGAATGTCTTACTATGTACTTACTTTCATTCTTACTATGAAACAAAATTGCTTCAAAATAACATTGAAAAGTTATAGTTGCCATATATATATATACCTTATATACAAATAGACACAGAAACACACAAACAGCAAGGCTTTTTATGAACTTTTGAAGCAAAAAATAATATTCTAAAACTTATAAATTCCATAAACATAATTTTAAATTATTTGAGACCTTTAAATCAAAATGGAAACAGAAAAATATTATTTAGTGAAAGCACTTTTGTTTCCGTTCCCCACCACCCCACCCCCCTCGATCAAATCTGTGAATTGTATCACTGAATCACAGGATGACTGAGGTTGGAAGGAACCTCTGGAGCTCATCTAGTCCAATCCCCCTGCTCAGGCAGGACCACCTAGAGTCTGTTGCCCTGGACCACATCCAGATGGTTTTTGAATAACTTCAAGGATGGGGACTCCACCACCTCTCTGGGCAACCTGTGCCAGTGCTCAGTCATTCTCAGAGTAAAAAAGTGTTTTCTTGTGCTCAGACACATCCTCCTGTGTTTGTGCCCACTACCTCTGATTCTGTCACCAAGCACCACTGAAAAGAGCCTGCCTGTCTTCTTTACACTCTCTCTTCAGGTATTTATATACATTAATAAGATCCCCCTAAGAATTCTCTTCATCAGCAAACTGCTCCATCAACCAGATCATTAATGCAGATGTTAAACAGGACTGGACCCATTATTGACCCCTGGGATACACTCCTAGTCACTGGCATGCAATTAGACCTTGTGCCGCTGATCACCCCTCTCCGTGCTCCTGTTCAGACAGTTTTCAACCCACCTCATCATCTACTCATCCAGCCCATACATCAACAGGTTCTCTATGAGGATCTCATGGGAGACAGTGTCAAAGGCCCTACTGTAGTCCAGGTAGACAACAGTCACTGCTCTCCCCTCATCTGCCAGGCGAGTCATTTCATCATAGAAATTTATCAAGTTGGTCAAGCAAGACTTCCCATTGGTGAAGCCATGCTGACTACTTCTACTCCTGATGATTTGCTTGTCCTTAATGCACCTGAAAATGGTTTTCAGGATTAGGTGCTCCATCACTTTTCCAGAGATTGAGGTGAGGCTGAGCAGCCTATAGTTTCCTGGGTCCTCCTTCTTGCATTTAAGACAGAACTGATATTTGCTTTCCTTCAGTCTTCAAGCACTTCTCTCAACCACCATGACCAATCAAAGACTATCAAGAGTGTCCTTGCAATGACATCTGCCAGTTCCCTCAGCACTTGAGGGTGCATCCCAACAGGGCCCACAGACTTACGTCCGGTTTGCTTAAGTATTCCCTGATCTGATCCTCTTCCAACAAGGGTACATCTTCCTTGCTCCAGCCCTTCCCTCTGGTCCCTAGGACCTGGCATTCCTTACTTGCTACGTTCAGTACTTCAGCGTTTTTCATGTCCTGTGTAACCAAGTCCTCCATCTCATGCAGCAACAGGCCTACATTTTCCTAGTCTTCTTTTTGTCTCTTATGTACTTACAGAAGCCCTTCTTGTTGTCTTTGACATCCCTTGGCATATGTAGCTCAATTTACCGAATTTCACAGTGATGTCATCAATAAAACTCCAATTTTGCCTCTGCAGCACATTTTTAGGAATTCCTGTTTTAAAAATTTGAAACACGGGAAAATATTAGGTAACTAATTCTAGAAAAATATGAAAGAACTTATTTTCCAAATTATGATTATATAAATGTAGGAAAAGAATAAAAATGCCCAAACAAAAAAGTTTTTTTCAATTGTCTAAATAAAATGTATGGAAAAGAACACAGTTTTTTGAACACTGTGGCCTGAAATTTCTACAATATTCAAGCACACATTGCTTCTACATATGTACAGCTCCAGCTGCTTTTCATGCAAGTTGCATCTGTTTATTTGAGAGCAGAATTCAGCATATATTTAAAAGAAAAAAAAAAGAATTTTAGTAAAATACAAAATTTCTAGTATTTAAGCTGCCTATAACATTTTGCTTGCCTGACTGATTTAATCAATTACTCATATGATACTGCATTGGTACTAGTGTTGGAAGCTCATATGAAACTTCATGTATCACAAGCTTCATCATTACGCTTGTTAAGTTCCTAGTTAACCAAAGACTGCAAAACAAGAGGTCAACATTTAAGAAATTCTCAGATGGACAACTACGGCATCCTTCAATGACAGTAAAGCAGACATCACATTCATTTTTATAATCAGTTTAGAATTGCTTACTTGTAGAAGTATGCCTGCGCAGCAACAGTCACAGGCTGCTATACTACTACAGCTAAATTCTGGATTTGGCCTTCTGTGGCTACATTGTATTTTTCGCCTGGAGCAGCAGTGAAGTTTTGAAGCAAATCTGACAGTCCTCCATTGCTACCTGATGGTTTGTTTCACTAAGTAGTTTTGGTTTGTACTAGGTTGCTTTAGCAAGAAGCTGAAGTGGAAGTCCTCTCCAGGCGCATGTCAAGCAATCTCCAATGCTTAAGCGGACATAAAGCTCCAAAGAACCTTATACAGCTTTCAGTCAGGCATCACAGTAAATCTAATCCAATGCAAAACATTAAAATCACATATAGCATAGATGTATAGGTCTATGCACCAAATACATTGCTCTAATCATCTGTTTCTCTTAAGTCCAATTACTAGCTTATGCAGAATTACCTACACCTCCTGATATTTTGCTGCAAACTTGCATGCTACTGAATGCTGTTACATTTCATATAAAGGAAAGCATGGGTTCAAACATTTATGATCTTCTTCAAATAAAGGTTAAAGAAAGCGACTATACAAAAATACCATGAACGCTCTGAATTTTGTTTGTCTAACACATCTTTAAAGCTTAAAATTTAATAAGCATAATACAGATGCTACTATTATCTTCAAATATTTTTTCACTGTTAACACAGCTAGAGCTACTTACTGCTGAATAAATAAAAATATCTACAACACAGTGTCACTGTTTTTGTTGTCATTTGGCTTTCTTTTGTTTTTTTTTTTTGTTTTTAATTATTACCACCTTGTGACTTTTTGGAAACACAGACAAATAAGCTAAGAGTTTTGGGAAAGCTGTCCCTCTGGATATTACGATTAGGCTCCTCACATGAAATAAATGTTTAATTTGTTATTAGCACAGCTGACATGCAATTTCCTTACCTCCTCTTCAGATACAATACCAGTTACAACACAGCTTTATATAAATTCTCAATAGTTTCTGCTCTTTTACATTCAGAATTACAGAATCACAGCCACACCTTCATCCAATTGAAAAGCATGCATCACACACCTCTCAGCCTGCTTCCAGGCTATGGTTATAAGTTCCACCATACAACATTATAGGAACATAGCCTCATTTTTTGTTACCTAGACATACACTTCAGTAAGAAAGAATAATTTTATATGAAAGTTAAGCTGTGGTTTAAGCTTGTTTTCAACTCCTCTCTTACTGCCTCCAAAACCTTGGGCTGTTTCCCAATATTTGCTCTCAATTGAGTATTAACGATCAAAAATCATAGCTACTTGAATCTACAGTGAGACTTACAGCCTTGCTGCTCAGATTCTTCAACATCTGGAACGTACCATACCTACCAGGCCTACTCACACAAGTACCTAACACGTCCATACAACCGCCATCTGCATGAACACGATCATGTGCGTTTGCTATACCTTTTCTAAACATCAAAGTTTTCAAATGAAGTTGATGCACATACACAGAATATTCAAGAGAACTTGCAACAGAAAACAACCCAACCCAAAACCAAGAACAGCTTGGTTAACACTGTTCATAGTATGCCACATTGCATCAAATTTATTTCACTGTGTATTCCAAGCCAACTCAAATACCGTTGAGACTCTGGTTGAGAACTTCAAGTATGAAAGGTTGAAGAATCTTACCTAATCATTTCATATGTATTTGTGTAACCATTTTTTCCTCAATAATCCTACTGAGGAAACAACAATCACAGGCTAATCCACCTAAAGTTGTTCCTCAAAAATTAGTATGTAATGCGTTTTTCTGTGGTAATGAAACTCCAAAACTTCCAAACTTACATTCCACTCAGGACAGACAGGAAGTGACAAAAATATTTTAAGAAGAAAGGCAATTTAATTTAAAACAAAAGTGAAGACACCACAGTAAATAACTCTCAATTCATCTTTTGAATACTCTCCCTACAGATTTCTACTTCAGAATCAAGTTTGGAAAGTTATATATAAGAGAGAGAAAATAAAAACCTCTACTATTTGAGAAAGATTGCTAAAACTGATGGGTTTTAAATCAGAAAACAAGAATTATGATATCAGAGATTTAGAACGTAAGAGGAAAGAGATGGCTTAGGAAAAATATATATCCTCTTTACAGAGAAGTATCTCTAATGTTTAGACACTTAAGAGGTAAATCAGCCATGAATGTATGAAAAATAAACTGATCTATGCTTAAATAACCGTTCCAAACTTTGAGTGGTGAAGTTCAGCTTGCAGATTTATGCATGGAGCAGAAAATCATTATACTTTCCTATTACTGCACACTACCATGTAGTAAATCAGCAATCTGCATTACAAACTTTATAGTGGGGGGAAATGATGCTTTTCAACAACCTCTTGCCTGAACAGCCCAAATGTCTTTGAAAACACAGGTTGCTGATTTTTATAGTGTTTACATTAAATCTTAATCCAAGTATTTCTCCTGTTAAAAAAATAAATAATCAAATATAGCCCAAACTGAATATTCCTAACCTTTCAGTTAATGTGTTCCCTCCTCCTCTTACCTTCTCTGGAGGTGCAGGAGGGTGAAATCTCTTCGCACAAACTAGAAATGCATCAGGCTGCGGCTTGCCACACTTCACCTCGGGGTCATCTCCCAACACGATATGATGAAAAAGACCAAAGAAGTCTTTGTGTCTGGCTGTTTTCATCTGAAATGTCACTTCAGCTGAGCTGGTGGCAACAGCTATGGGTATGTCATGTTTGTGTAAATGACGGATCAGCTTATCAACCCCTGCAAAACAAGTACATATATTTTATTTTTATACATATCCAGATATGTAGGTACATGTATTAATATTTATACCTACTTGCAATATATTTAGCAATATTCCAACAACATTGTCTTACTGCATACAACAACCTATTTCAATCAGTTACTGTAGAAGAAAATTCTTGCTACATCTGAAACATTCCTTCTCCACACAAAAATTATGGAACTTTCCTCAAGGTATATACTCGTTCCGTCATCAAATGATGCCGTTCTCAAAATACGCCAAAAATGGCTTCAACATCATTGTGTAAGTACACCCACTAGAAGCTCATTAAGCAATGTCCCCAGCATTATGTATATTATTTCATACTCCCTGTAAGTGAGAGAAAAGTGCACAGGGGAACATTTTCTTTTATACACAAAGCTATGCTCCTGGGGAAAAAAAAAAAAAAAGCCACAAACAAATAACCCAAACAAAAACCCCAAAGTCAATGAAATATACTCTTCTCACTGAATGGTATAGTTTTAATTTCTGAAGCAGGTATCCAACTGGCATAAACCAGCCTCTAAGAGAGATCCGTTTCTCTCTTTTGCAATTACTAGAGCAAGCAACGCTAAGCAGAGGAGGGGAGATGTCAGTCACAGTTGTTAATACCAGAGCTTTATCTATTGATGCTGTGAAACCAGAGTAATGAACACCTCAAACCTAATGGGTAGAAACTTCAATCTGATCCAGTCTTCCAGGGAAGGTTAACACAGGGAACAGTGAAAATACAGCAGTCTGTGTAAGAGGGAAATATACTTCATTATTCATTGCAAGTTTTGAGTTTCCTATGTAGAGGTTTCCATGCTTCTCTGCTGCAGCATTCTGAATGCTGGATACCTCCCCCAGACAAAACAATTAGCAGCATCTAATGCAGAATGAGTGTGGATGTCCGATCATTACAAAGTCACAACAGAATTTATCTACAACAATCTCTAACAATTGCTCCATTTTGACAATTTCTATAAACATCAATCTTATCTGCAATACATTTTTCCGAAGTGTAGTCATATTCTCAACTTTGAGAAGTTATAATTATTACTCATAATAAGTACTAATAATAAGTACTACCGATAATAGCGTGTAGATCAGTAAATGAGTGCATTAACTAACCCATCTATCTGGAAGTAGGACCTGTAGATGTGGCCCTCTGCAGATCTATTCTCTATTCTCCAGAATCTAACCAACCAATTAATAACTGACATTTGCTTGTATTTGAAGACAGCCTCTAAACTATAAATACATGTATTTCTGTGATGTTAGATTTCCAGTTGGACAGAAACAACAGCAGTGTTATTCCGCCTCTAATGTCAACGCATCACCTGTTTAAAAGCCTTCCTATGCACCCTTAAATGGTTATACTAATAAGCAAGTGCATTTTTTCCCAAATGATGCTACTCTGTCCTCTCATTGAAATATGATGTTAAATACAAGTTAACTTTTTATTCCAGATGCAGATTATGTCTTCATTCTGAAACATGTGAAGTAAGCCTACATTAAATTAATAGAAGTACAAGATCTCTTAATGTAAAGAAGAAACCTGATTGTCTCTTTTTTTAAAATAAAATGCATTAATTCAAATGAATTTATACTAAATAATCTGCAATATTTTGCTAGGCTAGCACATCGTGTATGTAGTAATATAAAGAAGTCTAAAGATTACGCAGGTAAGAAGACTTCTCCTATGTCCTTGCTATGATACAGTTAGTTTACTCTGAAGCTGTGCTCTTTTCAAACAGCTAATTTTCTTCAGTCCCACTGCATCACAGCTTCAGTTCATCTGTCACAGGGTATGTTTACTCCACGTTTCTATTGCAGGTAGCCAGTCACAGAAAAGCACTGTTGCAGAAAGATTATTTCGTCAGGGTTCCCTCTTATATTCCCGCAGCACATGTCCTGGTTTCGGTGTGTAAATGTGTGTGTGCGTTTGCTTTCTCTCTTTTTGGCTTCCCTCGCTACAAGGGAGCTAAAATGCAGCTGTCCCCAGTAGCTCCAGAGAGCAAAGATATACATTATTCAGAAAATGCACTTTAATGAAAATACGCTATTTAAAAAATGACTATTTGCACATGTGTTCATACAGCAAAACAGATTAGAAAAAAATACAAGCAGAAAATCAGTTGCATGAAAAAAAATTAAATTGCATATGGAAGAATAACTAGCATAACTTAAAAAGCTCAAGACACTAGCACTTGAAAAATATTTTCATTCCAGGTTTGTTATTTCTTGTAAAAGCTATAGATCAACAAAATTCATTTTTGTTTGGATCAGTTACCACCAGTATAACTCCAGACACTTCGCTACCACATAAAATTACTGACACAATTATTGTACTAATTCAGCATATAATTCTTCATTAGGAAGATAATACCTTTCTCAGTATCTTTCTTGTCCTTTTTTTACAGAAAACATCAACAGAAAGGGAAGTGGACAACTGCTTTAAAGATCTGTAAGAAACTTCCCCTGGTACATACTTTGTCATTATATCCTTTATAGCTACACAGATTTTTCAATCAAATGAAGACTTCAGTTACATCAAAAACAACCAGCTAAAAACTCAATGGCTATGAAGAAGTATTCCTGCAAACTTGTTAACTTCTAACTTACTTGTAGCTACCACGTAAAGGATCAAGGCCCATCCACCAAAGAGGGACTTATCTGCTAGGCTTCCTGGGATCATCCTCCACCCCTCCCTACCTGAAAGCCACATGCAGCAAGTTCTTTTTTTTTTTTTTTTCCCTTCCTTTTTCTTTGTTCTTTTTTTGGTTTT
>Ga0065711_1010704_pt1 | contig 17942 bp, 8 predicted proteins | sample Hoacrofraction12_FD_59098 | JGI IMG/M metagenome (GOLD analysis project Ga0065711, IMG submission 59098) | Hoatzin crop microbial communities from Cojedes, Venezuela - Epithelial fraction 12 v2 (version 2) | ecosystem: Host-associated > Birds > Digestive system > Esophagus > Crop | place...
CCCCCCCAAGTTTTGATTCTTCCAAAAAGTCCTGCAGCTCACATTTTGCTCCAGTTTTGTGACTAAACATTAGCACTGGCCTTACCAGAGAGGATTTAGAACTGGAGTCTTTGAATGTTAATTGGGAGTGAGTGTGATATGCAACAATTCTTTACAAACCTTAAACTTGGAACCAGATTATAAGGGTTTATGAAGATGAATACATTGAATTTTTTTAGGATCTCGGGTATACTGATCAGGGCAGATTTTTTTCTTTAGGGTAGAATATGGTAGCATTAAACCTTTATGCTGCAAGACCAGGCACGGATCTTAACTATTGATAATATGGAACGTAGTGGTGCTTTGTCCACCGGGAAGGTTTCTTGACTGTCACCTATTAGAAATTTTGGATGTAAACCTCTGTTTTTCCAAGTATCAGGGCAAAATAAGATTTATAAAACATGCGCTTCAACTCTAGCTCTCTTGTTTTGGAGGTAGTGTCACCTTCCACCAATCCAAGTGCATTAGTATATTCAGCTAAAGAGCTTCTAGCTGCATGGTGTGACTACTAAGCACGTTAAGGCCGCTTTTGGACCCTACTGAATCTAATTGTATAAACACTTTTTTTCATTTGATGAAGCTTTATTCATGGAAGTTGAGATCGATGTTAGTCTCTGCTTCTCTACCGACTCCTTAAATCATGTAACATTTTTTTCAAGATGAGAATGTTTGCAGCTGATCAGAAATTCATGGGTTGCTAATGCTTAAATATTTGTAGTGAAGGTTAAGTTACTGATGATCTTTCTCCTTTCTCCATCTAACCCACTGTTGCTGGGATTCAGTTACTTCAGAATCTCTTGCATGACTGCAGAGAAGAATACAAAAGCAAATCCCCAAAGTGTAAAAAAACCAAAACAACAATTCCCACCAAAACAACAAATCCCACCAAAACAGACAACAAACCCAAACACCCTCCCTCATCTTTTAGGTTTTTTAATTGCATGCTGTGAAAGATAGCTGTGATTCTATGTACCTTTATCCATATGTCTTGAAGAATAAATGGCTAGCAAAACTTCTACCTTGCAGACAAATCGTTCCAAAAAGTGTACAAGATGCAAAAAATTCAGAGTACAAGATAGATGTTGAGGATTTTAGTTGCTTTAGATTGATGTAACTTCAGAGCAGTAGAACGAGAGCGTAATGAAGAGTGTGCACTGCCCAGCAACAGGCTAACAGATCCAGTGGCTGCTGCCGCTTCTGTTTTCATGAGGAATATTGTACATAATTCAAATGCTTGCCAAGTGTTAAACAAACTTGTTTCAGGTTAAGGAGTGACAGCTACAGGTGTCGGAAAATTGGCAGCATCTTAATGATAGGAACCTTAGAATTTCTAGAAAGCTTGTGACGGACAGCTCTGTGTTGTATTCTTTTTGCTTTGCAAAATTACACATTGTATAATAATAATGAAGTCTCTTCCTTCAGTGAAAGGTGACTGTCAAAATTTAAGGTAAAAAGACCCAACAAACCCCACCCAAAAAATTATTTAAAATTTTAAAGATAGAAGGATTGTCTTCTTAAACAAAGACAGTGTACAGTGCGTGCTGGTGAGGAATGGACACATTGCAGTAATTGCAGCTGCTTGTGTGCCATTGCCACGGCATGCTGAGAACTTGCTCTTTCCTCTATATCATGGTGCTAAGGCAAGTCTTGAGAGCCAACTGACTTGACCAACTCTTTAGCATTTTCCTTTCCCAGCAGCTCTGTATTGCTGTATTGCCACCTTGGTGGTTCAAGAGACCTGACTGCCTCTAAACCACGGTTTACCAACACCTACATGACATTAATGACTCTTTTTTCCTGAGGTACTAAATAACAGGAGGATCTGTAGTATGGATTTCTACAAACTTTTGATCTTTGTGTAGCTAAGCGTGACCTTAGTTTTATTTTTAGCCAAATAATTAAAATAGATTTGATGCCAAAGCCGGACTTCTGTTTAGAGATAAAAATGGTCTGTTTTAAATGTCTTCCCTCCTTGTTCCATAGTTGAGTTGAAATGCTGTGTTGCTGGCGTGTCTCGCTTGCATAGTCACAGATTGCAGTCACAGAGGCCTAGGACTTCACTGCAGGATGGGTAGGAGCAATGGGGTGAGGGAGGAGTGTTCCAGCTTCAGTACATGTGCAGAATAGAAGGGGAAATGTGATTGCTACAGAGTTTCAAGGACTGAACCCTAGTTTCAAGGTTTTCTCCTTAGAAAGCCACACTCTGGCTCTGTTGTGAGAGAGCGGAATTCCCCGCTCAGGTTCCCTTCCCAGGGCGAAGCCACTTCTTAGATGTACTTGACAGTGAATGAAAGCATTTGCAGCATCTGCCCGTTCTGTGTATGTGCAGTTCTACAGGGACCGAGGGTCTTATCTGGCCTTGCACTTTGCAAGCATGAAGTGAAGTGATTGTGGAAGTAAGAAATGAAGACTTGTAGTTCTTTGTACAGTTTCTCATGTATCCTCCTCTTTTTTTTTTTTTTTTTGTTTTTTAGTTGCATGTATTTTTAGAGAGACTGTGTAAGGACTAATCTGGTTTATAATGCACTTTCAGAATGAATGGGAACAATTTTCCTTTAGAGATACCCTTAAATAATTTGCCCATAAATTCCAGTTCTTGTGAATCAAACTTCATTTCCATCTGTTATGCACAGCAAGTCTTGAGTACTTACTGATAACTACTAAAATAAGAAACATTAATCAAAACTATCGTTTTCTGTCTCTACAAGTTTTTTAGGTGATCTTGAAATTTATAGAACTCCATGCTTTTAGCACAGAGGACAAGCAATTTTTACAGACAGCTAGGGATATATCTAGAGCCTGCAGGGAAAGGTGTATATGCTCCAGTGGTCTAGTACTTGGCAGGGATAGAGGTTCTGAACTTTCTTTTTCTACAGCTCCAGCATTTTCTGTTCCTTGAGGGGAGGAGTGTGCGAATATGGCAGCAGAATGCAAGCGATCATGCAGTTTGTGGGATACCACTAATTCTCTTTTTTTGTGTGCATCCTTACAAAGGAGGTTTTTGCTTGTTTGTATTTTGGAAGATGTAGACTCTTAGTGCAAGCTTTTTATTTTGTCGTTCTGTTTTTTTAAAAAAAACAAGCTTCTTAACCTACTAGTAGCAGAGTTCAAGGCTGTCTTGCAGTAGCGAGACGGGGTTTTCCTTACTCTTCCAGCCTAGATGGCAAGACACTTCTGGGATGAGGGCCTGATCATGGATACGGTGTTTTGCTTTGATCCTGGGAAGTCTGTGGGATGTGGTGGCCCAGTGGCTTTGAAGGGCTTCTTGTTAACAGAAAGAGCACTGGGATGCCCTTGTGTTGAGGAAGGGAATAAGGCATATTTGTGAATGTTTCTGTTTTACCCATATAACTAATGAGTCTCCTTTGAAGGTTTAAGGATCGTCTCCTAAGGTTTCATATGGCTTCTCTACAACAGATGCCAAGCTAGTGTGAATTGAAACTTCAGTGCTGATTTGACCCAAGGTTAATGCAGTAAACTGCTGCGTACTTTATTAATTTCTGATTTCTCTCTAGGGAGAACTAGAGAGGCAGTTGCTGCAGGCTAATCCCATCCTGGAGGCCTTTGGAAATGCTAAGACAGTAAAGAATGACAACTCCTCAAGATTTGTGAGTATTATTATCTGTCATTGGTGACAGGATTCTACACTTTTGAGGGGGAAGACTGGGTCTGCTTTTGGTTCACTTGCTGTCAGGGATAGGAAAACTGTCTGTGAGTGACTTCCCTCAAATTAATCTGGGAAGTGAATTTAATTCATTGAATTATCCAGAGTGGATCTGATAGGTCCCTGGAATACAGGAACCTGGCCTTGTGCCAGGGTCATCTATGCCAATTTCTATTGTAAGTTTATTACAATCAGTTTTATTCTGGAGAGCAAATACTGGTCCTTATTTTACTTGCTCTGGAGAGCAATGGACAGCGTCTGAGAGGCAGATGGGGGAGCTAGAGCTGCAACTGAAGGAAAATGGTTTAAGCTGATGTTGAGGTGGAGCTGTCCAGATCATATAGCACATGAAGCTGAAGGAACTCTGGTTGTGGGAAATCTAGGCTGAAACAGAATGATTTGAATTGTAGGCTGTCTGGATGTCAGAAATGTCTGAAAGTGTCTGGTGTCTTGTTTGTTAAATCGCTGTTGTGATCAGCAGGCATTGGCTATTGGCTGACCTTATGTTTTGCGTAAAACCTGCCCAACCTGTTTTGAATTTCCTTTCCCAGATTAAAAAGAGAAGGTTTACCTTTGCTGTTTACTGTTGTTACCAGGTAGAATGAATGCTAATTTTAAGCCTCTTATCTTCCTCTCAGGGCAAGTTCATCAGAATCAACTTTGATGTCAACGGCTACATTGTTGGAGCCAATATTGAGACCTGTATCCTTTCTGTAACCACTTAAACAGAGCAGTTAAAGGCTACGGAGGTGGCAATAACGGTGCCTAGCAATCTGTTCACGGCTGACTTTCTGTTTGTCAGGTGGAGATAGTGGTAGGAAGCACTTAAATTTATGCTAAGCAAGATTACTGTTGTAGTCTCCTGTTTCTTCATACAGTGTTTTGTGACCTTTGTGATCAAGGTGGAAATCTTTTCTAAATGAATGAATTCTAATCTTAGGAGGCTGAAATGGAAGCATAAACTGTGATAAGATGAATAGCTTTGGAATTTTATAAGCCATTTTCACTTCTGTCCAAGGCAAGCAGAGATGGATGGCCACTGTATTTCTGGTTTTTATCAGTGAAGTCTGTCATCATAGCCATCATTCAGAAGCTGGCAGAACTGAGACCATAAGCTCAGTGGGTTGTTGACTGATAATGATTGCTAAATCAGTACCCCTGTTAACAATGAGGAGAACATCAGCTAGTATGATGTGCCGGAGAATACGAAGTGATTTGTATATCCTGCCATATGCCTTGACTCTCTGAAGATCTACTGGAGAAGTCACGTGCAATTCGTCAAGCCAAAGAGGAGAGAACCTTCCACATCTTTTACTACCTGCTGTCTGGAGCAGGCGAGCATTTGAAGAGTAAGTATGATTTTGTTGTAGTTATGGAGTTTCCTCATCACAATGATGGAAGGTCCAAAACACATGTAGGCTAAGACCTGTTCCTTCATAGTTTTTTGGCCCTGCCTCTTAGATATGGTCACCCCTCCTCCACTTCTTCCATACACTCATACATCCCTCTGCTGTCCCCCTGCACCTCTCAGTTCCCGAAGAGTTACTTCTCTGGTTCCTTCCTGCACTTGTCTCCTTGCCAGCAATGACTCTACACCCTTCCTTATCTAAAATCGCTGTCCTGTGTTTAGTCTCGTCTTGCATGATGTAAACTCTTCTAGTGCAGGAATGGTCCTGCTGTGGTGTGCTTGGCATTTAACCGAACGGAGCAAAGCTGCTGGCCCCTGAGCAGCTCTAGAAGCCTAGGATCCTAGTGCAGCTAGCTCAGCCTGGTAATCAGGGTCCGTGTTGTGTGAGAGCTGCAAATTGATCTGGAGGAAGGACAGATGGAGAGGACTTTTCTCATAGTTGCTACTGTTTCAAGAGCTATGTATTAACTTTCACCTGACTTGAAACAAATGAGGTGTCTGAAATTGAAAGTGAATGTGCCTTTAATCCCTGCTTCTTAGAGATGTAGAGCATAATGATGATCAGTACTGCTTTGGTGGAGTAGTCTGGAGGAAGAAATAATAAGGCAGAAACCCCTCCAATTTTATCTAAAATACATTAAATGTTTAGCCTGCAACAAAAGTGGGCTTACTCCCAGATTCATCCAGCAACTGCTAGCATATGCAAGTCAGAAATTAGATCTTGGTGGAAGCTTGTTGTCTGTCTTAAAAACAAAACAAAAAAACAAAAAAACAAACAAAAAACAAACAAACAAAAGACACACAGTCATAGTAACTTCTTTCTCAATTCTTTCCTAAGCTGATCTGCTGCTGGAGCCTTACAACAAATATCGCTTCCTTTCTAACGGGCATGTTACGATCCCGGGTCAGCAAGACAAAGATATGTTTCAGGAGACCATGGAGGCAATGAAGATCATGGGCATCCCAGATGAGGAGCAAATAGGTATGAATCTTCTTAAGGGTTTGAAAATGCAAGGAGATGAAAGAGGAAACGGATCATATCTTTCTGGAGGTTTTGTGTTCTGGGGTTCTTTTTTTGGTTGGTTAGTTTGGTTTGGATTTTTTGTTGGTTTTGTTTTGTCTGGTGGCTGTGCACTCACACACATGCACTCACACACCCCGGCCCCAAGTGAACAATGTGCAAGTAATAAACATAGTGGCTTTAGAGTGACCCATCTCAGGATCTACCAGCACAGTTTCAGTTTATACAGTTAAGGTTAGAAGTCAAGCAGCTAATGAAAACATGCTTCTGCTTGCTGTTTTTGTTCCCAATCTGAGGGCTATATATCCAGTTTATAAATAACTCATGCAAGATACAAGAATCTGCTCATTCTCTTGTGCAATGCATGGCTTGTGTGCTCCCCCTATCCCTAAGCAGTGGCTTTGAAGTATCTAATCCAGCCACTGCTGGATTAGTACTTTGAGAATGGCCTGGTCACAGTTCCTTTCTTTCCAGCTTAACACTGAACTGCTGATCAGAAATTAACGTTGTCTGATTCTGGAAGCACAGTACCATGACAGTGAAGCTAGAATTGCGTGCAGCCGGCACAAAGCGCAGTGATACATATTCACCAGAGCTCTGTGCTTTCTCCTTCGTGATCTGCCTCACTGGCTGGGACCAATGTTCTGCAGAATATCAGTTTCTGAATTTATAAGGTCTTCTGAAACGAGAACATTTTTTTCTCTATGCTGAAGCAAGCATCTGTGGTGGGTTGAGGTCACCACCTCCTCTGATAGAGCCTGCAGCTCTTGTGGCTGTAGGGAATATGTGTCTGTGCCTTAGCTACTGCTTTTCATAGTCCAGCCTGCTATAAATCCAGGCTGTCATTATCCACAGTTTAATACACTTCTTGATATCCTGCATCATCTGAGGCTGGAACTGCTAAATGGAAGTGAAGAGAAGTTTACCTAAACTGAATAAAAGAATTGACAGTCTAATTTATTGTCAGGATGTCCTTTTATGCTCGTTTTTTTGAGCTGGATTTTTAATGTATGCTCCAGGGCATGTCTTTGCTGTCACGTAGATGAGCTATTGGTTCCAGCCACTGCAGCAAAGATAGCTTTAGTGTTTTGCACTTGCTGTTCAAAGTGTGAAGTGCATTAATGTTCCTTGTAGGCTTAGAAGAATGATACATACAGTAGCTGATTGGATGGTAGGCTTACTTAGTTTTGATGTAAAGTCTAAACAACAACTATTCGTGATTTATGAGACAACATCAAAACACGCTGTCTGTCCAAGTGCCAAGACTCCAGATTCAGCTGTCAAACCGCTGGATTTCATAACATGCCACTAGGAACATCTGTGTCTCTTTTCTGTAGTCCTGATGTAGCATATATGGAGCCTTTGTTTGCTCTGTTATTAAAAGGATATTGTTTTAAAACAAATGTTTCTGTAACAGGTAGAAATTAGGGGACGAAAAAAATCTTTGGTACGAGATCCCGTTTGCAAGTGACTGTCAGTTTTCTCTGCTTAATGCAACTAGAAGCTATTGTACAATGAGCTTTGGTTGCTACGTAGTGAAAACTGAATTGATGCTATGGCATTGAAAAATGTCTTTCCTGTCCTAGCATTTGATGCTGCTTTTGTGATGCACACCACTTGAAGAGTATGAATATATCATGAGCAATGGGTGGGGTGCTTCAGTATGTAATTAGTAATAGTTACCGTACAGGCACTTTCGCCCAAATCCTGCTGCCCTTCATGCATTATGATGTGTGTCTGTATGGACTACAGACCTTGGACAGGGAGCTGAAAGTGATACGGGGCTAAAGGAACTCTTACTTCTCTTCATTGCTTTGTACTCTTGTCTCTTTCCTGTGTTTAACAGTAGTGACTGAGGAAAGTAGTGATATTTGGCCCTCTGACAGAGAACAAATGCTTTATCAAAAAACATAGATGTTGTAGGATGGCACGTTACCCTCAGTTCTGTCTTCCACTTTACTATAGTGATATCGAGAATGAGTAAATTTCCAGGCTGTGTAGTCTTGCATAGGAGGGATGGGGAAAGTCCTGTGTCCTGAAAGAGAGCCATGCAGAGGAATTACCTGTGGTGCTTTTTCATAAATTGCAGAAGGATCTTTGGGATGTTGGGAAGGGCCTATTAACCATGTTAGGAAAGGTAACTGGGTCGTATCAAGGCTTTTGGTGGTGTCTGACACTAAGCTGCTTTTATTACTTTAAAAGGTCTGCTGAAGGTTATCTCAGGTGTTCTTCAACTTGGCAACATAGTCTTCAAGAAGGAGCGCAATACAGACCAAGCCTCTATGCCAGACAATACAGGTAACCAATCTTTTTTTCCCACCACAAAGAAAAATGCAGAAAAAAGAATACAGGAAGTTCTTGCAAGTGGAAGAATATATTGCAGTATGTAGAGAATGCTGGAGTCCTGTTTTTCTATAAGGTGAATTACTTGTCAAAGGAGCTGACATTCTGCTTCATACAAATACACTCTGTTCTGCCAGGTGTGGGTTTGCAGCCACCCATGGGCGGGAATGTGGCACTGTTCTTGTGACAGGGAGTACACATGACAACCAGCTGAAAATCATTATTCTGCTAGAATATGTAGTGTGTGTGTGTGTGTGTGTTAACCAAGCTGGGAATGGTTGCTCTTACAAACGTATATTATCAGACTTTAAGGAATGTTCTTTGCTGACTTTGTAGGTAGGCTGGTAACTGTAAGAGTAGGGTGGGTAGTTTTGTGGTGGGTATAAAGTATGTGTACGTATTTTAATTGCACTGCCCATTGTTACATGTGTAAATAGTACCATGTCTCACATGATAGAAGGCTGTCTGTTGGAAGACTCTTAGACCTTCATTATAGATGTACTGCAGAAATATAAGAGGTTGCTAATTTATCTTTAAGTGTTTATATTTTTGACTATTATTATTATGGAAAATAGGCTCTAAATGGCATTTTGGGGAGAAGGGTAAACCAATTGGGTTTTGGATCCTGAATCTGAAATACAGAGTTACCTCAAAGACTGACCAGTAGATGAAGACAGAACAATTAGCCTGATTAAGAAATCTGTTACTTGACATATCTTTAAGTTGATTACAGACTGTGAGCTTTGTAAAGCTTCCGTATTATGACTTAGTGGTATGAGAGTATTGCTTCAAATTTACTTTTGTGGCTTCTGGAGAAGCTCGTTAACCTGTAGTATGGTTTGCAAAAGTTTCTGAGGGATTTTTTTTTGTTTTGAAGATACCTTTCATCAACCTGTTCTTCATTTAACATTTTTATAAGCTGTTTCATGACTCTCTTGGGAAGGCAGTTGCAGGAATGTTGACTTTTTTTCTATTGCTTTCTGTGGGAAACCCAAAAGAACATTAACCTCTTTGTTATTTCCTCTTACTGTCTTTAGCTGCTCAGAAAGTGTCTCACCTTTTGGGTATCAACGTGACAGATTTCACTAGAGGTATCCTGACTCCTCGCATCAAAGTTGGGCGAGATTATGTCCAGAAAGCTCAGACCAAAGAGCAGGTATGCATTCTGTAAAAATGAACAAGTAGTTTAGTCTTTAATCATGCCACCACAACGCTAACAAATGTATTGGAGGTTTCTGTAGCATTTAATAACCATCTTTGACTGCAGTGTATGGCAACCCGTTTGAATGATGTAGCATTCATACTGCTTCTAGTATTTGCTCACTTCATATACATTAAGATAAAAATCACCCTGACCCTATTGCACCTTTTCTTATCTAAAAAAAAAAAAAAAAGAGAGAGACAACACAACTCCCCTAATTTTGGTGACTGGCTGTCCCAAGGGAGTAAGTTCCTTCAGTGCTGTATGCGAGGATAACATTTTCAAGCTGCTGTGATAAAGAAAGCACCATTTTTGAGTAGGTCGGCTACTAGGGTGGAAGAATTTGCTGCTCACCCTTGAAACTGTAAATTTTGTAACGCTCTTGAATCAGGTTGTGCTCTAAATGAAACCTGACCTAGGAGCTAATGGCTTCCTGAATGGAGCAAAGCAAAGCCCCTGTGTTTACTCACTGCACAACTTCTTTATGAACACATCCTTATTCTCAGTGTAAATAAACATGCCCCCATAATATGGAAGGCATTAGGAAGAGAGTGAAGTCTAGAAATAGTCATGTGCTGCCTTTCAATTTTGATATTTAATTCCTTACCGTATATAGTATTTTTGTGTCAATCACAGGTAGGGTAGTGGCATGGGAGAGAGGAATTTGGCTTCATAAATCCTAAATCACAAAAGAATTTAAATGCTTTTCTTTAGGCCTATGAAACATGCTATGTTACTACAGTCTTTGGAGGTGACTGGGCATAATTTTTCTTTCTTGAATACCAGGCATTGGTTTCTCCAGCAGGCAGGATCCTGAAATGTGGCTTTGACACACTAATTTAGTTAGACAAATTCTTTGCTGTTGTTTATGAATTATCGCTGTGCCAGCTACTTTTCATTGGGAATAACCTCTGAAATGAGCTTTGTTCACTGAATTTGGTGGTGGAAAGAAAATCTCGAACTACAGTTGGGCCATTAGATGCTGAAGCATTCTAATCTGTGCCTTCCTTTGATTATAATGTAACTCCTGATCTTTGTCTTTTTTCTGTTTAGGCTGACTTTGCCATTGAAGCGCTGGCTAAAGCCACTTATGAACGCATGTTCCGGTGGCTGGTTATGCGTATCAACAAGGCATTGGATAAGACCAAGCGACAGGGTGCATCCTTCATTGGAATCCTTGATATTGCTGGCTTTGAGATTTTTGAGGTAAGGAGATATCAGGTCCTTGCACTCAGCACAGTTTACTGGGAACAAAGACTGCTGAAGGATATCGCTTTGACATGGGAAAAGAACAGTGTCGTTTTGGAAAGGATTTGTATTCCACTTTAGTTATTTGACGTCTCTGCTGCTGTGAGCTGTCAGATAAGTTAGTAACTTAAGTGGTTCATTCTTTAGTATTTTACATATTCTGCAAATGTTTTATCTCATTGCTGTATATTCTGGTGCTTACATCCCTTCTGGCGTGTGCATTAGAATTATGTTAATTTCACAGTTCCAAATGTTCTTGATTCTTTATAGGTCACATCTTAAGAGTTTGCTAACCTACAAAAAAGTCTTTGAAATTTTTGTAAAGAGTTATGGATCACCACTGGACTTAAAATTTTGTGTCCCATTAGTCTGTCGCAAAACATTCAAGGAGTGACCCACCGAAACCTATTAGTGTCATTAAAAATTATTAGAAATGGTTTCTTCTTCCTGCTGATGAGTTTTGGAGAAGACAAAGGCAGGGTAGACCAAATCAGATCCAACATAAATTCTAACCTATGTATACTCCTTTCTGCAAGAAGCCTGAAAAATCAGGGATCGGAGTGTGGTTTCACATACAGCTAAGCAGATGTAACAGCAGCTCCTTGATGCAGAAAAGCAGTGAACTTACTCCTTTTGCCCTCTGCTGCTCCCAGCTGCAAGTGTTTGCGCTGTTCACCTCTTCTAGCCTTGTGGAAAATATTTTCTTAGGGTGTTTTATAGTTGAATCAGTCTGCAAATGGGAATCTGAGAATTAAAACTGATGCAAGATCAACACAGGAGAGGAAGAGCTGAAGGGAAGTTGAGGGAGAGATGGAAAAGAGGTGGCAGCGAACTGTTAGACCAAACCATTATGTCTGTGAAACCACAATTTTAGAGTCTGGCTTTGCATTGTACTTAGTCTGAAGCAACCACAGGCTGCCATCAGAAAAGAACTATCCTTCCATTATCCCAGCCAGGCAGGTTTTATCAACTTGTGTTGTGCTGGATCTAGCTCACATGCAGCTGCAAAGTGAATTGGACCAATTCCTTCATGAAATGGAAAACTAAGATACAGAAGAGTTGTTCTGGTTTTGTTTTTTTTTTGTTTTGGTTTGGTTTTTTTTTTTCCTTTTTTCCTTTCCCCCCTCTGATCAGTCTACCTTTAGTTTCGTGATTGCTGGATCTTACGTAAAGGAGGGGAGTGGAAGTACGTGATTAGGAGTTACTGAAACATGGAGGAAGTAGAACAGGACCTTTCTCTCTAGCAGCTGCATTATATTTAGTGTAGTCTAACATGAAAATGCACTGTGGGTTATTAGCCTTGTCCTTACAATCTGAAGGAATCTGGAGATGTTGATGAAATTTCCCTCCCTTTCATTGGTCTGATTTTATATATGAGGATTAAAAAGGGACTGTCCAGTCCACACGCTTTTAGGAATTTGTCTTCAGGCTTCTGTTGCTTCATTTTGCTATGAAGAGGACTTGCCAGCTCTGAGTCTGAGAAAACCGGAGTCTTTTCTGTTCCTGGCTTAAGTAGTTTCAGTAATTCTTCTGCTGTTTACTACTGAACGTTCTTTTACAAAGTCTGAGGAACGGTGTGTATGAACTTCCCTGGGGATTGCAGCAGTGATGCAGTGGCACATGAGAGGAAAGGCAGTTCATAAGCAATTGGGGGTTACTGACAAAGGGCTGTGCACCCCACACAGAACACTAGCTTAAATTCCTGAGTTATAAATGTGAGCTTTTGTGCTGAGAGAATAGTAAGTGTGTCTTCAAAAGCAGTTGTTCAAACATCTTTCTACCTTTTTCTTCATTAGCTGAACTCCTTTGAGCAGTTGTGTATTAACTACACAAATGAAAAGTTGCAGCAGCTCTTTAACCACACCATGTTCATTCTGGAGCAAGAGGAGTACCAGAGGGAGGGCATAGAGTGGAATTTCATTGACTTTGGCCTGGATCTGCAGCCCTGTATTGACCTCATAGAGAAGCCGGTAAGCTTGTTCCTCTACCATTGAGCAGCAAAAAATGGCTGCACTGATTTTGTCACTGAGCATGTAACCTCTACCTGTAGACTGGTAACTAGCTTTCTGGCTTTTATAATCTTCTACTGACACTGTGGTATGCTTAGAAGAAACAGTTTCCTCTTTGTCTGAAAGTCACCAATATATCTGTTAGTATCAGTTCTGTAGGAAATATTGCATAAAAATAGATCTAGTCAGCCACTTTTTCCTCTCATAAAATTTGTCTTGGTTTCTGTAGATCTGTGTGGTGCTAGACATGTGTGTGTCTTACCATAAGTAGTGTGAACTTTCTTACGTAACTGTAAGTGTGATGAGAAGCTGTGAATCTGTGTTGCTTTAATTCTGCTGTAATGAAACTTGGAAATTTGTAAATTTCGTAGTAGATGTTCAAATAGTAAGGACTAGTTTGTGAAATGTTCTGCTATGGTCTTCTGCATTTAGACACCTGGGTGTTTGGAGAACAGTGTGATAGTGTTCATTCTATTAAAAAGATTTTTTTTTTTTTTGGCTGTGTAAAAGAACCTACACAAATGTCATGGAACAGACCTTCTCACAAATGTTCAGAATTCAGATGAGGATTTTGAAGAATTATTAGCAATTTCTGTTAGTTTGGAAGTAGTTGAACTGATACCACACAACAGGTGAAGGTGATGGGGACCAGGCTTAGGTATCCTTTTCTTTTTTTTTTCCTAGCCATCTAAAGGTGTTAACTATTGGTGTAGTCATGTGTTTAATGATGTTTTGACATTTCTTTTCTTTAAGGCTGGGCCTCCCGGTATACTGGCCCTACTGGATGAAGAGTGCTGGTTCCCAAAAGCAACAGACAAAAGCTTTGTGGAAAAAGTTGTACAAGAACAAGGCACCCACCCCAAATTTCAGAAGCCAAAACAGCTGAAAGACAAAGCCGACTTCTGTATCATACATTATGCTGGCAAGGTAAAGAATTAGAAGCTAAAATGTGAACATTGGAATGTCTGCTGCATTTTCTGATGCATAACGACTGCTTCTTAGAAATAGCTACTTTCCAGAATGGCTGCCTATGGGAAACCCGTAGAAGATTTCACAAGTTGTTGCGTTGCTGTGGACCTTAGCGGGCCTGAGGGGATTTGCCTGCAAGTTATGTATGTATAGTTGAAGACATGTCAAACTGACACCAATTTAAATTTGTTCTCTGTGACTTGGTGAGATCGGAGGTACTTTTCAGAAACCTTGCATCAAGACTTCATCACCAAAAATGATGATGCAGTAGTTTTTTTGTGTCACACTCTGGGTGGTGCAAGCTGGCATTGCAAATCCATTCTCCTTACTGACAGAGCAGAACATGCAGCTGTTTGTTAGGGTTTGAAATTTGTAGGTATGCTTGCTTAGATGGCAAATCCATGAGTGATTAGGTAATCTGTTGTTGATTGCACAAACCTCAGTGCTACTTTTATAGACTTTGCAGGATCTTGTTGCATCTTGTGCTGCAGAAAATTCCCCCCCCCCTCATTTCTTGACATGTTTATCTTCTCCAGGTGGATTATAAAGCAGATGAGTGGTTGATGAAGAACATGGATCCGCTGAATGACAACATTGCTACTCTTCTCCACCAGTCATCGGATAAGTTTGTGTCTGAGCTGTGGAAAGATGGTATGTAATTAAGCTTAATCTCATTTGTTCTCTCTTGTTTTATGTGGAAGAGTTTGTTTGATCATCAGAAGTCTGTGATGAGCTGTGTTGTGCTTTTCCCTGAATATTAAGCCACCAAGATGAGCATTATCTGGAACATCTTTTGCTTAGATCATGGAATTGCATTAACAGTTCACTGTAACTCAAGAGAAAGGTTCACTTGCATCAACTCACCTTAAGCTAGCTGCATATATAGCAATTATTTCTTGAAACCAAGAATGCCAGGATAAAATATGAATGCATCATTATGTCCCAGCAGCTTGCATAGCTACAACAAACACAAGATCTGAGGTTGAATCTCTGTTTTCAGTCCTGGAACTAGTGTGTTCTTTCTACAGTGTTGTTCAGTATTTTACTCTATCTTCTCTGGGTTTATCTGCTTTTGAGTCTTACTGTTGCTGTCACTTTCTGTGGTGGGTTTTCCTTGATGTCTCTGTCTGTTGCAGAGATGCAGAACGTTCAGAGAGCCTATTTCTATCAACACTTTCCTATTCTTCATCTAGAACCAGGTGACTGAGAAACCCAGCTGTCGTGTCGTGTGTGTAATGCATCCTAGAGCCATGCAAGAAACGCTTCCGTTCACTTCTCTTTGTCCCTTTGTCATACCTGCTTGTCGTTCTTGTTCATTTCCTCTGCTTTGTGCTAGTAGCTCCTCACGGACTTTAAAACAAAAGCAAAACTCACCTTGCAAGTGGATAAAAGAAAAATATGGACATATTCAGGTGCTAAAGGTTGCTCTTGCAAGACTTGCGTAGGAACAGCTAAAAGCAAATCCCTGACAACTGTTTGAATGTAGCGCTAGCAAGGCTGTATTTCTTGCGAGGTTTCGAAGGAAGATTTCTGAGACTGCCTTCAAACTGAAATCCAGTTTAACATTGATGCTAGTGCTGGGATTTGACTTCAGCTGCTGATCGTTTAAAATAAAGTTAGTTGGGCAAAGAAACTTGCACTGCATGAAAAATGGCTGTCGGAAACTTGTGCCTAACAAGGCCTTTGCTGTGTGAGACTCCTTTTGGACTTGAAATGTCAGCTGAACCACAGCTTATCAGTTCTCATTTGTTGTTCTTAGCTGGATCTTCTGTTGCAAATGACTGTCCTTTTTGCTGTCTTGATGCGGACTGCAAGGCTCAAGATTTTTAAGAGGATTGTTCCAGCCACAATCTGGGACGCTCTTCTGTGGATTTCCCTGTGACGTCGTCTAGTAACATAACCTTCTTTTCTTTCTGATAAGATAACCTTGACCCTATTCTACTAACAGCTGCTCTAGAAGTGAGCAGTTCCAAACTAATATTAGCCATAAATTAGAGTATCCTTTCTTGTTTCTTCTTTTGTAGGTGTTTCTCTTAGCATTTTTTTTTTTAATCAGAAGCCAGTTGAGCACAAGTTGATGTATTTTCTGAAGTGAGTGTTGGGAGCCTGAGTATAGGTATCAGCCAACCACTAAAGATAAAGTCAAGTAGTAGCTTGAAGCCCTTAATAAAAATGTGCCAGTGGTGTGGAAATTTATAGTGATACAGTTGGTTTTGATTGAGAGGGTAAATTTTTATCTCCATGTACAAGAGCAATGGGAAAAGTAATGCTTTAGTTTCTTCTTGCTCCTGCTAATCTCAGATATAGCTGGCTTCCGTTGAAAGAAAGGATCTGTGGAGTACACCCGTCAAGGTGATAGCTTCATCAGTGCTTGGATGTCACTGCGGCATAGTGGAGAAACTGTTGAGGCAGGGAGTTCTGACTTTCTTCTGGAGGTATTGTTCATGTGTCTGTCCTAGAATACTTGTACTCCAAAAATAACTCAAGCAGTGGTATCTTGGCCTTTGGTTTCTGTCATGCCTTTTACTATGTTTGCTCAGTTTACAAGTAGATGCGGCTTTTCTGATCACCGGTCATGCCAGTAGTGCCTGGAATGGAAGAGCAAAGCTGGGCTTTTTCTCTAAGTGTGATCCCTTCTGGGTCAGAGTTAACTAATAGTTGACTCTCCTGGGTTAGCAGCTAGAAATCTTGGTTTATTGTTTTTCATTGTAACCTAAGCAAGTAGAAGCATCTGAAACTCACTTGTAGATTGCTCTTCCAGAGCTGCCATCCAGAGCATCAGTAGAATATGTTTGGGAGTAGGTTTGACTCCATCACTCAAACTGCCTGTAGTGAGCTGTTGCTTTTTTTTCCTTCCTGCTCCTATCCCTGCACAAATTCTGTACAGGAGTCGACATCTGTGTAGAGATGAAGCAAAAAGGATCCTGCAGCTCCTCTCATTTATCCTGTTCTACCCAGATGTTATTTGTACATTCCAATGCTGCCTTTGTTTGTGACAGAATTTTAACCCTCTCTTGTGCTCTTTCTAGTTGACCGTATTGTTGGACTGGATCAGGTAGCTGGTATGTCAGATACAGCATTGCCAGGGGCCTTTAAAACCAGGAAGGGTATGTTCCGAACAGTGGGACAGCTCTACAAAGAACAGCTGGCTAAACTGATGGCTACCTTGAGGAACACCAACCCCAACTTTGTCCGTTGCATTATCCCCAACCATGAGAAAAAGGTAAAGACAGTTGTAATGGTACAGCTATGCAGTCTTACATGGGCTTCCTGGGGCATGTCGCTGGGTTGCTATCTTTTCTCAGGCTTTCCAAGAGATCTTAAAGAGGTCCTGTTTTCTCAGGATGTCTTTTTAAGGTCATCCTAAATAACTGTATACTTGCCAGAATTTTGGAGACTGATCTTTGCAGTTCTTAAGATGGCATAAAAGATTTCAGTTGTTGCTAACTGGAAAAGAAAGAACTGGATGCGTTACAAAAAAGAAGGGGAGTCAAGGGGGTAAGCTGATTTTGTAAAAGCTTTGTGGTATTTATAAAATATACTTTTTCCTCACAAGGCTGGAAAACTAGATCCTCACTTGGTCCTTGACCAGCTTCGCTGTAATGGAGTGCTGGAGGGAATCCGTATTTGTCGTCAAGGTTTCCCCAACAGAGTTGTATTCCAGGAGTTCAGACAAAGGTAAGGCCTAGAAAAGAATCTGAAGCAGTCTTTACCCTGGCAAAGTTAAGACCTAAGTGCAAAAATTGAAGTATTTTATTGCAATTAGATTGCCACTGTTTTCAAAGCCAGCACATTTGTCCCTTGGTATTTCCTGACACAAAGCCTCCCAAAAGCATCTTTGACTTCTCTAGTAAATGTGTAGTTAAGGTGAGGCGTAGAGGACCCGATCTAAGACTGCAGCTTTATACTCTGTTGACCAGAGATGCAGGGTTTTTTTTCTAACAAGACTGTAAACTGTCAAACTCATAATGCCATAGGAACACATTACTGATTGTTTGTTGTTGTTTTCAAATATTCTTGTGTAACTAGTCCAATGCTTT
>Ga0065711_1007494_pt1 | contig 17941 bp, 12 predicted proteins | sample Hoacrofraction12_FD_59098 | JGI IMG/M metagenome (GOLD analysis project Ga0065711, IMG submission 59098) | Hoatzin crop microbial communities from Cojedes, Venezuela - Epithelial fraction 12 v2 (version 2) | ecosystem: Host-associated > Birds > Digestive system > Esophagus > Crop | place...
AGGGCGCGGCTGTGGGGGGCTGGCTCCAGAGGGACGTCGGGGTGCGGGCGGGTGGAGGTGTGTGTGCAGATACATGCGGCTGGGTGGGTGGGTTTGGTGGCCGCTTGGCAGGAGCCCGGCCAGAGGCGCCGAGCGGGGATGGACGGGGGGCAAGGCCACGGCCCCCACAGCCCCTGGCAGGCCGGCAGCGCTGTTCGGGCGCGGGGAGGAGGAAGCGATGGAAACCCCCCGGCCTGGGCGCGGGCGCGGGGCCTGCGGAGGGTCCGCTGGCGAAGAACTCGCTGGGGCTGGGCGTCCTTCGCGCTGCCCTTTGGCCATGGCGAACCCTCGCTCGTGTCGGCGCGACGCGGAGGGCTGGCTTGTGCTCCGCGCGTCTGCGGGCCGGGGGGCTTCGCGGGTTGTGGTCAGTTTGCCTTTAGCCCAGGTCGGGTAAGAAATGCGCAGAACGTGGCACCCCTTCCCGCCCCGTCCCGCCCTGCCCCGCTCGCAGACACCCCGCTGGCTGGTCCGTGGTGGAATGCTGGGTCTAAGAGGCGAGGGGGTTAGGGGAGGCCGTCGCCACCTCATTCCCTGCTCCTGGGAGCTGAACCCTTGCCACGTCAGTGGAAAACGCTGAGGCTAAACCATCGAGGAAGCAGCGTCTACCCAGCTCTCCGAATTTGTGCGTGGCCTTCTCCCTGGCTCCGGGAGGTTTGCTTCCCGGCAGCCCCAGCAGCCCCAGCTGGGTTCTTGCATACGGGGGGGGCAGGCCGGGGGAGAAGGAAGAGCGGGGCGACACATGTGTGTGAAAGATAAGGAAAGCCGTCTGACACTTCGCCGCCGCAAGTGAGGGCAGGGAAAGAAAATACTTCGTCTGCCCTGTCGCATGGCATGGTGCAGTTCAGAAAAGTGCAGCTTGTGCTGAGAAATGAAGGTTTGCCTTGCGCTTCTGGAAGGGGAGAGCCCGAACAGCTTGGGCACAGGTGCTAGGGACCAAAACTAACTGGAAACACGCGGCAGCTTCCCATCCCTGGCCAGACACTCAGGCTGCTTTGACGGGGACTCACACACCCACCCTCCCTCCCTCCCTCCCTGGGCGAGCAGCTGGAGCTGTCTCTTGTCATGAGTTTGCTGCCTGGTACTGCAGCGTGGCGTGGCTCCCGCTGTCAGCAGCCTCCCAAAACAACAGTGCCAGCAGCCTCCGTAAACAATGCCAGCAGCGCATGGCTGGTGGAATTCCTGCACTCAAAACAGCCCCGGGTGAGGAGGGAAGCGGCACTGACCGCTGGTGTGGGCGGCAGGTGGAGAACGCGAGCGCTGGTGTCCCTGAAGGGATGACCTCACTGCCAAAGCAGGTATACGCTGTCTGTTGCTTGCTGTCTGTGTGTGAAGACTGAGTCGCTGTCATCACTGCCTGCCGTCACACGCGAGGAAGGATTGGGGAGGGGAAGGCTGCTTTCCTCACCTCTGCAAGATGGTACTTGGGTTTTCTTAGTTCCGGCATAGCCTAGTGCAGCCGTGTTACTAGGCTAAACCAAAAGCAGCTTTTAAAACTACAGCACTGACTGATCCTTTCTCAGGTAGAGCAGTTTGACCGGACTCTGTCCCTGCTCCTGGGCTTCGCTCTGCGCTGTGCTGTGTGCATTCATATTCTGCTTCAGTGAAGGATGACTTATGATTAGGCCCATAGTTATGTCCTAAGTATAGGTTTTCAGGCTCTACCCTGTATTATGTAGTGAGGTGTCACGCAATTAGTACGTGCAAGTTTTGACACACATTTGCAATTCTGTCTCTGGTTCTTCCAGGAACTTCACTGGTGGTGCATTTTTATCACTTGTTTTCAAGCGATGGGTTCATCACCTAATGATGCTTCTGTTTTTCTTCTTTCCTAGGACTCACAGTTGCTTACATTTGAGGAAGATGACCTACCTGAACCACTTGAGCTAGCAGTTAAACAAGTTGTTAGTATTGTAAAGTCAGCTCAAGAGAAGGTAAACTTCCGTTTTGTTTTGTTTCAGTGTACTTTTGGGAAGGAAATGTTAACTTTCCTTATTAGCATCAGTGGGGGTTTTGTTTGTTGGTACTTCTGTACCCTTGACCTGTGTTTGGGGAGGCTAGTAGGAGGCAGCCTGGCTAATGAACCTGGGCAAACTCTTTGCATTGATTCACTGCTTTTGCAAGTCACAAGCAGAGTGTGCTCCAGGGCTCCTACCAAATGAACAATAACCAGGGTTATGCCAAGTTTATATAGGTACACCCACCACGAACTCGTACGGCAGCCCTCTCCCCCCACCCCCACCACCGTTAGATTGGTTCCCTGTCCTGTGCTGAAGCGTGGGGTGGGGGGTTCATGAAGAACAACTAGGACGCTTGTCTTCTGGGACAGGAAAACAGCTTTGTCTGCCTCTTGCTGTTTGTGTCGCTGATTACAGGTTTGCTTTGTAAGTCGGAACTGGGTGAGGATCAGTGGAACAGCCGCAGAGTCCTGAGGGTAACCTCTTGACTCTACTGAATCCTGTATTCAGTGAGGAGCAAATGGTCTCGTTCTTCCTCTCCCACCCCCACGTACTGGGAAGTGGTTTTCCCTGTGCTTAGTGCGTTTGAAATTGAAATAATGCAGAATGTGGTTCTTGGAACAGGGCAAAAATACATGTATGCTTATTAGCAATAGCTTCTGCATTTTTCATCCTAGAGAGTGTAACTGCTAGTCACATCTGAACTGGTGCTCGGCTTTAGGCACCTCCATCAAATTAGCCTAATGCTTTTCTTCTTGTTTTGTTTTGTTGCTTTGGTTTGCTTGTCTGATTTAGATGTTAAGCTGCTCTGGTATGATTCTTTTGAAAAGTATGTGTGCTTATCTACTTCATACACAACTTACAGGCACACCCTGATTGGTGGCACCTGGGGACTGCCAGCATGTAAAGTTGTTTGTGCACTTGTTCTTTCTCTTTTTTTTTTTTTCTTTTTTCTTTTACTTTTTCTTTCCCCCTAGCAGTGGTTTCTGCCCCAGCAGTGGGCCTGGAGAGACTGCAGTTGGTAGAGCTGTAGAGTTGGCATTAGTGTTATTCTGTGCCACTGGAAGATGCCACAATGGGAAATTGTAAGGAGAGGGGACTGCTAGGTCTAAAAGTGGTGTGCTGTATAGCGTGTGAAGCTGGCAGCCGAGGGAGATCTGCTACGAGTGAAAGCTGGCGACTGACAGCACAAAGAACAGGTGTATTGCAGGTGCAGTGTGTAAAACATTGCTGGAAGGTGGGCAGGGCTGCAAGTGTGTTTGNGTGGGAGATGGCCAGAAGGTTTGGGTCTGCTNGCTGNCCTTGGCCAGCNTCAAAGTTCAGCAGGGGTGCATGGGGCTGGCTGTGTCCTCAGGGCACTGTACCCATGGCTGGCCCACGATGAGAGCCGCGTCTTGAGTCTAAAACCCGCTTCTGGTCTTGTGTGTGTGCCAGAACCAAGGCACCACACTGCAGTCCTGGATTTCCCTGGCGTCACGTGGTTCCACTGGGAGCATCTCCGCTGCAGCCCTTGGTTAACTTCTGTGTTGTTTAAATGTAGGTTCTGGCTGCCATAGCAGCGAGGTAAGTTAGTGCCCACAGTGCCCTATGGGCACCTGAACCTGCTGCAGTTAAGCTTGGGCAGCAGAAGGTAGCGAGTGCTGGCTCGGCGGCAGCGTAAGCCGGGGGAGCTGCTGGCTGCTGTAGGGCTGTTCTCTCGCTCCCCTCTGCCTGGGGCTTGGCGATTCAGCACCCTCCCTTGTGCAGTCTCTGGTCCTTGTCTGACCTTGGGTTGAACCATTTCAGTATGTTAATCGAGCTGTTACACTGCAGCCAGCAATCTAATGTGGTTTTGCAGCAGTTTAAACCAATATAAGCACATTTTAAAATGTATTGGATTAAACCAGGTTTGCTTACATAAACTGGGTTGTTCTGAACTGTCCCAAAACCAATTTCCATGATCTTGTGCACAGCTGCTGGAAAATCTTCTCTGAATTGTTATAACTCCTTCAGTTAAGATACAAACTGAATATTTATTTGGATTTCAGTGTATAGTAACCTTAGAGTGGCACTCTGGTAGTTACTTTCCCTCCTTCCTTAAATGTGTACCTTTCTCTAAACACCTCAGGAGTCCTCTCACATGGTGATTGTCTCTCCTACATGTTCCTCAGGTAATACCAAGGGTCCAGAGGGTTTGTTGGGTGGTGTTTTCTTCCCCCTGCCCCTGCTCTTCAAATTCTTAATCTTTGCATGTGAATTTGAAATCTCTCATAGCAGCTTGTCCAAACTCGAACTTCTGATATGTGTTTGTAACTCACTACTGGTGTGACTGGCTCGGAATGTAGTTTGTGACCATATGCTGCGTGTTTACCAATGTTGTAGCATCCCGTGGAGCCCTGCGCTTGCCTGAGGCATCAGCTGGCACAGGACTGCTTTCCTGCAGCCAGTTCAACATGCTGCTTTACTTGAGAGCCGTACGGCAAGAGCACGTTAAGTGTCTTGGTTCAGCAGCCAAGGCTTGATTTATTGTGTGTTGTTTCAAACATGTATTTGACCTTGCATGAGAGAGGTTGTGGTCATCAAAGGAAGTGGGGGATTGAGGGTGAGAGGTCGAAATAGCAGTAAACATGGGATGTGTGATACTTTAACGCAGCTGTATGCTGGTAGAGCCCTGTGGTTTGTCTTTTGTGGTGAGTGGTCCTGTATCCTCTTGAGCGCTGGGCCTTGGAGCACACCCAGGTGATGGACCTGCCTGGTGCTGCGAGCTCGCTCGCGGGCAGGCTTGCTCCAAAACAGTACAGGATTGCCAGCCTGACTGTAATTATTGTATTAATGCAGGCAGCCCTGCTGATGGCCAGGACACGTGCTGACACGTGCAGTCTGTAGGTATATACATGCTTTCCTTGCCTTGAAGGATCTGCAAGTTTCCAAGCTGGTGTATGGTCCACAGGGCAGCACTGCAGACGTGGTGGGGAAAGGTGCTGGCTGTGAGCTTGGCAAAGCTGTTGAGAGAGGGCCGGAGCTGCTCTGTGGCTGAAGGTTACACCACACTGCTTCTTGACAGAGCCTCTATTTATAAATTGCCTTCACTCCAGTTTTGGGCCAGAACCTAAATATATAGAACGAAGTGGCCTGTTTTCATTGTGTGGTGTCAGTTGTTTTGTTTTAATAAAGTAAACATTAGCAATATTCTTAGCTAGTTCTGCCAGCCTTTCCATTACTGCAGTCTATTTCTAGAGGCTTTGAACTTCACAACAACGGCAAGAAAAAAGATGACTCTGTTGTTGGGGACTTGGCATGGAGAGTTTAGACAGAGAAGGCTACAACAGAAGTTTTCCTTCTTTTTCTGCTTGATGCCTAAACAGAAAGGGGGAAAATGCCCTCAGAGTGCCATTCCTTTAATGAGTGGTAATAAGTTGCTATGCAGGGAAGGACTGTCTTGGATCACAAGAGGCAACAGCAAATATGAACGCTTCACGTTAATTTTTTGCATGATGAATCTTGCTGGGGGAAATGGTGGAGAGATGAAAGGAGGACTGTTGAGCGTGCTGGTGAGAGGTCCTGTTTTCTGATGAGCCATGCAGCATGCCCGAAAAGGCCCTGCCCACCCACGCGGCTGTCGTGGCTTCATCTTGGTATCACTCTGTTTGCAGCCACCCTGCTGCGAGCTGGCAGCCTGCATCCGTGCTGCGCTGGGGTGTCGGGACTCCCCGTTCCACCTGCTCTGAAGCAGGTGGAGACACTGTGCAGCAAAGGTTGCTTTCCCCTCCAGGGAAGACTGGTTTCTCCTTGTCACCCCTACAGTACTAACTGGGATAATTCCTAGTTACGTATGTGTGTTTATTTCTGATTATTTTTGGTGAGGTGAACTGCCCTGGCCGTCATGTGCAGTTCCTATTGTCTTTTAACTCCCTGTTTTGGTTGAAAAGCTGTCCCAGAGCTTTGCTGTTTTAATGACTAGGGTTTTTTTACAAGCCTAGGTGGAATCATGGCCCATGCAGATTTTTTTTTTTTTTTATTTAGTTTCTGTACCAATATAATCCTTTATCCTTAATGTATTTACTTTTCTTCCATGGTGCTTGCTGTCAGTAAATACATCATGAAGGAATTATATTTCCTTGAGCCTTTGTTTACCTTGGATAAATAAGTTGTTACTTAAGTCTCCTTTCACGATGTTGTCCTGCCTAAGTCACTCCTGTGCAGTCATTCTCTGGAGCAGCTCCAGTTAAATCCATTTTCTTGAATTTGATGGCTGAAGTGACACACAGCAGTACAGGTGAGGTCTCACCGTGCAAGGAGATTGCTGCTTCTTTGCATCTCTGAAAGTACTTTCTTGATGCATTTTAGGCTTCTGATCTGCCTCTCCTGCAGCTGCTTCATGCTGTGACTGACTTGACCCACCCAGGTCTCTCTTGCGCTGGTGTTCTCCCAGCGATAAGCTGGTCTTTGTAGGAAATAGTATTTGTTAATTTTCATACGAACACGGTGTGTATTTTGAATTGCATTTCTCCTTTAGTCTTCAAGGTTTTTCAGCTTGTCTGTGTGATGTTCTGATCTTCCTTTATATTGTTGCTTCACAGCTTGCTTTTCCTCAGCATCACAGTTTCTTTCAGATTTCTCCTGAGGGATTTTGGATGTTAACTCTATGCAATAGGGTCAGTGCCTGACAGGCTGCTTTGTAACTTGTTTCCAGCTTTCACCTCTCTGCTCACTATATTGTCCTCTCCCTTTCAGACACATCCTCGTTCACCTTAACACGGGGATGATGGACTACAACCTTAAGTATCTGTGGGGTAACCCTACTGAAATAGGCAGGGCAACGTATTGGCTCTAACCTACCTTAAGAACTGAGTGTCTTGTCGAAGGAAGGCAGCAGCGTTGGGATTTGTTTGCTTCCGTGGAAATAACACTGGTTTTCGCACTGTCGGGGAGCCTGCCTGTCTTCCAGCTGCTGCTGCAGATGTGTGTGGGCCTCCTGTAGACTTGTGCCCCATCTGCCAGCCCGGTGCAGGTCTCGGGGATGCCTTAGCACCCCAACGGCGCGATGTGCCTGTGGCTCTGCAGCTGGGTCTCTCTCCAAGCTACTGCAGCACGAACTGGCAGACCTCTCCTGCATCTTACTGGCTTCCGTTTGTCTCCGTGTCTGCAGCTGTGGCGTCTCCCAAACTGTTTGTAAAGACTTGCGCGCTAGTGAGGCCAAAGTAGCAAGTCTATTTCTGGTGTTTATTGATTTTCCTCCTTCTTAAATACCAAGTACTGCTTCCTGTCCTCGCACTGTTTGATATTGACTACACTTCATAGGTGTATGGAAAATTCTTTCTGTCTTGTCTCCCTGTACTCCCTGCTTGTTTGTTTTATTCCCCCCTCCCCTTTTTTCCACATTTTTGAATTTGTATGTCTGTCAGTCTCAACGGAATGGACAAATTCACTTGTTTTATCAGTTCCTGCTCTGTTTCTGTTGCTGACATGGTAACACTCTCTCTCCTGCCCTCATTCCATCGCTCACCCTGCCTTCACTCTGGTGTTCAGCATCGTTTTGGAAAACTGGTCGGGAGGTGTCCCATCGTAGTTGCATGCAAACTCGCTTTCATACTGGCTTCTAAAAATCCGCCCCTAGCTGTGCCTGGGTTAGACATTGAATTTGTCTTCTCTCCTTCAGTTTGTCTGTGTCGCTTGGTAAACTTCTTGGGTAAAGAGGGGCTGGTGGAGCAGCTACAGAAACCCCCTCCAGAAGTTAATGCTCTGGTAACCGAGGAAGATGGTGTAATTCTTCTTCTGGACAGCCGAGTGTTCTGACTGTGAAAAGGCAGAAGTTTCTGACTGGGAAATTCTCCTACGGTGAGGTTCTGAGCTGAGGACACAAAGTGCCCGTGCGGCCATTGACAAGAGAAGTTTTCCTTGCCAGAAAAGAAAGCCTTCTCCTTCGCAGAGTAGTACTCCAAAGCAAACACAGGAAATGGCGCAGGTACCATGTGCTGGTCCCTACAGTTGAGATCAAGGCAGTTTTCGCTGTGTGGCTGCCTCACGGTGTATACTCATTTTCTTGTGAAAACATTAGAGAGTTGTATTACTTGCGTACTGCTGAGTTACCTTGAGTAACCTGCTCTTTCTGGAAATAAATACCAGATGCAGCAAAACCAATTTCTTTCCAGAAAAAAAGCAGTCAAGGCCCGTAATGCCAAGGGGTTTTTCACACGCGCACATGATGCATTCGGGGCCCAGGGAAGGTGAAGAAGACCTTCCCCCGCCGGGTTGTCAGAGCTTCCCCCTGAAGTCAGGGCCCTTCACCCTCTCTCGGCAGTGGGAGGGAACCTGCTGCCACGGCGGGGAGGGGAGCAGGGAGTAATGAAAAGGCAGTGGGTGATGCACGGGGTGGGGGTTGCCGGTGCCCAGGCTGGAACCTCGAGACGAGAGGACACTGTGTGAAGAGCAGAGGCACTCCGGTGCTCCTTGGGATGAAGCGGCTTCTGCTGCTGCTTTGGGAAGGAAAGAAACTGAAATTTTGCAGCTCTGACCAGAGGAACCACAAAGGACAAAAGTCAAGATATAGAGGGGGAAGGCAGACCAGGGGGGGAAGGACTTTAATAGCTGTGGGTACGCAAGTTTGGACACTTGAGTTTCTTAGAAAAATGTTTGTCTTACACCAGCTGTAGTCTTTTTCAGCCTCCTTCGTTCCTGCAGTTGTTTATCTGAAACAATTTAATTTTTTTTTGTTTTTGAGGATAATTGTACTAACAACTTTAGATACATGTAAGCAAGGTGTGTGGAAGTGTTACGGCACCTGCAGCTCAGCAGGGCTGGGTGCCAGCGTCGGGCAGACGGGGAGCAGCACCCAGCCAGGTCAGGGGGTTTTGACGTGGCCCCCATGGTGGGTTGGTGTGGCAACGGGCAGCGGCCAGAGGGCAGAGGTGGTGAGGGGGGGAGGCTGGAGGGCCTTATGGAGAAGGAAGAATAACCTTTGCATGGGGCTCATTGAGTGCCGGGAGCCGGTGGGGTGTGGGGAGCAATGGCTGAGGAGGAGAAGGAGCAAAGCCTTTCTGGCAAAGGCATCCCAAGAAAGGGCTGGGAACCCCTTCCGTGGGAGCTCCCTAGGACAGAGACTCTGTGGGTGGTGACGGGGTGTTTGTGGCAGGGGAGGCTAGGGCTGTCAGGCTGCTGGAGGAAGAAAATACTTTTGCCTCGCTGGTGGAAGAGTCCTGGTTTCTTTGTGCTGCTACTTCACCTCACCCTATTTCTGCTAGTTTCGGAGGTCTTGCTTGTCCAGATGTAGGATAGCAAAAGAGAGCTGGGGTGTCAACCCTCTGGGTGTCCAGCATTAGCCAGCCACAGCTTCTGTGTGCTGGTGCAAGGGCTGAATTTTTAGAGTACCGTTTGTTATAAAAATGACGGGTTTTCTAGACTCTAAAACACAAAGTGTTAATGACTGGGGATGGTCCCTGGTAAGGAGGGATGGGAGAGAGAGATGAGGAAGACAAATGAAGTTGAAGAGCAGCTCCCTTCCCATCAGTCCAGGTGCTGCTGTTTGCTTGTGAACATCTATCCTTCCTCTTCCTCTCCCCTGAAAGGGGTGCTTTGCCTGACCTTCCCTTCTCCTGCTCTTAATCTGTGCAGAGAAAATGAATTTGAGGAAGGAGGCTGAATGGAGGCATGGAGGAAGAGGAGCGTAGCACAGGAAGCCTCAGTATTTTTCTTCGTTTGACTGTTCTGGGGAAAATGGCCTACATATTTCTGCTCTGGTCTATCAATATCGTCCGCTGCACTTCTAAAGGAATGTCGCTTAAAAAGGGAAGCAGCCCCTGCGGTCTCTTTAATCAACTTCTCGCTACTGGTGGCAGCATCTTAGATGAAAACAGAATCTCTTTCTCTTCAAAGTCCAGCCCAGAATTGTACGTCTCTCAGTATTCTGACTCCATAGTCCGTCGTGCTCCCAGAACAAAGGGATTCACCTGATATAAAGACACACTATTTTGCCTTAACAAATGTGGAACTACTCCTTTTTTCTTATTGGACTAAAAATTAGCGGACCTCTGTACCTGAAGACCACAGTTATTTTATTAAAAGTGAGGGGAGAAGTGGAGCAGGACTTGGTAGATGTCTTTGGCAGAAAATAAATTAATCAAAGAGACTAAAAGTGCAAACCTTACTGCTTTGGGCTCCTAAACTAACAGTACAAATATAAAAAAAAATGGATTTAGCATCTCTTGACAAGGTGTAGAATGAAGAGTGAAAGTTCTACCACCTGCAATGTCTGCTTCCATCCTTTCACGATTAAGAAGAGAGTGGCACATGAACTCATCTACCAACTCTCCTGCCACCCTTGTTGTTTTAAGCAGTAGTCAGCTGCGTAGCTGGCAGCCTTGGCTCTTACACATCCAGAAATTCCAGACGGATGGCTGCGCATCACGTGTGCAGCAAGTCCAGCTTGTTCTGAATGCACTGAACTTCCTAGGCATGTGTGGATGAAGTGTGCATGGATGATAAACTACTGCATTTAGGATATGCAAGTGTCAGCAGCTTTTGCATCAGACCAGTCCTTTTCCCTCCTCTGTCCTTTAACAAGAGGGAAGAACCTATTTGTTTTTGAAATCTTTTAAGAGTCATCATGCCAATCCATCCTCGTGAATGAAAGGAGTGATTCTGTGTTTCAGCTGAACCACAAGTGAAATAAGAAGTTAGGCTCTTTGGTCTCTTTAGCTATTAAAAATCCTTTTGGTTACATCATAATAGTGAGTGTTTTTGTTTATTATATGGGATTAAGGGTCAGAAGTCACTTCTGAAGTAATTTAGACTTTGGGGAAGGGCGGAGGGTGAGGGAAACTGATTTGTCCACAACTATAATTTGCAGAAGACAAACTTGAAAAGGCAAATCTTGTTGCTTGTGCGTGTGGTTGGGATTTTTATTTGTCATGTCCAACCCCTCCCCCCACACTCCTTTGTAATTAAGTCTCTTCTTTAATGGATGTGCTCTGAAGCCCGCGATAATGCTCTGGTCCCTCTTAAAAGGTATGCTGTAGAGCCCAGGGAGATGAAATATATTTAAGGAGAGACTGATAAGGATGTTCCAGAAAGTACATGATTCATTTTAAAGCCTTCAGCTTCAATTCCGGTGACTGTAAGTGAAGCAGTAAGTGCACAAACATCATTTAATGGCATACATGCAGAGTTTCCGTCAAACAAATCTTACAGTGAATTATTTGTCTGCCCATTGCATTAACCTGGTTAACTTTGCCCGAGTCAGTCTAAGGAGGGCTCTCTAACGATGGAGCTGTGGGGACAGCAGCCACAGAGGGACAGTGACAAGCAGCTGCCTGCAGCCAGCAGAGCTGTTTGCAAAGCGAGCTTCTCTCTCTGGCATCAGGAGTGATCTCTGACTTGTGTGCTTGGTGCTTTTCTGTGCTGCCAGGAGCTTTCTGCACGCTCCGGGCATTTTGCACGGCAGCTCTGGCACCTTGGTCAGTTTGCAGAGGAGAGGGAGGAGATAGCGTTCCGTGTTTGTAAACTCACCGTGATAACGATTTAAATTACTGCTCACAAAAGTGAGGGAGTGTACTCAACCCAGTCTGCTGCAGTCAAGTGGCATACAAACTTTTCTCAGACGTTTAGCTTCTCACCAAATTTCAGGGCTTTTCTTGGTTTGGTGAAAGACTTGAATAAACTTTTAAAGGCTCCTGCCCCTTCGCACCCCACCGGGAACTGGAATTACTCAGACTAAATCCTCTTCTGCAGCAGCAGGACTATGCCAAAGTTTCATACTCGTAGGATACAACTAAACCAAATATCGCTTGGTAAACCCAGCTGTCCTGTGGTAGGCTACTTTGTTCACAGCAGAAGAGGAAGAAGAACAAACTTCTTTGTCTCCATTATGCAAAATTGCGATCTTTGAGCTTTTAACATACAGATATGTGAAACAGAAAGGAGGAGTCTTTGTCAGGTTAGGAGTTACTTTTGTAATGGATAACAATACAAAAGGAATTTTGGAAAATACCATAATTTCCAGGTATCAAATTCCATGTCCAGAAGCAAACACTTGAACTACGGCTTTTAGAAGTGAACATACGGAAGGAGGTAGGGATGTTAATGGAGTTGCTTAGAAAACTTCCACCTACGGAATTTAGTGTAATTCTGGTAGCTTAAAGTCCTTCCTTTTCTTAGTTCCTTTCTTGCCTTCACCAAACCTTCTTCTGAAGACTAATGTCTTTTCTCTGTTCCTCTGTCTCCCCCGACCCCTTTCATTTCTTTAGGTGGTTTCTTGCAATGTTGTGGGAGACTCCGTTAAATTTGTTGTCACTGTCTCACCTGCTTCGCCCACGGCTGCGGAAGGTCAGTCGTACAGCGTGAAACTGTCTCCGCTTCACTTGCAGGTAAAGTGTTAAGTGTTGCTCTCTCTCTTCTTCCTTTTGTTACGTCTCATCCCACAGCTGAGCTGAACCTCCTGTTTGCAAAATGCCTAAAAGCTCGTGTTAACTCTGTAAAATGTTTAATAGTATTACAGTTTCCCCCTGGGGCAAGTGATAAATTCATAAATTAAGCCAGCTCTTTAAGGTGGGTAGGCTACTCAGATGTACAGAACAACAATATCATTTTTTGACTGGCATGCGCTCTCAAAGCTTAAGTAACTTCTGCCTTCTTCAACTGTCACTTTGAATTTACTTACTCAGAAACTGGTATGGTTCTTCCTTTGGAGAGCCTTAGTATGGAGCTTGACCTACAAATTCTTTACAGGACACCAGAACACTCTCCAGTAACTGCTTTCCTATCCACAGCTTCAGCTCTACGTGAAAGACAAAGGGGAAGATGTCAAAGTTGAGTGGATCCTCATTAACGCCAATGAAACCAACTTTGAAATCCAGCCAACCGTGCAGGAGGTCAGTCAGTAAGTTTTGTTTGTGGTAATGGTAGAGAAGATGGGTCTCCATCCCTTTGGTGCAAAGCCCAGTGTAATGCTTTAGGTCAGCAGCAGAAGTGTCTAGAGCTAAGGTGTCGGGTGAGGCTGGAAAAGCTGAAGCAAAAATGCTTGTTCCTTTCTGCTGGCTGCCTGCGGTAGAAGCGTGGGGCAGCTAAATGTCGGCAGTGCTGTCTGGAGCTGCTTCAGTAAAATCTGCTGTGGCTCATTCGTCAAAACCCTACATATCTGAAATCAAGGAGCATTTATCAAGATTACTGAAGCATGAAAGATATCAAGTCTGTATTTGACAGACAAATGACTTCGCAAACATTTTTCATCCAAATTCAAAAGACTGAAAAATGTCTGTTCCTAAATGCCTGCTCTCAGAGCACTTCTACAATAATAAAAAAACCCAATTGTAATGGTATTCCCATCAAAGTGATTGCAATGTTGCCCCTTCCTTAACTTAAATGTTTTGAAATCTGTCAACAGTAGTTCAGAAACAGCTCTGAAATAATACAGTTATTTAAGGAAATGATGGGTGATCTAAAAATATATTGATGCTTTGGAATTGCACCTTATTGTAGTATATAAACACTGATTCATTGGGGTTTTTTTACTGGGACATCCCCTGAAAGAGTTTCTTCATGACTGAGACTCTTTTCTGCCTTTGACCCTTTACAATTACATTTTTTTGGCACAAATGTGGTGACTTAAGACTTTCTTACAGCAGTGGTTGAACACTTGCTTGTGTTTTGTGAGGTTGGTTTTCTGACTGAAGGCCTCATTTAAAAAATAGGTTTATTGTATATTAGAGCTGCTTCTAAAGACCTGTGCTGAGTGACCTAGAATCTTAATAACTTATTACCATATTTTTTGTACACAAAAATGTGAAACTCATAACTGAAGACAGATGAGTCTTTTGAAGTGTGTTTTAATGTAGATTTTACTGTGCATGCGTAGCAGTTTAAATGACCTTCACGCATCGAGGTCGCGTGCTGATTATCCGTACATTGAACAGTCATTAAGTACTTACTGACAAATGTGGATGACTCCGGTACAGTCAATGGACTCCACTGGCCTTCACAGCCTGCTTTTTGAGAGGTGCCCGAGTCCAGGGCTGCAAAAGAGTGTGCTTTGCCCACGTTCTTAAAATGAGCCTGTTAAGTTCTTAATAGTTAAGGGCTTTATTTTCTCTTTGAAGTTTCTGTTAGCACTTAGGGAAGAGGGGAGGCAATAAACAAAGAGCTAAAATCTGTGAGCAACCTCCATCTCAGAAATTGCTTTGGCTGCTAAACTTAAATGTCAGCTTTTGTGTCTTGTATTTTCCCCTTTTGGAAGCAATGTTGTGTACAAACAAATACCTTTAATTGCTTGCAGTTATCTACATAGTGGTTTTGTCATCAGTCAAACGAGGTGGATGTAATAACCCATTTTCTGTTGGTAATAGCTGGGTGAACCTCGTTGCGTTTGGCAACCTGGCTGGCTGGCAGGGCTTAGGTTTGCATGTGGTTGCGCTGCTGTGGCTTTATGTGCTGGTGTGTCCCAAGCTGGCCACAGTAGCTGACTGTACACCCCTAGCCCATGTCAAACCTGGCATAAAAGGTGTTGTCTTAAGATTTTTTTGCTGGCATTTAAGCCATTATGGCTTGCCTTGTAGAGGGTGGTGTGATGGAGGCTTACTTTCCAAATAAGGATGGCTAAAAATGAAGTTGGGCTGACAGGAGGCTCTTTAACCAAACTGCTTTCCAAATAACTATGGAAACATCAGAAAAAACCTATGAGTAGAAGTCCAATGACTATTGCTGTTGCTACCTTTGAATAACAAATGTCAGATTAGGTTGGTGGCAAAGCAAGAGTTGGCTGGTATTTTACAAGTTGACACCGTTCTTCATCAAACAGTGTTTATGTGAGGGCAGGTGGAGGGAAATTATCTTCAAAATATTGAAAACTAACCACAATTTATCTGCTTATTTAAATAACATAAATAATGAAATTACTGAAAGTGAGTCATTAGACAGCCTAATTTACTTCAGTATTTTTTTTAAAGTAAGAGAGTACTGTCTGGAAGTTGCAGAAATGTGCCACTGCCTCCTTCCTTGGCAGTTGTTTGGGGGAGCACGGTGGGAGCAAAGCAGAGTTTCTGTGGGACCGGTCGATGACGTAGCGACCCGCCGTCAAAGGGCGGTTAGGTAAGAAGGCAGCGAAACAGGATTTCTGCACACAGCATTCCTGGGATTTTTACGAAATGCCCTAAACGTTTCTGTAACATTTGGGTAATTGGGAAAGGGCTGTTACTCCAAATCTGTTCGGCCTGTTGCGCAAGCTGCAAGCACACCTTCAGGAGCGCAGAAGTTGTCGCGCGATCCTTCTCCGACACCTCAGGAAGGACCAAGGCTTTTGAAACGACCGACTGCCTCTCGTGCCGAGACCTCTGTGTGATGGAGGAGTGTGGCGCAGGGCGGCAGAGCAAAGCCCGTGCCCCGCCGCAGTGGCAGAGATGCCGTCATCAGAGGCTTGAGCTGGCTCTGCCCAGCGGCTTCGTTGTCCGGCGTGGCAGCACCCACGTGGGGACGATGGCTGTGCACTGCTGCAGGGAGAAAAGCTGGATGAGTCCTCTGCTGTTTGGGTCAGATCTTTGTCTCCTACTTCACAGAATGGTCAGGGTTGGAAGGGACCTCTGTGGGTCATCTAGTCCAACCTCCCTGCCGAAGCAGTGTCACCTACAGCAGGCTGCACAGGACCTTGTCCAGGCGGGTCTTGAATATCTCCAGAGAAGGAGACTCCACAACCTCTCTGGGCGGCCTCTTGCAGTGCTCCATCACCCTCAGAGGGAAGAATTTCTTCCTCATGTTCAGACGGAACTTCCTGTGCTTCAGTTTGTGCCCATTGCCCCTTGTCCTGTCGCTGGGCACCACTGAGAAGAGTTTGGCCCCATCCTCCTGACACCCACCCTTGAGATATTTATAAGCATTTATTGGGTCCCCTCTCAGCCTTCTCTTCTTCAGGCTAAACAAGCCCAGCTCCCTCAGCCTTTCCTCATAGGACAGATGCTTCAGTCCCCTCATCATCTTTGTAGCCTTCAGTCTTTTCTTTAGAAAAGAAGCCTCGCTGATGTTTCTCCTGGGCTATCTTCGGGGCAGTTGGGTGTCAAACTGCCCTTTCTGTGATGGCTTAATTTAAAAATCCACTCCCTGTAGGTGACTGAGCAGCAGAGACTTTCTGAGCAGCATGATGTGGGAAGCAGCTTCCTCCGGGAAGGCAGGGGGCTTCACTGTCTTCATGCACCTTACAATTAATCGTGTGAAGCTACGTGTGTAAGCAAAACCTGTGGTCTGTTCTGATCCCTCAGAGACAGTGGTGTTAAGAGCAGATTGCCGTGAGATTTTTGAATGGACAAACGTACAAGTCGGTCCCTCAGAGCAGCACAACTAGGTGTCATCACAGTGCACTTTTCAGCATGGTTGAAGACCTCCAAGAGATGCTGTAATAACCTTTTTTTTTTCAGTGCAGCACAGGATTAGTTTGTTCTTGGCTGTTGCAAGCTGGCAGAACTCCCATTAAATCAGTGGAACAGTGCCGATCTGCTTATCGGATGACCTGCTCTGCTCTCTCAGCGGGGTGCAAAGCAATATGAAAACTTTAGAACACCATCGTAAGATATAAACTGTTAATGAAACTTCTGGTTTTGTGGCTAATAGCTGTGCCTTCCTAACTCTCGGAACACCGTGTGACTTTTTCAGTGTATATTTCCAGTTATCCTTTAATGCTTAATATGGAAATTTAAGTAGTATTTCCATGATCTCTTGGTACATTTTGTTGTTGGCAACAGGAACTGTGTCTTTCTTGGACAGAGTTAATTTTTGATAGCTTTGGTGGTTTAGATACATCAAATTAATTTTTGCCTTAGCTTCTTTCTTCTGACTTTTGAGAAGCATGATTGTGTGTTTCCTCGTAGGGACAGACAGCAGGGACATGTGCAATACCTGAAACACTCAGAGATGTTTTGAAGAACCTCTTCAGCTCAGTTTCTCCATCTGTAGTGTTGAGTACGAGGCCTACAGATATAAAGGAGGTTCAGGTAAGTCTTACTCCTACCTAAAGATTTTGAGAAGTCTCCTTCTGCTTAGTGTTTTTATTGTTGAGTCATGACCCACAAATGAGTAAGTTTAGGACCATCCAGTGATCAGAAGCAACTGGAATACATTCTTTAAAACAGCATAGCCTTTGGCAGTGAGGGCTTTGTGATCATAACTCCCGTGTGGCTGTCTGTTGATGTTACACCCCATGGCACCTCTGCTGCCCTGTATCGATGTGACAGAAGTTAAAAGTAATTGGTATTTGCCTGTGTGCGATCCCTCTTGTTCCGCTTGCTTTTCACAGAATGTACAGAACACAAGCCTTCTCCCTCAGGGCACTAGTCCGCCTAAACCTCCAAGGGCTCATGAACTCAAACTGCTGGTAAAGAACATCGCGGTAAACCTAAATGATCACAGTGCTGCAGGTAAAGTAGCCCGTGCGATGCTGCTCATCTTCAAACAGCATTGGGGATTTTTTTTTCCCTTTCGGCTGAAATAATTTGGAGGTTCTGAGCTACAACCTCCTCTCAAAAGAAGATGTAAGAACTTGCCGTGCTCCGAGAAACAGACTTAGTCATGCTTCTACAAAACTGTGTATGTTTTGGTTGAGTATTTAAACATCTTGATCTTCTTTTAAACAAATCCCCCATTGTTGAAAACAAATAGAAATGAGCATATTTATCAAGTTGGTTAATTATTGTCTGGATTTTAGTTTTAATTTGTGAAAGTTATCACTTTGGGTGTACTCAAGATGAGGGGCTCAAATCCAACTCTCCATTAACTGTTAGCAATGACATTGGTTTGGTTCAGTATTACCTTATTTTTACAGCTGCTTTTCTTTACTTTTGAGCAGTTTGCTGATTTATCTATGTCCTGGGTTTGGCCAGGACAGGGTTAATTTTCACCAGACTCCAGGAAGGGGCACAGCCGGGGGGTGGGGGCTGACCCCACCTGGCCAAACAGAGCCCGGTATTCCATACCATGTGCCGTCACGCTGGGTTCCG
>Ga0065711_1039323_pt1 | contig 17941 bp, 12 predicted proteins | sample Hoacrofraction12_FD_59098 | JGI IMG/M metagenome (GOLD analysis project Ga0065711, IMG submission 59098) | Hoatzin crop microbial communities from Cojedes, Venezuela - Epithelial fraction 12 v2 (version 2) | ecosystem: Host-associated > Birds > Digestive system > Esophagus > Crop | place...
CCCCCCCACACCACATTCCCCTGGCACCCACCACATCTTCTTCCAGGCAGCTGGTCCCCTCCAGCCAAGCTGCTGACAACCCCCCTGCATCCCGCCGTCCCTCCACCCTCAGCTGAAGGGATCACCGGGATGCCAGGACACTGCACACCAGCACAGTGCTTCACCCAGCTGCTGCCCTCCTTCTCCTGCAGCCTCTAGCATGCAGCTCACGTTTTCTGCATTTGCACTTCATGCCCAGGCAGGACTTTGCTCTCGGGAAACTTTTGCATTAGAAAGCGTCACCAGAGAAGGGGCTGCAGGTCAACCTTCTGAGGAGGAGATGCACAGAATACCTTTATTGCGTCTCACCCTTAATGCACGATGACAATTTGTATCTAGGTGAAAGATGAAGGAAAACAGGGCTAGAGCTTCCCTAATGCTTTGTCATTTTTTTTGTGAATGCATGATCTTTGCTTAAACCTCAGGTCACTCGGCTCCTCTTTGAGGTGCCTTACAATCCTTCCACTTCTCCGTCCCACAGAGAGGAGAGAATAAGACAAGAAAACAGGGTCCTGCTGCGAAGCACCTTCACCCACAGTGGGAAACAGCCTTCTGCGCCTCCCCCTGCCCCGTGGCAGCTGCTGCTGCAGCAATATTTGGGTGCACAGCATTGCACCCAAGGGTGCTCGCTGGGTGCAAATGCTTTCAGGAGCCAGAGCAGCAGAGCAGTTAAGCAGGGTTGCCTGGTGGGGAGCGCAGATGGAGCCATGGGCTGCATCCAGCCGTGCTACCATAACATCAGCCAGCGCTGAAGGCAGAGATGTGAAGACACAGCATGAAGTACGCACACAGTGACAGAGTCACCTCTAGTCAGGGAAGGGCATGGGTTGCGGTGTGTGTCCCTGCTACCCACTGGGGAGGGCCTGCACACGGAGCCTCTCATACCTGCTGCGTGCAGAGGAGGCAATTTTGGATTGAATCATTGTAATTTAACAATTAGGACAAATGGGCTGCTGTGCCAAGCTACAAAGCAGCAAAGAGAGGGGTTGCCCAACTCCAAAATCTGGGGTAACTCCTGCCTGGTGCTTAGATGGGCACCTGCACACAGTGCGAAATGCAACAGCAGCACATCTTTCCCCTTAGCACAGACAGAAAGCAGCAGATCCACACATTTGTGAAGTTTTACCACGACAACCGGCCTAAGAGAGAGCATCGCTGCAGTGATGGCATGGCCGTCTGTGTCCGGCAACAAATGCCGAGGAAAGAAAAAACTCCAGCAACACACTGCCGTTTTCTGCACTTCCACAGTGACCCTGTAACCACAGCTTACGTTGACACAAATCCTTCGCAAAAGGTGACCCAGCAATAGCTACCCGACTGAGGGAGATCTGCACGGCAAAGCACAGCTCTGGCAGATTGATGGAGAAACTATTAGAGGCACAGAGACCCGCTCAGTCACACTGGGAGCTACAGGTAATGTTTTTGCCTCCCCTCCCACATTTCTGGTGGTTTTCATGCTGTTTCTGAGCTCTTGCTGTGGAGTCCATGTTCCAGCCTGCTCTCATTTTCTTCCTCTCTGTCCTGTCATTGGAAAGCAAGTGCTGTCAGCTGAGGTACATGCATGGCTGGCGTATGGAAAGAGCCTCCTTGACTCAGGCTGGGCGTGCTGGTGCTTGCTCTCCAGGCTGGCTGCACGCCGCATCTCCCAGCACTGTGAGCCAGCTTCTTTTTCCTCAGCAGTCTTCCCTCTCGCAGACTGGGCTGGAGGCTTCAATTCTTTCTTATCTGGCACAATTATCCTGGCGTACCTGATTCATCTCCACTGCCTGCAGTTCTGGTTCCTCGGGGTGCAGCATCAGGGATACCCAGTGACAAACAGCCTCCTTAAGGCAAAGTATGATTTTGAACAAAAAATAGAATAGCACTTGGAAAAAAAAAATCATTAAATAAAACAACCACCCTTCCAACCCCCAAAACATAAACCACACCACTCTGCACATATACTGTTCTCCTTCCTAAGTCACTGCTGGATTTGGTGTTTCTGAGGCTCCAAGTCTATGTGGGGAGGGTCCCTCTGGCAGCAAAGGTGGGTTGTGAAGGGCACAGGACCAGGGGAAGGAGCCTGGTCTGCAAGCAGGGGAGATGAGCCCAGCACCAGTAAACACCCTCACCAGCCCCGGGAGTAACACCAGGATGGTGGTACAAGCTGAACATCAATGGCTCAATATCCAGATGGAGATTGGTCATAGGTGGTGTTCCTCAGGGGTCCATATGGGGACCAGTACCGTTTAGTATCTTCACCAGTGACATAGACAGCGGGATTGAGTGCACCCACAGCAAGTCTGCAGGTGACAACAAGAGGAGTGGTGCAGTCAACATGCCCGAGGGATGGGATGCCATCCAGAAGGACCTGGACAAGCTCCAGAAGTGGGCCCATGTGAACCTCATGAGGTTCAACAGGGCCTAGTGCAAGGTCGTGCACCTGGGTCAGGGCAACCCCTGGTACCAATACAGGCGTGAAACCACCAGACTCTTCCCGGCAGCAAGCCTGAGGGCCAAACACACACTGAAGTCAGTGGAAACTGCATTTACTTTGCAAACCCTAGATTGGACCCTGGGGCTTACACCATTTAATGCTCGAGAAATTCTATCCTTTGCAGGGTCAGTAGTTTCTGTGCTAGAGTTTCGCTCTGTGGTTTCTCTGAGTCTGTGTGCTACCTCCTGCTTCTCCATCCCAGATTTAGTATTGGAGAAGCTCTCTGGACCCAGCTGAAAAATAATAATTGAATAATATGCAACATTACACTCTTAGGTTTCATTCATTTTCACACTCCTAGAATCTGTAAAATCTAAAATGAGGTATCATCTTCAAACTGTCATCCTCCCCAGCAACAACAAATTTAAACAAAAAGATAAACTATTTTAAATCAAAACCTGTGAATTACCTCAAACAATCTTATTCAGAATTTTACTCACATTTCAAGGTACAGCTCCCACAGTAAATTAATAAGACATAAGCTTGCAATATTTTCAATGGTTTGATAAGGCAGCATTTTTCATTTCAATTAGGAAGAACAGTGCAATTAGATTCCTCAGCCTCAGCTGGAAAGGAAACACGTTATCTCCTCAGGGTGAAGCTTATTCATGAGCATTCACATCTTCGGGATCTTCCGCCAGGTTAGCCCTTAAGAAAACTGGTTGCCAATGGAAGTTGCTGGCACCAGGCAAAGGATTTATTAATGTATTCTCCAAATAATCCCTTCTGCCCCAGAAGGGAGAGGGGAATCAAACCTGTCTCAGCAACTGTTCTTCCTTTCCCAGCTTGCTGAGTTTCCTCCTTGCAGGTCTGGTCCAGGCCTGAGGAAGGTGGAGGAGCTGCTCTGGGAGGGCACACCAGCGTACCTCATCTCTATATTAAGTACCAGATTCCTCTCCAAAAGTTTGGGTGAGCACACCTGCTCTGGGGCAGGGCAATTATTGGCATCCAATCATTACAGGCCAAGCAGTGGTGCAGTGCCTTGAAAGGCAAAAATCGAGGTCGAGAAAATGTTGGGGTATTTTTCTTTTAAAAATTTTTTTCCTCAACCATTGCCTGAGGACCTATCTTGCACCCCCCCCCCTTTGTTTCTTATGGCCTTCTACCTTATGGCACAAGTGGCTGAATCCCAGCTCTGCACCTGATCTGGATTTGGAGAGCAGCAAGGACAGTGACTGGCCTGTCCCCATTTTCTCCCCTGTTATCTAGTGTGTATGAAGTCCCCTGGGCAAGCACACTGTCAGAAACACATTATGGGATAGGAGGAGCATGGGGAGGAATCAGACACAGGTTTCTATTAAGCAGGACAACCATGGGCATAAAATGAAGAGCAGGTCAGAGCTTCTTCCCAAGCTAGGGGAGCACCGGTAAGGAGTGCATCAAGGGAAGCAGACATCTGGCTACATCCAGAGCTGCAGATAAGAAACCCTTCCAACTCACTAATTGCTTTTCTCAAAAGTGTCGTAGTCTATCTTTACTTGTAGTGCAATTGCATCTTGCAGGACACTTTCAAGCTGGCTCCTTTGAACTTTGCTAATCTCAAGCAGCATTTACTTGAGAGAAATCTGACTCTCTCATGACTTAGGCTCAGCCAGTTTTGAAATGGTTTTGGCCAGGAACCGTGTAGCAAGAAGCTTACAGAACTTGCAAGTTGTAGAGAAAAATCACAATTATAAAAAAAATCCCTTCTCTAGTTCAAGAAGTTTGGTGCCTGGCAGTTAGTTCTTAACATGAAATAAAACAAAGCTTTAGCTTTAAGAAGCTGGGCTAAGCTAGTCTCAAGGCTTATGTTATGAAAGTTGGCAGAGAAGAAGCTGCATTTGCAAGCCTTGGCCTTGCACAAAGGTGCTGGGAGAGCAGGAAAAAAAAATCATGAGGTTTCATATAAAGTAGCAACCAGAGAATTACATATCAAAAATACAACAAGCATAAAAATCCAATCTCTACATATCTGCGGGCTCCAAGACCAATGGTTCCTGACGTCCCATCCATGTCTGCCTGGCCAGGGAAGTCGCTCAGCTGCAGGGGAGCCCGGCATCTTGGAGCATGGGAAGCCTAACCAGGGCATCCAGCAAAATATCCAGCCCTGCAGACTCAGCAGGCCACGTGCTGTGGCAAGGCAGAGCAGGCATCTGCCCTACAACATCATGAGGACAGCATAGTGCCAGGGGTCTACAGCATCAGTTATCCTGAGGACAGGTGATTCAGGAGCAGGGGGGAAAAGTTTCACCCAAATCGAGACAAGCCACAGAAAGTGGCACATTGGGAAAAAAGTCAGGAGGTCGGGAAGAGCAAGATAAAGTCACAGGACCTCAGCACCATCACTCAGAGGGTAGGACAGAGGGTGACAATAGTTACATGGAAAAGACAAACATTTAGACTAAATATTCCTCTTTGAACAGGATGCAAAGAAGAGGGATAGAGCTTCTGCACAAACACTGTAAACGTATGAAATAAGACATGATAACCAAAAATATCAAGGGGAAGGCAATGCATGCAGGGAGCTGAACTTTCCACCTGCCAGTGGTCTGTAGGCTGACCATCACTGTTGAGGAACATTACTGTTTTGGGGTTGTGATAGTGAGCTCTTTGAAAATACCACCAGTTTAGTGCACAGTCAAGAAAAAACCCAAACAATTGAAATGCTAAGAAGTACGAGGTGAGGAACTGAGGAGACAACACAGCAGCATTACGCCGCTGTGCAAGCTGTGCCTTTGCAGCACTGGGGTATGCAACCCCATGCTGGGGGACTTGCAGAGGGATAATAAGGGACAACTGCCCCACCAGGCTGTCACCCTAGGAAAGTGAGAAAGGGGACCACAATGAGCAGGGAGGAGGAACCAGCTGCACATCTCATACCTGGAGACATTTCACATGACTTTAGTTTTGCAGCATCCAATGTGCCCTTCTGTCCCACGCCAAGCATGTGTCTGCTTGAGGGAAGCAAAACACATACAGCATCTCAACCTATGTGGTACAGCTTGGCATTAGAAGAGGCAACCAGCTGACATGCTGGGTTTCCCATTTCATTTTCTTCATTTTCAGAGATAGAGATGATGCAGCCAGACCTCGGCTGAGACTTTGGCTCATTTACTGTAATTACTTACACAGGATTGCTTGGACCCAGAGGTGAAGCTGGCAGAATTAATACCCAGGCTTGTTTCAGACTAGAGAATAATGTAAGGTGTAAGGTCACAAGACTATGGTCTTGAACTTGCCAATCTCAGAATGTTCTAAAAAAAAAAAAAAAAAAATACATTTTCACATGACCAGAACTCCTGGATCCAACTTGCACTGCAGTTTTGGGTCTGTTAAACTGGCTGAATTACATCTCAGGCACTGGAACAGGGAGAGATACCAGGTCAAAATTGACCATGGAAAACATGATTCTGCTCCTCCTATTTGAGCTATGCTAACTAGCAGGCAGACAGCAACAACCTCACTCTATTTTCCACATTTACCCACAAAGATACATAAGCAAACAGATTAGGAAGTCAAAAGTGTGCCATTTTGCAGTCAAATTTGATTCAATCAGGCAAACCAACAAATTAAAACTAGTTTTTGGGCAAAATATGTCAGACGTAATTTCTGCCTCAGATGGCAACCATCAGGAACAAAAATCTGGTTTGCAAATGGCCTCTCCAGGCAGCGTTGGTCCAGATGCAGTTTCCATTTTCCCATGCCTAAATAATGCTCTGGCATGCTTTACAGGAGCACCTCAGCAGTGCAGCTAAAGAATTCTCAAAACATCAAAGAAACAGAGCAGTAAAACCCATCAACATTTTACTAATCAAAACTACATGTAATTGTCAAGCATAGGCAGATAACAGAACTCGGGCAATCTCTGTGAACCCACAGCTTCACTCAGACTTAGCAATTAAGCATCAGCTGCTGCCACCAGAGTAGCTGCGAAACTGTGGGGTAAAAGTCACAGCTCGCCAGCACCAATTAGCTGCTAATGAACATCAGCAATCCCCCTGGTGAAGGGAGCTTGAGACAAGACTAAGACCAAAATACCACCCACGCTTTATGCCACCGTAAACTGGCACCTCCGCTGCAGGTGGATGCTCTGTGTCCCTGCCCTGCTGCATCTGTGTGGCTGGGGAGTGACCAGGGCAAGGGAGCCCATCGGATTAAACCCAGGTGGAGGTGAAAAGGTTGGTTTTGAAGTGCTGCTTTTCCCAGGTCAGTCAGCTGCACGAGGGAGGGAGCCAGCCAGCCTGTAATAATTTAAGCAGTACTGCCATTACATGTGAGATCGCAGCCTTAAAGGAAGTCAGTCAATTTAAACCCGTTCCTGAAGGGGAATAATTAAACACTCCAAAGATGTGGGAGAATTTTAAGCAGTCAGCAAGGATTTAAAACAACATATCATTCCTTTGCAGAATTTAAAAAAAAAAAAAAAGATAAAATGTAGGCAGGCAAAGCAGACTCTTCATTGCTGGCTAAAGGGAGCTACATCAAGAGATGACTCAGTCAATCAAAATGGGCTCACCTCTCCAGACTGAAAAGAGACTGAAGTTTTGAAGAAAAGCCTATGGTTGCATGGTCTAGGTCAAAAATAGTGGAATAACTGGAAAGATAATGAAAAAGTCTCAGGAACAGGAAAATCTAAGCATAACTCCATAAACGGACGGAATGACCCTTAGGAAAGAAAAGGGGCAGAAAGCCAAAAGACTTCCAAGGGAATTGCTGCACAGGTGATGCTGGTGTGTCTGGTGGTAGGTCTTGTAGACAAGGGAAAACATGGGACCAATGTAGGACCACCTCCTGCAAGAGCACTCTGCAGGAAAAACTGCTAATGGGGAAACTGTATAAGAAGTTTTCCAAGTCTAAGAAAAAACTTGAGACTACTCATTTCAGCAGGCTACAGAGGGAACTTCAGGTCCATCCTGGGCTCCCAGACGTGAAAAGCCATGAGGATGCAAACCACCAGACATCTTTATCAAGATCGTCTGGGAAATAAGTCTCTGAGTACATAGTGGTGCCACTATTACCATTTGCCAGGCATCTCTGAAGCAGCCCATCCTCCGTTTTTTTTATTACCCACTTTCAGAGAACTAATCAGCTTGACTTTATCATGTAACCTGACGAAAGCTCACACATACGGAGCAGAGGGACGTTTGCAGAGAGAGGCAATGAGCCAGTAATTCCTAGTAAAAGTGAGAGTAAAATAGTCAGCACCTTTCAGTGTCTCAAATGATGCCTGTGTGCAGTATAGCAAGGTGCCTCTGTGAGCATTATTCAGTAGCTACAGTTCAATGTTAATACTACTGTGAAGTATAGATCCAAGACTCTAAAGATAACTAAAAACTTCTCTTAGCACAGGGCACTGTAACCACTATTATGTTAAAGAAGACACCGCAGAAAACAAGAAAATCTGTATAGTTTTGAAATCAAAGCTCTGTGTAAGCTCTTTCAGGTAATTAACATGTTTTGGCATCTCAGTCATGTCTGACACAGCAGATAACATGCTGGACTCTAGGAGAACTGAAACAGTTGCATGGGGTGACCAGAAAGGCAGCTCACCGTGCACTGAGCATGATGCCCCAAACAGATGTTGACCCAGATAAAAATGAGGAAATGGCTACAAATATCAAAGGTTTTGTATTTAGGGAACTTTTGCTCGTTGTGAATCTCTCAAAGTACTACAGAACTGCCAAAATTGGTGAATAAGTGAGAATTCTTAGAAAAGGCATGAAGGAAAGAAATTATGCCAATACTGTAGATCACTGCAGAAAATAGAAACAAAGATACTGCAGGAGGACAGGCAGAAGGAGCGTGAACTCTTAAGAAAGTCAATGGCATTTCCTTCTAGGGGCTAAAAGCAGTCTATTAGAAGATCACATACAGAAAAATAAATACATTATAGATAGATATTTCTTGTTGATGGGGCACGAATGTCGAGCAAAAGCTAAAGAAAATATCTCCAGGCATCACCAATTTCACAACTTCTTTAGAAAGAACATGAAGATGAAATGGTAAAAAAGAACCATTTTTATAGGCAGTCTAAGGACACAGTCCAAGACCCATCAGCATTTACAGACTCTCCAAGAGCTTTGAAGTTTTCTGTCATGTTGCAACGTCTTGACCTCAATGATCTCAAGCTCACATTCAAAGGTAGTCAAATCAAAGGCAATGACAACACTCAGTGAGACTACAACATGACTAGTAGCAATCATTTGAATCACAGGGTTCAGTGATCAGTTCGGCTTAGCCTGTGAATCCATAAGGAATGGATTTAGTCAGGAAAGGGCTAAGGAAACCCCTTCACTCCTACCACACCTCCCTGTGTGCAGCATAAATTTTTCATGTGAATGGGAATGGCTGCATAGCTGCACAGGGTGCCTCATTGGCTAAGCAATTGCATCCAAGCCCTGCTGCTGCTTTTGATGCCTCCCTAAGAGAAGCTTGATTCGTTTGCAGCAGTCTGCATATTGCTAACAGCTTGGCAAGGTCATCATTTGACAATGTAGTAAACCTAGCATTACAGCTCCTAATACCAGCTGAAAACAACAGCAGCTTTATGATACAGACAACTGATCTGACGTGAACTCACTGTACTAGTCCAAGCTCATTCAAGAGATTTTGATGGCTTAAGAAAAAATATACTGACAGGTTACAGGCCACTCGGGTCTCCTCTGACTGTGGCACTCCACGCTGGACATGGATGCCATAAAGCCAGCATAAAATCCTGAAGCTGGTACAAGGCCTGTGCTATGTCTGCTGGCTCCATCAGCTGATCCACCTGAAATTTGCACACTGAGGTGTTCCAGCAATGCAGAGATTTGATCTGACTGATGACAGAAGATGGTCAAACACTACTGAAGAGTGGCTTTAAGCTCAATGCCAGCACATGGCATAACCTCTGGGAAAAACCAGCATGCCTAGTAAATGTGTTGCAGCACATGAGTAGTCTAGGGCTCACCAGTGCCTTTGGGGACTGTCCCTTCCCTTACAAGGGCCCTATCTGGCAGTCTAGAGTGCCTTATTTCTGCAAGCACTGGTCTCAAAAACTATAAATATTGTTGGCAGCATCCATGGTTGCTATTACCATGGACTCCAGTCCAATTTTTGTTACTGTCTCCCACTCTAGTGCAATCCAAATACTTGTGGAAGGGGGTTAATTTCTTAATTTAAGAATCATTAGTGAGAGAAATTGCACTGCACAGCTGTCTCAGGTCTTTACTAAACTGTCTCTACCAGCTGAGGATTTGTGATTCAATTTGACCAGCTTTGTTCTCATATATTTGACACCAACAGCAATAGTCATTTTGGGTCAAGTAAATGTTTTCTTCTTTGTTTATCACCATAAGTCTTTGTAATGTATCTGGCAGCACTACTCCATCTGAATAGGAGGACACAGCATCCCTAATGTATGTGAACTTGCAAATCATGAACAAGTGGATAAATACCAAGAGGCCTCACGTCCCCTTCTGAATTCTCCATCTCCCCAGTGATTTGCTCACCCATCTAAGGGCCTCACAGCAGCATTAGGTGCAAGGTTTGTCTTCACATAATGATTTCAAATACAGCTTTTAATTGCTTCTTTGTGCCCCTGAGAAGTCAGCTCTGTCAGCACAAAATTATTAGGTGTGATTATGCAGCAAAAGCAAATACTGTTGCTGCATGTGCTAGCGTGCCCATCCTTGCTCCACCAAACAGACAGAGGATAGGAGCAGCAAAGATGCGGGAACATGGACTTTAGTTTCTGCTAGAAAGCAGCGCTCATAAGTGCAATTCCTCAGGAGCTTTTACTCTGCTTGTTAGCAGAAGCTAATACCCATGTTAATGCTATAGTTACTGTGCCCTAGAGCCAGCATGGTTACAGCAGCAGACACTGCAATCACTCCTTCATTTGGTTGTGTAGGCATGTCTGCTGTTTCAGCTAATAACCTCAGACTTGGCCTTAATTCAACATAGCCAGGTTGATCAAGCTTTTGACGCTGTCTCCCTCAGCATTCTCATTTGGAAGCTGAGGAAGTACGGGCTGGATGAAAGGACTATTAGACGACTTGAAAATTGGCTGGGCTGCTAGGCTTAAAGCATGGTAATCAATGGCTCAACATCTGCTTGGCAGCCAGTAATAAACAGAGTGCCTCAGGGGTCAATACTGGGGCTGATATTGTTCAATATCTTCATCAGCTACCTGGGTGATGAGACAGAACACACCCTCAGCAAATCTGTGGACAGTACTAAACTAGGGAGGATGACTGACACAGCAAACAGTAGAGGTCCAATCCAGAGGGACCCTGAGAAACTTGAGGATGCTCCAGCAGAAACTCCATGGAGTTCAACCAGAAGTGCAAAATTATGCATGTGGGTCATCATCACTCTGGTCATCAGTCCAGGCTGGGAACTAATGGACTGCCAGGGCAAACACAGTCTTCGAGCACACTCTCATCCTGAATAATGCAAACATCATCCTGGGCTGCACTATGATGAACAAAGCCAGTAGACTTTGAGAAGTTACCATCCCCTCTGCTCAGTGCTGGGGAGGCCACACTTCGGTGTCACATCCAGTTCTGGGCCCCCAAGATCAAGGGTCACACATGAAAAGCAGACATGAGCCAGCAGAGTTTCTCAAGATAATTGGGGTCTGTGGCTCATGGGCTATAAGGAAAGGCTGGGGGAGACAGGCTAGTCTAGTCTGGCCAAGAGTAGGCTCAGGAGTGGTCTACTTATAGCCTTCACCTACCTGAAGGACAGGCAAGGAAGACGGAGACACTGTTCTCAGTGGTGTCCGATGATATTACAATGGCCACACAGAGCAGCACTGGAGGCTCGTGCTGGACCATAGACAAGCCCAGTCCCCAAGAATGTGGTGGGTTCCAGAGCAGGCTCCTCAGAGGAGCAGCAGGAACTCTCTCCAGAGGTTTCCAAGGCATGAGCAGTAGTCCTGCTCCAAGCAGTTAGTTTGACCAGAGGCTTCCAGAGACTCCTTCTCGCCAACACTTCCACAACTATTCAGTTAAAGTCTGAATTTCTGAGTTTTTTCAAAAAGGTAGCATTTTTCAGAGCTGTTTAGAAGATAATTTTGATGATCTGATTCACTGTGTCAGACCTGAGCCCTACAAACCCCAACCTTACCACAGAAGCTGCTGGTTGCAGAAGAGTGGTAGACTTTTTAGAAAGATACATTATTCTCAAATTAGAGGCAAATAAGAGAGATATGATACTTCCCAAGCTAAGTTATTCCACTGATTTACTGTGCTAGAAATGTGAACTTTACTTCTAGACTTTCATTAGCTCCTCATCTAGCTACAGAAATATGGCATCATTTCATTCTTTGAATAAAGTTCTCTTCCAGTATTTGCCCAGGGAGATACTCAGAACACCTATCAGCTTCCTAATCTCATTACAAAACTTTCTTCAAGTATTAACAATTTATTTTGTCACAAATCATATGCCCATAGATACACCAGATTTTACCACCTGCTCACATTCTGAAGTAATTTAACTAAGGAAGAAAAAAGCCTTAGAACTCAGGAGAGATTAAATTCAAGTTATTGCTTACAAAACCTTACTTTACTATTTCACTGGAATTCCACAGGACACAAGAATTTCTTGACTGAAATGCAATACCCCTTCCTAATGGTTATGGCAGTGGCTGCGTGGCCATCAGGCTCCCATTCTTTCCTCTTTTATGCCTTCAACTTCCCACCTCTGTGTCTTAGTTCTCATGGCTAAGACCCACTCCTTACACTGGGATGAGGAAAAGGTGGATTGTCTTCCCCATGTTGGCATCAAAAGTAAAATGTAATTAGAAAAAAGGAATGCCTTCAACAACTTCCTTGGGGAATTTCATGGCAGGAGCAGAATAACCCACCCCATAGCTTTGCAAGAGGTGAGCGGGTGTGCTGCTGCAGGTGCCCAAGGGATTGCCTATGCCAAACGTGAAAGCTTGCTGAAAACCCACCTTGCAGCTACCTTTGGCAGTGATGTTTTGACCTCTGGGAATAAATATTACAAATTAGTGTTCTAACTTTGCATCTTCCTACAAATTAATTCTGTTGAGACAGTAGATGATATTCCAGTGATAACCCACCTCTCCCACTCTTTCTTTCACAATAAATCGCTGACAGGATCTCCTGATGTGCTTTTAAATAGAAGAGATCAAATTATATGTTTGCAAGTAATCATTTAAAAATAATAATATCTTAGAAAAATCCACAGCATTGTTACAGAACAATGGGTTTAATTATTGAGAAATGAGTTATTTGCAAGCAATTTCACTCATTGCCTGTGCTGATCCTGGGCCTGGGAAACTATGAAGGATAAGGAAATTGTAAGAAGCTCTTTGAGGGTAATTTGAGTCCCCACATGTGAAAAAGTGAACAAAAGAGGTTATTTCTTTAGAACAATGCAAAATTAGGAAATCCTGCCACCAAGGTTCAAGGCCTAGCCCCGTTTACAGCCACTCAGACTGAAGGGCTGGGCTAATCTCAGGAGGATGGAGCTCAGTCTCCCCGTCTGAGAGCTAGGCTACTTTACAGGGAAAATTCACAACCCTTTCTTGCACTTGGGAGAAAATTTAAGCAGTATGTGCACATGAGCACAGGTCAGTCTGAGGTGTGGCTATGTTTTAAATGTTTATCTTTAGAAAAGGATCTAAGTCAGTCCTCTTTTTCCCCCTCATGCTCCAAAAATGGGGTGCAAATCATGACCCCCTCCAAAGAAGGGTATTGCTGAAAGACAATAGAAGCTTTCTGCTACAGCGGCTCATGCTTTGTACTGTTACTTCTCCTGCCCTCTCCCATGTATATTTATGCTTCATTTCGTTCTTAAAGCTTTATCATGTCTCCAGAGTAAACTGCAGTTGGGTCTTTTCACAGCAGAAAACTCAGGTTTGTCCAAGTTCTTCCCTCCCTGCCCCTCTTGCCATTTTTGGCATAAAGTCTTTGCAAGGGCATGGTCCCAGCTTTGCATGAGAAGTTTTCCAAATCAAGGTCCACCGTTTCCTGCTTTCAGTAGTTGTCCCCTAAAAGACCTTGCAGTCCCTCTATCAAAGCAATAACATAAGGACGGAAGGTCAACATCCTATCTGTTTCTTCCTTTATTTTCAGCCTGGTACCACGCTTGCCTTTCGTATTACACTACATTTTAAATTCATCATGCCAATGCTTGGGAGAGTCTCATCAGGCTCTGGGCTTGATGTAACACACCTCATTTTTTCAGCTCTGGACTGCTCCAGAGCTATCTTTGGATTATCTCCACCACAGCAGGATACTGGAACGCATCAGATCCCATTACAGCTCAGACTGCTGCCTTTGCACAATCTACTTGACGCTGGATTGGGATTCACTTGTCTGCATACAATGTCTTTAGATTCCTGGCTCCTCCCTGCTCCACCATACCCACAGATGATGCACCTCTGCCCACACACCTGAGGAAAGAGGGCATGCGTGCGAGGATCCTCTTGCTGCAGTGCACCGTGGCTCAGCCCTCACGATGCATCATGCTCAGGCATCACCTTCTCTTCAAAAGTACAGTCAACTTTCTGATCATAATCCCCACCTAAGTGTCCTCCAGCTAGCCTTTCTGCCATAAATTGGGATAGTAATGTGCTGTAATCACATAACTCCTGTCAGTAAAAGTAAACAAGAGTGGCTGAGTGATTTCCAAACAACACACTAATGGCCGAAGGAGAAAAAAATCTCCTGCTTCACTTGTCTTCAAATCTTTCCTGAACCAGTCTTTTGCTGTTCATATTTATTGTAGCTTTTTTCCTCATTTTTAGGTTTATTTACCCAGAGCTAATGAATAACACTGTGAACATATGCTATAAACCACCATTAAGATGAAATTTGGAGAAAAGAAAATTACTTTGGTGTGAGAGCTGAAAGGATGTATAACTAGCAAATGCCCAGTACAGATTTTTGAAGGCTTCTTAGGAGAGGTCTCTTGAGATTTCTTGGTCAAATAAAATGAAGCATTCTGTAGGAATTATCTCTTTTCAAAGTTATACTCATTTTTCTAGCAGTTTGATGCAGATGCTGTTCAGGCAAAAGAGTCTACTACGGACTTTTTCCACATTTAAGTCTTTGTATCTCATTTTTACTGATTACCACAGCTGTTAAAAGCAGCAAGGTAAGCAGTATCAGCAGATGATACCTTGTATACTGATTTTAGTGTGGTTTTTGACTATCTTTCAATAAACTCCTGCAAGCAAATATACACATATGAAAGAAACATTTAGGAAGAATATAGTACGACACCAGCATAAAACTAGCTGGAAACTTGGGTTCACAGAGAGCAGTGAATTACTCATTGTCAGAATGAAAGACATCAAGGAGGCTTTTCCAAAGCACATCTGTCTAATATTATTCGATTTTTCATTAGTGACCTGGATGCTGTCCTGTAGAGGATGCTTATTAAACTAGTTGGTAAAAAGGCCAGGAGGAGCTGCAGACATATTGGAGAACAGGATTAGAGCCCAGAATAAATCCAAAAAGGATTATTTTTTTCTATTAAAATGACATACCTAATGGGATAAGTGAAAGATTCTCTACTATGCTTGCAGAGTATTAGGTTACACTACCTCCTAAACAAATGCTGAATAATGACAGTACAAGCAGGATCTGAAGTCCATTTCAGCAAACATCTGTTGGCTTCCAGCAGATCTTGAGAACCTTGAGGAAAAAGGACATGCAAGAAACAGACACAGAAACCTAATCATCTTGAGACAGCCCCTAAGTCTTGCCAGCTCTTGAAACAGAGTGAAAATGTTCAAATCCAGGACCAGGCATTTGAAAGAATACAAAAGACCACAGACACAAGGACTTAGCATGCCAAGAAACAGCTGGAGCTGCAGAGCCATGCACATTAACTTTGGGTTCAAAGGTGAAGCTGCTATAAACCCTTGGAAAGAACCACGAGGAAGCAGCCAACCAAGTGCAGCACACATCACAGAGACGAGCACTAGGAGGTGAGGATGAGTGCTTGCCCTGAGAAGTCAATCATCCTGGCAGGTACACAAGCAAGCACAGATTCTAGGGGACATCTGAAGGCCTCTGGGGCAGAGATCAGTCTTATGTACATGTAACATTTTGATAAAAGACCTGAAGGGAGTCTCCAGACAGCTCCTTTGCCTCTCTTCAGAGGTTCAACATGTTTAAGCACACAAAGACCTCTCCTGATCAAACCAGAGGCATTTATTGCTTCTAAGTGGTGAGGTTGGAGTTGCTCTGCGCAAATGATTTTTAGAAAAAGTTACTCCCTCCTCATGGTGGAGCTAAGCAGTGAAATCTCCAAGGCTCTGAGATGACAGGCTGCACTTGCCCATTGAATTCAGGATGTATTTTGGTATGATCTCATCTATTGATTATTTTCCTTAGCCTAATATTGCTGCTCATGTTCCTGGAGTCACATCAGTCATGGAACAACAAGTACCTTTTAAAGGGCTATATCTTCTGTCATTTTAACCAAAGCAGAGGAGCTGAAAGTGGGGAAATCCCAACAACCAGGATGCAGTTCAGGTTTTCTTTGGATTCCAGATGACAGAGTACAGGAAGTTAAACGTGTTTGACAGCTATAGAAGAACTTTCTTGGGGTAACTGAGAGGTTCTGTAGGTCTAAAGCAGACCACAGACTAGTTTTGCCTACTTCCAGCCCAAGCCAGTGACCAGTGACTTGAGCGAGAGTGCTTTTTGTCATACTACTGGTAAAAGAGAAGGATAAAGAAACTCCACAATGAAACCACCTGGCAATCCCAGATCAACAGCACCCTCAAAGGGAATCAACAGTCCTGAGGTTCAGCCTGTGTGAAGTCCAGTGACTGACCTTCAGAAAATCAGGTGCAGCAACACGTGGCAGACAAATTTTCAGGAGGCTTTGCTGCAGCCCCTCCACTTGCTGGGGCTGCTGAGGTTACAGGACTCGAGATTTTCCCTTCCCAGGTCACTCTGTTCCACCACACAAGCTGTGTACGTCTGCTTAGTGAGCTTTCTCCTTCCCCTGCACCCAATATACAATACCTGTGTTTCCAACTCACCTCCCACTGCCTGGGGTGAACGAGCTTGCCTGGCCTCAGTGACTCTGTGTTTTTAATCCTTCCATGGACAGCTCAGCTGATCTTGCTTTTCAGAGAATTTTCTCAGGCTAGCTGTGACATTGTTTACTGAAGCTAGAGTCAAGTCCAATGGATAGATCTATGTGACTGCAAAACCTTCTGTGTTTACACAGATGCCAGAGTTTTCAAACAAAAACTGCAATTCCAAACATCTCTGCAGTCTCATTTGCTTTATGTCCAGCTATGACAACTGTAGTACCAGCTGTTTGTGTTTCAAGCTTTATTTCTGACAGCATTGTTTCCTTGTCTTTCTCCTCGAGCAATACCATAAAAAGCTCTAGTTTCATTTTCTCCCTTTTGTCGCTGCATTAGCTCTGTAAACAGATTCCTTGCTTCCCACTCAAGTAAACTCTTTGTCTAGAAACCTCATCTGTCTGGGACCAGCATTTTGTTTTCTCTGGTCAGAGTTGCTGCTTTGTTTGTTCATTAATGACACTCTGCTCTTTGCTGGGATCTTACATCACTGTCTTCTTTGCTAGCAGGGTCCTAAACTTAACAACTGGGGATTTTTCTCTAAAGGCTGAACAGCAGACTCATGAAAAGCATCCAGCTCAAGAGGTGCTTGTACCTGGAGAGGCATTCAGAAGCACATAGCTGACTGTTCAGGCAACACTGAATGGCCAAACGATAAATCATTTCTCTTTTTACTCTCAGTGATGGCCAACTCTGTTTTCTCTATGAGCCACTGTCCCAGCTTGCACTCATACCACTTCTCTCAGCTCTACTTAAAAAAAAAAAAATTGTGCTGGTCTTGCGTGTCCAGTGTTTTTAGCCTCCTTGCATCTAGGCGCAAGGGACACATCAGGTTATGTTAGAGACAAAGAGCATCTGCAACAGTAAGAGGATGTGAAGCACACACAACTGTTCAGTCTGCAGCACTTCAGTTTAGTTTTTTGGGGGTCTAGGCATCTCCTAACCCCATTCAAATACCTCCCTGCTGACTGGTGAGCTCTGTGAACCCAGCCTCCCCCTGCTCACATTCTTCATCTCTAAAAGTTGGTCTGATCTACAATAGGAAGCTCTTCATTAGGGATATGTAGCTGAGCTACACCATGAAGACACATCAGCCTCCATCCCGAGTCATCCTCCTCCACTACTCTCCAGCCATCTCTGGTTAATGGGCACCATCCCTTCCAGAAGGGCCCCAGAGGTCCTTTGCTTTCCACATATAATCCTTCAACAGCAGCTGGTACTCCCTCACTCCTATATTTTCTGCTGCCTAGGTCCCATCCCTGGAAACATTCAAGACCAGGTTGGACAGGGCTCTGAGCAACCTGATCTAGTTAGTGGTGTCCCTGCTCGCTGCAGGGGGGTTGGACTAGATGACCTCTAGGGGTCCCTTCCGACCCAAAACT
>Ga0065711_1006474_pt1 | contig 17940 bp, 12 predicted proteins | sample Hoacrofraction12_FD_59098 | JGI IMG/M metagenome (GOLD analysis project Ga0065711, IMG submission 59098) | Hoatzin crop microbial communities from Cojedes, Venezuela - Epithelial fraction 12 v2 (version 2) | ecosystem: Host-associated > Birds > Digestive system > Esophagus > Crop | place...
TCTTGTTTTTGCTAACCCACATCATGTTTATTCTTAGCTGTCCTTTCCAGCGGCCTGTCCAGCTATGCTAACTGTTTTGCTTAAGCGGCCTAGTCATGCTAACTCTCAAACTACATCGACCCCAACACCACTCTAACAGGTCCATGTCTTTCCTGTGCTGAGGTCTCCAGAGCTGGACGCAGGACTCCAGGTGAGGTCTCACCAGAGCGGAGTAGAGGGGCAGAATCACCTCCCTCGACCTGCTGGCCATGCTTCTTTTGATGCAGCCCAAGATACAGTTAGCCTTCTGGGCTGTGAGCACACATTGCTGTCTCATGACCAGTACCCCCAAGTCCTTTTCAGCAGGGCTGCTCTCAATCCTTTCATCCCCCAGCCTGCACTGATATTGGGGGTTGCCCTAACCCAGGTGTGGGACCCTGCACTTGGCCTTGTTGAAACTCATGAGGTTCACACAGGCCCACATCTTCAGCTTGTCCAGGTGTCTTTGGATGACATCCCGTCTTTCTGGTGTCTCAGCTGCACCACTCAGCTTGATGTCATCTGCGAACTTGCTGTGGTGCACTTGATCTCACTGTCTATATCACTGATGAAGATATTAAACAGTACTGGTCCCAGTGAGGACGTCTGAGGACGGTGACACCACTTGTCACCGATCTCCATTTGGACATTGAGCTGTTGACCACTACCCTCTGGCTGCAACCTTCTAACCAACTCCTTAGCCACCAAACAGTCCATCCATCAAATCCATATCTCTCCAATTCAGAGAGAAGGATGTTGTGGGGGACCGTGTGAAAGGCCTTACAGAAGTCCAGACAGATGACGTCTGTTGCTTTTCCCTTGTCGATTGGTGTAGTCGCTCCATCATACAAGGCCACTAGGTTGGTCAGTCAGGACTTGCTCCTGGTGGAGCCATGCTGGCTGTCTCAAATCACCTCCCTGTACTCTAACATAGCTTCTAGGAGTATCTGTTCCATGATCTTCCCAGGCACAGAGCTGAGGCTGACAGGTCGGTAGTTCCCAGGGTCCTCCTTTCCACCTTTTTAAAAATGGGCACTATGTTTCCCTTCTTCCAGTCACTTAGTGTCAGTAGTTTGCATATGTACATAACAGGTCTTAATTATGTGCTAGGAAATACTGTCTCTCTTAGTAAAACCAGAATATGCAGTTAAGAAGAGCTAGCTGGGTCATTCTGTTAATCCAATTAGGAGATCAAGCCAGCATAATCTAAAAAACCCACCAAACAAAACCCCAAAAAGCAGACTTCATAGTCAGTAAGATTTGTAGAGGCAGGTAAAACCTCATACTGGATCAATGCCTAAACGTTGAACACGAATAGAGAAATAGGAGACAATGCTCTTGATTTCTACCTTTATTTTTTCTTTCCAGAAGCCATGCCTTCCATCTTCTCCACAAATTAGCAAGATGCAGTGAGAATTTACAGAGCTTTTATCCCTTGGTACTTTTATGTACAAGGGCTAAAATAACCACAGTATTAATACCTCTGTTTTATCTGCAGTTTTCAAGGTGGGAGAAGAGAGCCAGTAGTGGTCTTTGAAAATGCGATGATCTTGCGAAATATTTATTTTAGGTGTACCAGAGTTTGGAACATGAACTCCAGAAGCATGTTAATCATCAGGATACCCTACAACAGTGCCAGACTTGGCTGTCTACTGTGCAGTCAGAGCTAAAGCCAACTACCTGGCCACCTTTCAGCCTGGCAGATGCAGTTAAACAGGTAAAAGTTCAGCACTTGAAAATGCTCAGTTATCTTTAGTAAGGTGAGTTCAGGTAAGAGCTTTATATTAATAGAAATTGCATACCCTCTCTCTGACCTTCTTAGAGGGCTGTGTAACCTCCTTGTTTATTCCCAGCTCCAGAAGGAATACCTTGGATGAAAAATAACCTTAGGTGAAAAATCACACAGGGTTTTATCTAGCTCTGATTAATGCTTAGAAATATATTACCTGAAAAAAAGCTGGCTAATTAGATAAACTTGCTCAGATACTCTACAAATGTGTTTAGCAGAGAGGCTGTGTCTTTCTGCTTGTCCAGTTGCCCATCTGTCTATGAATGTCCCTATATGAGACCTGATTTTGTAGTACCATGGACACAGAGTCTGTTAACAGGCAATTAAAACAATTTTTCAGCTTAAGGGCATAGAACTGCCTCTGGCCCACATTAGCCGTTAATAATGCTGCTTCGTCATTCTTAGTAACTTGATGTATTTTACATCGGATTTGTAACTTGTTTGCGGATTAAACTGGTATGGTACTGAAAAAGCTGGAATTCAGGGCTGTCTCATCCACCATGTGGCTTAACAGAGATCTTGAAATGCTCCGCAGGGGCAGGAGGAGCAGGGGCTGGCAGTGGGACTGACAGGGCAGCACCTTCGTGATGAGGTGCAGACCTGCAGCACACAGGTGAGGAGAGCAGAGTCCTCTGGTGTCAGCTGTCCCAGGTGGAGGCAGGAGGTCAGGGCAGCAAGGCAAGGCCGGGAGGATCAGCCAGCCATAGATGCACCTATGGTGTAGCTCGGTCAGGTCCACCAGTGAAGACCTGAGTTTACGTGCAGCTCTCAAGCAAGGGGAAAGGTTTCTGAAGGCTTCTCCATTGACCAGGTCCCAGCTGAGCCGAGTCAGGGCTGGCCCTGAGCAGAGGCAGCCAAACCCCAAGGACAGGTAGACAGAGGTTGCAGAGCCCTTTGATGCACTGAGGGCCCTGACCATCCCTGAGGACTAGGGACCTGTTCCAGTGCTTAACTGTTCTCAGTGTGAAAAATGGTTTCCCTCACATCAAGGATGATTTTCCTTGTTGCAGCTTGTCACTTTTCCCTCTAGCCCTTTTTGTGCTCACCTCAGCCAAGAGTTTGTCTCTGTCTTCTCAGCACTGCCCCCACCTGACCCCTACCATTTAAATATAATGGAATCATAGAATCATTAAGGTTGGAAAAGCCCTCTAAGATCACCAAGTCCAAACGCCAACCCATCACCACCATGCCTGCTAAACCACGTCCTGAACTGCCATATCTACACGTTTTTTGAACGCCTCCAGGGATGGTGACTCCACCACTTCCCTGGGCCTCCTGAAGTAACAGCAGACCACAACTAGCCTCCCTTCTTCCGGCTCAGCAAACCCAGTTCCTTCAGACTTGCCCAAATGCCACGTACTACAGCCCCATATCCCCCCAGCCCTTTGCTGGACTTGCACCAGTTTGCCAATATCTCTTCTGTAGGGGAAGAGAGAAACTGGTCCTAATATACCAGGGGCAGCCCGACAAGTGTAAGTACAGGAGAATAATCACTTTCCACAGCTTGCTCTCTGCATTCTTGCTACTACAGTAATCTGGGGTTGCCACAAGGGCAGACTGCTGCCGTGTTCAACCTTCTGCCCACAAGGACCCACCAGTGGCCCTCTGTGTTAGGTGGTCACTCACCCCTACTCTCTGGGATTCTAGAGGTATGTTATTGCCCTGCTTGTCAACACTAATATCATTGTTTCTTTTGGAATGAGGAAACTCTTCATAGAGAGAGGTCAGTTCCTATGGGCAATGTAAAGAGCAAAAACACTGAACAACGTCACATTGTCTGATCTTGGCAATTGTAGATATTGGGGACATTGGGAGGGTTTCGGAAGGTGTGGGAAAGCGTGTTGTGCCACTGATCTGGATTCTCTATGATCTGTTAGACACTGGAGAATTTTATATTTGTGGGCAACATGACACTTCAGTAACTGGATAAAGCCCTGCTTCCCATTCACCTTGGGAAAGTAAGTCACTTTGTTGAAACTGTGCGTTTCTATCCAATGCTTTATTTATAAAGAAATAAGTTAGGTAATGCCTATGTCAGTAAGCACTTTGATAGCTGGATGATAATCAATTAAAGTTACTCTTTTCCATAATTATGACAGAACAGCCTTAACTGAGAAAATAATGTATTTCTGCATTTCATCTTTTGGAAATAATAAGCTAAAGTAAAAATACTAAAATTCATGATCGTGATAAAATAAAAGATTATTTCCACAGTCTCAGAGCTTATTTGAGGATTGTCTTCCCTCAGGTGAAACATTTCCGGGCTCTGCAAGAGCAGGCCAATACATACTTGGATCTTCTGTGCTCCATGTGTGATCTGTCAGATGCCACAGTGAAGAGTACAGCAACAGATATTCAACAAATAAAGCAAACGGTACAAGATAACCACAACAACCTGCTTTTAATCCTGTTAGAGGATTAACTGCCTTCATCTGTCCTCTTTTAAAAAGGTCGTATTGGGTAATGGTTTAAAGAAAAGTCTTTTTACTTTCATCTGAAGTATTTTTTTAAGAAATAGTTTTCTCTTTCTTTTACTACTATTTTTTTTTTTTATTACATCCACACATTGCTATCCTGGTCTTAGTACAAAGACACACAACAAAGGTTGCTGAAGGTGCTTAGGCAATTTTACAAGATGTTAGCCTAAAGCAACACAAATAACATCCTATGGAAGAAAACCTGATCCAAATTATTTGATTCTGTAAAACACAATTCCATCTATTATTCTCTGTATTTTGTTAAAGCTTAGTCATATTTTACTGTTATTATTTCTTGAACTGTAGACTGAAGTTCTTATTAGGATATACTAAAATACTATTGATTATCACGAGAAAAAATTGGGATGATTCAATTCATAAATCAGAGTGCATCTATTTCAGCACATGAATTTATAGAAATGTACCTCACTTGTAAGTTTTAACCAAAGTTTTGAAACTACCAAGAGTAAAAATCTAATATATACAGTAGCAGTATTCCATACCAGAGAAGAGAATTGTAAAAATCCAAGTAGTCCATAAAAAAATGGCACTTTAAATGCTGAGTAGCTAAAATGTATCCAAAACATCGTAATAAGATTCTCCTTTTATATATAAAGCAATGAAACATTTTTAAGAACTCACAGACAGTACAGTGCTGAGGTATGTTAAGCCGGTTGAGTGTCTAAACCTTAAAGGCGCCCTACTGCTGTATTTGGAGCAAAAGAAGCTGTATGACTATTGGCTTAAGGTGATTGATGGGCTCAGATGTGGTAAGCATTCTCCTATTGACATTTTACAGAAGGCATATAGACAAAATAACTGGGCTAAGCAAATTAAAGTGTTTAGTTTAAGCTTGTATTTGGTCATTGTAAAGGCATGCAGGGCACAGTCCAGCAGTATTCTTGGCGTGCAATAGACTAAATCATACAGTTAATTTAAGCTTTAACAGAAGACTGAGAGCACTTTGAAATGCACACTCATAAATATATTTGTGTCTCTCAAGGGTGAATGATAGTTCTTTTTTTTTTTTTCCATAGCTTTCCTTTGATAGGTCTGATTTTTATGACTTGTGAATGTTAAGATGCTTTTTGTGGATAATATTAGCCCCTTCAGAATCTAGTGCAGAAATTTGCTCTTAGTACAGTGTTGTGCTCGGAGGAAAAATGGTATTCATCCTCTCTTCTCCAAAAATAGCTGCAGTAAAGCATTCCAACTCTTTTTCATTGTTTTTCTTCTAGATTGAGCAACAGATAATGCACTCGCAGTATTTGGCTCAAGGTTGGGAAGAGATCAAACAAATGAAGGCTGAGCTCTGGATGTATTTCCAGGATGCAGATCAACAACTACAGAATCTGAAAAGGAGACGGGCAGAGTTGGAGCTAAACATTGCCCAGAATATGGTAGTCCAGGTTAAGGTAAGGAGACTTCAGGTTAAGAACAGAAGGGAAGGAAGTTCGTGCTGTGGGTTATATTGTTCTAATTCATGTTATATGCACGTGTTGTATAGAATTGCTAATATATTCTAAGCAAGGACAGAGAAGACAGGGGAAAGGAGGTTTCCTTATTGATGCCACAGGGTGACACAGAAAGTAAAACACTGTACTTGAATATTTTTCTGGTTTTGTTTTTTTCAGCAGTAGACGTTTTTCAGCCTATTGTTCTGATTTGCCTTCATTTTTAATAGGCTAATTGCTGATCACAGTGGACTTGAAGATTAGATCTGCAGTTTGTGCTTGCTGTGTTCTTTGATTCCAATAGTTCTAAATTATTTAGATCTATTTCAAAATTAGTCTAGGAAACTGTTCAAAGTTGCTGGACTCTGAAAATCACTGGAGAATAGGTATGATAGAAAACCCAATTTAGGTTACCCAAAATAGTGAGACAAATGTCTTCAGATCTTCACTCATTCTTATTCATTTACATATGAGAGAATTTTTATGGCCCTTCTGCATGCATCACGAACATCAGTAAAGTAACAAGAAGAAACAGAAAAACAGATTATTCCTTTGAGAAATGGTGAAATGCTTGGGTTTTGCATTTTCCATCTAGACTGCTTGTATTCTTTTTCTGATATGCTAGGAGCTGCATGAAAAGTAAACAGCATTTCCTTTTTGTGTCTGTTCTACATGAGTGTTTGAACAAAGTCATAGCCCGTGGAGATACCTCCACAGAATGTGGACTGAAAGCTGTTATGCTAGCTATCATTAGAGTCCAGGAAGAAGCAGGAGTCTGTATTTCTTCACTGTTTCAGTCAGGATCTTTGTATTATTATGAAAGGCAGGCACCTGCTGTACTGTCAGATGTGGCACAATGTGCATTTTTCCTTGAATTTGCCCTTGTAATTGAAGATGCCTAGCTCCATTTGAAGCAGTCACAAAGATGAATGAAGCAGAGCTGGGTAGTAGCATCTCTTCTCCAGAACCTCTGCCAGCCTCCAATGAAAACGTATCATCACAGAAAAGTGCTGTAGCTGGTCATGGTTGTTTAGTTAAAATTAATAGAACTAGAATTTAGGAAAAGATTGTATTTACCCTAGACAGTGTGTAAGTGCTGAAAAATATTGCAATAGTTCTAGATGTCAGTATACTGTATGCTCTTTTTTCTACATTCTCTGTGACTTCTTAATTGTTAAGAAATGTGTGTGCAGATGCACTCTTTTATTTAGTGGAATTTATTAACACAAATGGCAATCACACCTAGATAATCATTGGCTTTGTTTCAATAATGACAGCGATAATGTCCGCTATTATAGAAGTAGGAACAAAAAGAATGGATGTGGGGGCTCACTGACTCATGGACTCTGCTTCCTATTTTTAGTCTCTAATAAAAAAGGAAAAGGAAAAAAATGAGCTAGAAACAGTAGTGGTAAAATGAATTCTCAGGAGACCCAGACTATCGTGTGTGTTTCAGTGCATGGTGGGAGCTGTGCTTGTCCAGAAAGCTGGACAACAAGATGTGACTTAATCGTGATTTCTGTTTATCAGTGCCAATTGGAAACTGCTCTGGTTTGCTTACACGTCTGTAACCAACCTGCCCTCACCTGAGAAGAAGAGGAGAAAAGTTAGGCAAGGGGAGAAGGTGCTTCTTCCAATTTACATCTGCACAGCATTTGCCTGGGCAGATAATTAGTCCTTACACAATTTACAGAGTTTTAATTTAAGTTGCATCTTATAATTTTGAGGAGGTGTCACCATATTGGTTTTGATTTGTATCTTTTTCAGGAATTCAGTCAGAAGTTGCAATCTAAGCAGTCAGCTCTTACCTCTGTGACTGAGAAGATGAACAAACTAACCGAAGGACAGGAATCACCTGAACACAAGGAAATAGGAGAGCTGAGCAATCAGTGGCTGGACCTCTGCCTTCAGGCACACAGTTTGCTCATAGAGAGGGAGGAGGATCTGCAGAGGACAGGGGATTATCATGATCGTATGAATGTCGTTGAAGTTTTCTTGGAAAAGCTCACAAAAGAGTGGGACAACTTGGCTAGGTAAAAAACGTTGTAGTACGCACAAAGCTGACAATGCATATACGCTGAAGGAGCTGTTTACAGAGTGTCTCTAAGTTGGATCCACCAAAAATCCCCTTTTCCATGCTTAATTAAAAGCAGGCCTCCCTGATTAATTACAGGGCCATTACTTGTATTGAAATACAGAGAGTTTGAGAAGCCAGATCTTCAGTGTTTGTCTTTAAGGCAAGTACTGATTGATCCCACCTCAGAGTATACCATTTTCTGATATTTCAAGCACTTTGACTATTTTGTTTAAGCTTTCATTTGTTTTCACGGTGTTTCGTATGTGGTTTTCATTGTGGTATTGTGTTTTATCTATTAGACTGTTATATTAAAGTTTAGTTGCTTCTGCTAAAAGGTTGCAGCTGCTTTGTATAGCATAAACACACCAGCTGTGTGTAAAACTATGAGAGTCTATTACTGCTGCTATCACTGTCGTGGAACAAGATTCACTTCAACCTCAGTACTTGTTGTTGTTCATATGTGCAATATAACCAGTATACTCTGTCGTATTCATGTTAATTTGTATGGTCAGTCTGGTGACCACATTGCAGATGAAAGGGAGAGGAATAAACATCTTCTTAATTAATGTTCAAAACTGGTACCTTCAAAAGAATATGAGACCTGTAGGCATTTATATCACATTGATTTCAATTTATAGTGGGCTTATAATTTGTCCTGACCTCTTTTAAAAGTCTGTCTTGAGATAGGATCTAATAATTAATTTCTGTCCTGTCCATTTTGATAACAGATCTGATGCTGAAAGTACAAACGTGCACCTTGAAGCTTTACAAAAATTGGCACTGGCACTACAGGAAAGGAGATTTGCTCTGGAAGATTTGAAAGATCAGAAACAGAAGATGATAGAACATCTGAATCTTGATGACAAAGAATTAATAAAGGAGCAATTTGGTCATTTTGAGCAACGCTGGACTCAGTTGGAGGACCTTGTCAAAAGGAAAATTCAAGTTTCAGTTTCAACCTTAGAAGAGCTCAGTGTGGTGCATTCCAGATTTCAGGAACTAATGGAATGGGCAGAGGAGCAGCAACCTAGTATCTCAGAGGCTCTTCAACAGAGCCCTCCTCCAGATTTGGCTCAGAGTCTTCTCGTGGATCATCTTACCATTTGCAGTGAGCTTGAAGCCAAACAGCTTGTTTTGAAGATGCTTGTGAAAGATGCAGACAGGGTGATGACCAACCTAGGGCTCAACGAAAGGCAGGAGCTGCAGAAAGCACTTTCTGATGCACAGCACCATGTAGATTGTCTCAGCGATCTGGTTGGCCAGAGGAGAAAGCACCTGAATAAAGCACTGTCTGAGAAGACCCAGTTTCTTATGGCAGTCTTTCAGGCTACAAACCAAATTCACCAGCATGAGAAGAAGATAATATTTCCGGAACACATTTGTCTGTTGCCAGAAGATGTGAACAAACAGATCAGGACTTGCAAGAATGCCCAGGCTAACCTGAAGGCCTATCAAAATGAAGTCACGGGGTTGTGGGCTCAAGGAAGGGATTTAATGAAAGAAGCAACAGAGCAGGAAAAGAGTGAAGTGCTAGGTAAACTGCAAGAACTACAGAATGTGTATGACACTGTTTTACAAAAGTGTAACCAGAGATTGTTAGAATTGGAGAAAAATATAGTTTCCAGGAAATATTTCAAAGAAGACTTGGATAAAGCTTGCCATTGGCTAAAACAAGCTGATATTGTCACATTCCCGGAAGTCAATGTAATGAATAGTAACTCTGAACTATACACGCAGTTGGCAAAATATCAACAGATTCTTGAGCAATCTCCAGAATATGAAAATCTGCTACTTGCATTGCAAAGAGATGGCCAAGAAATCTTACCATCACTTAACGAAGTGGATCATTCTTATCTGGATGAAAAACTTAACGTTCTTCCTCAGCAATTCAACATTGTCACTGCTCTGGCAAAAGAAAAATTACGTAAGGTTCAGGAAGCAATTTATGCCAGAAAAGAGTATGCCTCTTTGATTGAGTTGACAAGTAAAGCTCTGACAGAGCTAGAAGATCAGTTTATGAACACGGACGAAGCTCCAGCTGCTGTTTTAGCCAAAGAAGCCGTGTCACTCCAGCAGGCCTACAGAGATCTCTTAGGTGAAGTGGTGAGCCTTGGTGCAGCAGTGGATGAACTAAACCAGAAGAAGGAAGCCTTTCGAAGCACTGGCCAGCCGTGGCAACCAGATGAGATGTTACAACTTGTCACATTGTATCACAAGTTGAAGAGGCAAATAGAACAGAAAATCAACCTGTTGGAAGACACAATAGAAGCATGCCAGGAGCATGAGAAAATGTGTATGCAGTTTGAGGCACAACTAGAGGCAGTGAAGAAAGAGCAGATTAAGGTAAATGAAGAAACGCTCCCAATAGAAGAAAAGTTGAAAATATACCATTCTCTGGTGGGCAGCTTGCAAGACTCTGGGAGTCTTCTGAAGCGAATAACTGAACATCTAGAAGCTCTTTCTCCTCAGCTTGACTCATCTGCATGTGAGACAACAAATCACCAAGTGCAGTCTTGGCAAGAGAAACTAAAGTCTTTGCATGCTGCCATTGGTGACACTGTGATGGAGTGCGAGAACAGACTTGTGCAAAGCATAGACTTCCAGACAGAAATCTGCCGCTCACTTGACTGGTTGAGATGGGTGAAAACAGAACTTAGTGGAACATTAAGTTTGGACCTCAGACTGCAAAGTATCCAAGAAGAAATCCGAAAGGTTCAGATACATCAGGAAGAAGTGCAGTCAAGCCTGAGAATAATGAATGCACTGAGCAATAAAGAGAAAGAGAGATATATGAAAGCAAAGGAGCTGATACCTACTGACCTGGAAAACACTCTTGCTGAGCTGACAGAACTGGATGGTGAAGTTCAAGAAGCTATACACATGAGACAGGTTAGTTCACCGTATGTGTTGTTAGTTTTGAGCTCAGGAAGCTGAAAAATATGGCCCTGTGACTTGATGTTTGTAAACATCATGAAAAGATAGATTTTAATAATCCTGTTGTTTGTAGTTTTTAAATGACTTAGGTTGTGGCCTGTTTCCATGGTTGACTTGTGGCGGGGGTGGGGAAGATTCCCTAATATACACTTAGACCTGTGTGTAGAAGTGCAAACTCACTCAAAACCCGCTTCCATATAGTCTCTCTGGACCTGCATTTTTTTATATAATAAAGGGAAAAGAAAGCAAGAATGGACAAAATCCAGACTCTCAGCAGAGGATATTTTTGTTGCTGCTGTGAATTTTATGTCTGTGGCCCTCAATATATTTTTCCTTTTTGTTTCAGGCTACCTTGAATAAATTGTATAGCCTCTGCCAAAGATACTACCAAGTCATGCAGATAGCAAATGACTGGCTTGAAGATGCTCAGGAATTTCTACATTTAGCAAGAAATGGTCTTGATGTTGAGAACTCTGAGGAGAACCTAAGGAACCACATTGAATTTTTCAGCACAGAAAGTCAGTTCAGTAATCATTTGAAGGAGTTACAGCGCCTTGTGTCTGAGATAGAGCCTTTTATCCAAGCCACAGCAAGAGAGCAGCTGAAGCAGAATGTAGCTGCATTGCAGGAAAGGGACAAAGGGACAAAGCAAGAAGCCAAAACCCAGCAAGAACAGTTGCAAAAGTATGTTCATATTTTTCCTTTTCCTTCATTTTAAGATCACCTTGTGGATGATGAAAGATAGAGGCCACAACAGTAAATGGAGTTCTGTAAAATGTTTGTGCTACTGATGAGAGAAGCGGATATTGGGATTCAGAGCTCTTGGATTCTGTTTTCTCCTCTGGGAGAATGACTGTTGCTTATGTCACCTGACACAAGACCTATGCAAACAAATGCAATTGAAGCAGACATTTTGAAGTAAAAAGAAATAACTTTTTAACCAGCATAACTATGTTACTTATTATTCCTGAATGTCCTGGGTTCCAAAAGTTTGGGTGGGTTTAAAACACAACCTCAACAAAGTCACTGAGGAAAAGTCAATCAAGGGCTATTAAATGCCAAGCTGTGTCTGTAAGGCATAGCTGAAAATCAGGAGCATATGCCTCTATGTGTGTTCTTCCCCAGTAATCTTTCTTTTTCTTGGAAAATATTGTGAAACAGCAAAACTAAGCAGTTACATTGAAAACAGGTGCAACAATATTCCTGATTTTCAAATGTGTTTATATAGCATTAAGTTGTTCTTTTGGGAACTATATTTTCAAGGTGTGCTTCTGAGTGGCAGGAGTACCATATAGCAAGACAGAAGGTTATTGAAGTGATGAATGAGGCTGAGAAAAAATTATCTGAATTTTCAGTAGCTAAAGCTACTTCTTCCCATGAAGCAGAAGAGAAGTTGCTGACACATAAGGTAAGTTACTGAAAATTATGTGAAATCCTTTTCCTTCAGTGAAAATAAATGTACATTATGTGGGTCCCTACCTGTGGCAACCTGAATTTGAGTTTTCAGATCTTTTCCTGTAGTGCTTAACTGTGTCATAGCACACCAAGACGTGTTTTGTTACGCAGAACGCATGTATTTATCTGATATTTTTAATCACTTTTCAGCTTAGGGTCTGTTTATGTGGCTGTGACTGTAGAGAACTGGAAGGAAACAGGAGGTTCCTAAAAGCCTTGGGTGCATAAATCCCAAAATTGTGTACCCTACAAGAAATTCAGATAAATAGAAATGTCGGTCTACTTTGGATCACATGAAATAGTTTTACTAGGACAGGAGGGGCTGGGGTCTGACATTAACTCTTGGTTAGTCTAAAAGAAAGAAATGTAACTTAAAATAATTGCTTTCTCACTTTCTCCCCTAGTATTTAGGGTGCTAATCAGTTGCCTTAATATAGGCAGTTAGTGGCACTTCAGTCATCTATCCTGGTCTCCAGCTGTGTCTCTGTGAAGGCAGAAATCTCCCGTAAGAGTAATGTCATGTCTACCAGCTTCATGAGAATATCCTGATTCCCCTGGACATCTAAAATGATGTTAGAGATAAACATGACGTAAATGTATGCTTAAACACCTGAATTGCTTCTTTCATTTTCAGACTCTAATCGAAGTTAGTCTTTGCTCTGCGAAGGGTCCTGAATACTCATTTCCATCCCTTCTGAGGGGCTAGCAAGGAAGAGAAAATCTGATTACACCAGATTTCTACTGTTTCTAGAGAGCTGCATTTTGGGCCAGGTCCTTCAAGTAGCTGTACCTCCTCTTTGTCTGCAGTGGATGGAAGTGATTCATCTGCCTACAAGTGTATTGAATAGTTAAGCGTTGTATTGTAAAAGAGGAAAACAGTAGTTATTTTTGCTTTTTCAGACTCTTGTGTCTGTAGTGAATTCTTTCCATGAGAAAATCACAGCCCTAGAAGAAAAGGCTTCACAGCTGGAAAAAGTTAGCAATGATGCCAGTAAGGCAACTATAAGTAGATCCATGACAACAGTTTGGCAGCGCTGGACACGGCTCCGGAATGTCGCCCAGGAACGGGAGAAAATTTTGGAAGATGCAGTACAGGAATGGAAGGGCTTTAATGATAAGGTAACTTCTGGTCTTGGTAAATCCTCCTTTGTTGACTGTACGTAGGTTTTCACTTATTGTACTGCCATATTAATCGTCTTATGTAGAGAAAAATGGATAGCAGGAATAACTGTGATTATAGAAAATAATCATAGAAAAAAACAGCTGTGGAAGACATAGGTTTAGAACCACTGCCTCCGAGGCGCATGCTATTCTTTTATGTGCATAGATGTACAGTAAACACAGAATTGTTTTGGTTTCTGGTGGTTCTTCAGAATCTTCTCCTCTGTTTCCCTTCCCCAGATGGTCTATTCTAGATTGCCAACCTCTTTTCCCCCCCGCCTCCCCGAAGAGTATGAAGTTGCTATTCCTAAACATCTGCAGTGATATTATCGCCTGTCATGGCTCACCAATCACATGCCTCTTATTTTCCCTTACATCCTACCTGACTCTCTTTATCTGTTGTTGTCCGTTATTTTATACTGAGATTGAAGATTCTCTGATAATGGGGATAATCTTTTTGTTAAATGTATGACTTGTGCCTAATATGTGTCTGCCTTGGGATAGATCTATAGGTCCTATGGCAATAAAGATAATAAATGCTAAAAAATATATGAGGAGCCACTCATCACTTGACAAAGAAAATCCCTTAGTAAATCCTAGTTCAGTGTGAAGAGCTAGGGCTAGCTACCTTGATCTAGCACATTATAGGGCATAGATTTGTATCTGCTATAGAGACTGGTGCACAAGCTGTGTACCACAACTGGTTTACAGCATCTAAATGTACAGCGCTGGGTTTAGCACCTTTTGGTATCAGTTGTACTAGCTTCTTTTTAATTTTGTTATTTCCAAGACTGCTTCTCTTTCTATAGATTCAGAAAGCCACCATAGCAATAGATCAGTTACAAGGTCGCTTACCAGAAAGCTCAGTGGAAAAGGCATCCAAAACAGAGCTCTTGGAACTCCTGGATTACCACAGCAGTTTCCTTCTGGAGGCGGAGCAGCAGCTGTCATCTTTGGGCCTGCTCAAACAGCACGCTGTCAGCATGCTTCAGGATGTGGAAATAAAGCCTCCATCTCAGGAGGAACTCCCAGTCATGCAAGAAATCAAAGCAATGCAAGATCGATGCCACAAGTAAGGCAATAGTTTAAAAAATTCACTAGAAAAATGGTATAATTCATTAATAAGAGTTTGCATATCATTTTTGTTATCATTAACAATTAGCATGCTTAAAATAATAGTTATTATATTTAAAATAAGCATCAATTTAATTTTAAATTATTTAATTTTGAAATGCATTTTTACCATTATTTTTTATTTCCGTCAACAGAAGTATGCATTTTAGAATATGTACTTCTTACCTTGCGTAATAGTAACTTATGTAAGGGTTATATAAACTGCTTTGAAGTTACAACCGATTTTACACACTTCCATTGCTTCTCACCGTTCACAGTGATCTTTTATCTTTTTGTATCCTAAGTTTAGAGTAGTTTATCACCTTGTTTCTCCTGTTGGAAGCCCTTAGGTATCCTATGAAATTTACAAGGGAATTTAGCACATATGCAAACTAAACATATCTTACAATTTCACCGTATGAATGTTTGTCTAAATCTAAAATGTTTCCCTGTCATATATAAAATAGGAAGTTTTATGGCTAAGTTTCAGGACTCATATCCACCTCTTAACTGCACTAAGATGCCATTAACTGGGTCTCCACAGTGGGAAGAGGGAGAGGGACAGAGAATGAAAAAGCTGTAAATACTACACCTAGTCTGTGCAAAGTTCATTGTGTACATGCATAACTGATTACAGTAGAAGAGCAATCCCTGTAGAAAATGTGCATATACTAGAACTTTTGTAGTTCCATTCTTCCCTTAGAATTAGTTTCTAAGAAATAGGGTCTGTGATGATCTAATGCTTATGTAAATAAGGCATGATTCAGCTATGAAATGTTATACAAACATAAATCAAATATGGGAATATCAAAGTAATATCCAGGTCATGTACATCAGAACTACGAGTAGTCCTGTAGATCTTTTACAGAACTGTTGTCTGAGAAAGATTCTAATTTTTACAGGAGATTCAAGTTCTTGAGGAAAGTGTGGAAATTCCATCTTAGTGGAGTTGTAGAGATAGGTCCCGGGATGAAAAATGGTGTTCAAGTGTTTGATCCATGCCTTATTCTGGGTATTCTGCCAATGCAAATCCCATCAATAGGGGTGGAATTTCTTTTCTTTTATAGATATACACATCTGAATTGGTTATTTCTCACTCTCTAATTAGTGAAGAGAAATAGACGGGTCTAAGATCCCGTTTTTCTGACCTATTTTAGAAGGTGTTTTTAGAAGGATGATGAATCATCCTAAATCATGCCCTCGAATATACTGCTTCCTCGAGTGACAACAAGGCCAGTCTGTGGTGATGAGCTCAGATGTAGGTGTCTGTATTGTAAATGTTTGCCTTTCTTCAAAAGAATTGATCACTCGATGTCAAAATATATAAAACTGCTAATTTAAAGGAAAGAACTGAAGAATGAACATGAGAAATTTAATTGTGCTGTTTTAGTAGTTTGTTGCAACAGTGCTCTGCTTTTTATTACCCTGGATGTGGGTGTATCAATAATTATATTTTCTGACAAAGCAATGTTTTTAGACATTGCTTAATTCTTCACAAATGGTTATTGTTTCTTTGTTTCTGAAGTATGCAACAGAAAGTGAAAAAAGGTGCGAAGATGGTGAAACAGGAGCTGAAGGAACGTGAGGAGGTTGAAGCAGAGATTAATATTGTGAAGTCCTGGGTCCAGGAAACAAAAGAATATTTATTAAGCCCTGATGCAGAAGTAGATACTCAACTTCAGGAATTGCAGGTATATCAAATATGTCAGTTTCTAAAATACAATATTTATCTTCATTGTAATCTTCTAGTGAGTGTTAATCTGTTCAAAACCACCATGAATTTAAATTAGACAATATTCATTAGTTTTTGAGTAAGCCACTAGACAAATTCATAAAGCGTGAAGTAGCTGATGGGCTGTAACACCTTATTTTAAAGATATTTAAGATATATTTAAGTATTTGTATTTATGTAATTTTACATACTAGCGTATTGTTTAGTAATTTTTTCTCCTCTCATCTGGAATATGGGGGAACAACAGAATGTAAATGGACAGAATACGACATTTCTAACTTGGCGGTTTGGGGCAGGGAGGGAAGCAACAGAATAAAATAGACTTGTTTCACTGAAGGTGTTGAATACTTGACGTTTTCTATGCACGTGTGGTCACACAGGAACAGAGAACTGGACAGTCATAAATGAGAATCCAGGGAGTCCCAAGATACAAGTTTTAATGAATTAATTAAAAATCTGAAAGCAATTAGCTTTGTTGCAAGCTGCATGTGGTGTCTGCATTTACTAAGTTCACAGAGGCATGTTTTTCCCATGGTTCTTAACAATGCTATTTTTCTGTCATTAGTCTCTCCTTGGTGAAGTAACTACTCATCGCCAGGCTGTTGAAAAAATGGCTGAACAGCAACAGAATAAGTACTTGGGGCTTTATACCGTCTTGCCTTCTGAACTCTCTCTTAATTTAGCAGAAGTTGGGCTGGCCCTTGTAACTGTACAAGATCAGGTAAAGCATAGTAGATAAATGGTTTACAGATCTATAGCCCTTCTTTAGCCTTTGTAACTTAGTGAAATACAATATCCGAGTGCGGTCAAACTATGACAACATACAGTAGTTTCACTACCTTCTTTGTTTAATTTAAAGCAAGTTAAATGAAAGTTAATTTCCTTCCAGAAGGAGAGATTTCTGGTTGCTGAATTTGATTCTTATTGTTGACAGATTCAAGCCAAAGAAAGAGAAACTCAGCAGATCAAAACATTGAATCAAGAGTTTGGTCAGAAAATCCAGGGCGTAGCAAATGAACTAAATGCCATTCTTTCCAAACTGAAAAAGAAAACAAATGATATAGCACAGGCTAAACTTGAACAAAAGGTAAGAGAAGGCTTCTCTTATTTGGTTACACCATAAATTCTTCTGAATTGGGACATTGACTTCATACCACAGCTGTATTTGTGAAGACTTGCATGGCACATATTTTTAATGTAGTTCAACAGAAGAATGGACAGAAATAAGGGTTGACTGATGAGAGTTTTTAACGATATTCTTTGCGAACTAGCCCACATGGGGACTTCAGTGAGTAACAGAACTTGGAGGAAGTAGCTGAGAGTAAAAGCAAGTCAGATGGACAAAGTCATGCTGTTCCCTCTAAATAATGAGCATTACTACAACCTGGGAAAGCCTAAAAGGCTCCCAAACTGCTCCTTGTCCTGGTCTGTACTGAAAAGACTATTCTTTACAGTACATGTTTACTTACAATAAATACAATTATACTTAGCCAGTAGTCCATCTCGTATCATTTGGTGCAATAACGAGATAAAGTACTACTGGTGCGGGTAACGGTAATGCAAAGGATGCTTGGTTCTTTTTGCAGGTTTTCTTAATCTTAGGTACGTACCTTACTATGTGGTATATGTACCATGAACCTATATGTACCATGACAAAAGCTCATCTCTACTGAGGTGCAATGGCCAAGTTAGGATTATCATACGAGAGTAGGGGATTTTGGGGGGGGGGG
>Ga0065711_1039324_pt1 | contig 17940 bp, 16 predicted proteins | sample Hoacrofraction12_FD_59098 | JGI IMG/M metagenome (GOLD analysis project Ga0065711, IMG submission 59098) | Hoatzin crop microbial communities from Cojedes, Venezuela - Epithelial fraction 12 v2 (version 2) | ecosystem: Host-associated > Birds > Digestive system > Esophagus > Crop | place...
CAAGGTCCTCTGTGGCCTGCTGTAGGTGACCCTGCTTCGGCAGGAGGGTTGGACTAGATGACCCACAGAGGTCCCTTCCAACCCTGAACATTCTGTGATTCTGTGATTCTGTGTGATTCTGTAATATATAGGGAAGAGTATTTCATCCGTGTGTTGAGAGGGTTATGGCTGAAGCCAGAGCCACCGTTCCCTTTTTGTTAACTCTGGTTTTCCACCTTTGACATGAAGACTAACTTAAACTTGGATAACTACAAAAAAAAGACAGTCCAAAGCCCACTTGTTTGTTTCAGGGGAACAAGATGGTACTGAGCAAGCAGAGGATGAAGCCTGCAGCTGGGGAGCATTTCTCCGCTAGTTGCTGACAAAGCAGAAAAGCTGCTTAGGCTGATCTGAGTGACTGGTTATAACGCTAAAATGGAACATTGCAAAAAATAGGTGTTGGGAAGTAAACCCTTCAAAAGGTCTTTGGAAAGTGGTCTCCAAAGGGAATTGGTGGAAATGGTGTTGTTTGAAGCACTGGAGAATATGATGTGCAGAGCCATTGTTTAAAAACCTACAGTAACGAGTGTGGGGATTTAATTTCCGTCTCTAATTGCTGTGATCTGCACCTCATTTTGGGCTTGCTTTTGTGTGCTTGTAGCTTTTAGCACTGGTCTCTACGCAGCAAATCCTTCATATTGGTGACAGCCAATGGACTGCTTCTAAGCTTGCTGTACAGCCAGCAAGGAGACTGCTTCTTCTTTGCTGTACAAAGGATTTATTCCTTTAACATGCCCCTGATGTTTATTTTTCTGCTGGTACAGGAGTGCATGTGCGCGTGTGCGCATGTGGCAGTGTCTTACGAATGCCTGCTGTGGACAGAATTGGGCTTCACAGTATGCAAAAATAGCTGTGCGCCACATGCAAGGATATAATATTTCACACGGCTGGAGAAAATGTGATAAATCAGGTTTTTGCTGGATTTGCAAAAATCAAGAGACTGGGGGATTCATCTCCACATTTGAGTCCTGAGCTCTTGCAGGAACTGGCAGGGCTGTTGGCGTTGGAGCGTCCCAATTAGGGAAGGAGATCTGGGTCCCCATGGCAGTGTAGGATGTTTATGGGCATCTCTTGGCTCTGAAGAGACAAGCTCAGATTTTTTCGATTCATTTATTACAGAGCCCAAGAAGCCAATGTGAGCCCAAGCTGCAGCTACAGCTCTTCTCCTCTGTCCTTGCCTGGAGGTTGTTGCTCTTAGTTTCTGCTCCGTTCTGCCCTGTTCCTGATCCCTCATCAGCAGTGCCTCCAGTTGCTCGTTAGACAAAACCCAGGTCCCTCACTCGCCCTTTTGAGCCCTGCAGGAGACCCCGGTGTGCGGTGAGGTGGAAAGCCAGGGACACTGTAGAGCTGGGAGGTTTCTGCATTACCTGCTTGGTGCTGGGCTCACACTTGCGTGCCGAGGGGTGAAGCTGTGGAGAAAATAAATCACCAGGGACAGAGATGAGGAGGGTGGACTGGAGGCTTAGAGCAGCGGTCCTTGCACCAGGCTGGCTCTTGGCACAAAAGAGGGGGTGCAGCAGGCTCAGGTTGGGCAAACAGGGGATCAGGGGAGCTGTGCTAAGCCCTGATTGCTCCCCGTCTGCATGTTGGACAGCAGCACGTGCTGGTGCAGGTTCCTTATCACACTTGTGCTTTCCCACCCCCGTCCCAGCAAGGGGCACAAACATGCACAGCCGAACCCCAGCCCCTCAAACTGCAACTCACACGGGGAGTCTGAATGACAAACGTCAGTGCTCCTTCCCACATGCACCCTCCTCTGACCTAACCCTTCCCTGCTTCCCTTCTCCTGGCTTGTCCTGTTGCACCTTTGCAGGTGAAAAAGGTTCATGGATCCTACATCCCTCCTTGCTCCCCCTCTCCCTTTGCATCCCCTCCAGTGTGCAATGAAAACCAATGACAGATTGAGCTGGGCCTGGCTTTGTAACGTAAACAGCTATTTACAGTTTTGCTAAGATTTCATGGAAGATGACATTTTTAGGTCACCTAGCTGAAGCAAATGAAATTATTAACATGTTTGCATTAGGTTTCATAAAAAAAAGTATCACTCTTGCCCAACGTGGTGCTCGATTCCTCAGGTCCCGAGACCTGAAGTGGTACCCTGAAAGCTAAGACAGTTTACCACCACGGTTAGCAAGAACAGGATCTGGTTCTCTAATGCAAGGCAGCTGGGATGGACATCTTTTACTGTGTCCAGCAGCCTCAGACACCAGGGTCTGTTATCCTGGTGCTCCGTCAGTGGTAATGATGGGGCTGATCTAGGGGTATAAGAGGAAACATCCTCTCCCCATCACTGAAAGTATGATGCCACCTTCTCCATCCTGTAGATTCTGCCTTTAAAAGCTTTTAAATCTTGGAGCACAGCTAAATACACTATTGGGGTCTATACTGTGGCTTGTAAACACTAAGAGGTCGGGAGTAAAATGTAAAGGCTCTGTTCTTCCCTAAATAAGCAATGACAAATGACTGTAAAATGAGCTCCTGAGCTTGCATGTGCAGAGAGGAATTTAGTCCCCTGATGAACAGGACAATAGCAGATGGATCAGAATAATACTGGGGTTTCCTATATACCCCTGTTTAATGCTACACCGGAAACAAAGGAGCTAGCCAGGAGGTTCAGTGTTCTGGCCACCACTCATAGATTTCTGTGTGTCACAAGCCAGGACACAATTTGTTCTCCATCTTGCTTGCTTCTGGGGTGGAAATAGCCCTACAGGCTATCCATCAGCATGACTCACTCTTGGGACAGGCTGTCTGGGTGAAGTGGACGAGGAGTGAGATTCAAGGACCTTTTCCCTGCTGGGCGATGGGTACACAAAGACCTGGACCTAACGCACGCATGTGCCACCCACGGTCAGGTTCACCCCTCCCGGTCTGGGAGAGCTGGGAAGGAGAGACCTGTGCCTAGCTCTTCGAATCCCTGCTGCCTGCCAAGCTGGGAGGCACGCATGGCATCGGGCTCGGTCTGGCTCCTGGAGAGGAGCGGCCCCTCCGCGGAGCCAGCCTGCGTCGAAGGGCCACAGCCGCTGTGGCTGAGCCCCCCTCCTGCCCGGCTGGCCTCGGGGAAGCCATCTCACAGCCATCCCCACCACCAGCCTCGCTTTCTAAAACAGGTAGCAGAGAGCCAGAAGCTTGAGGAGTGAAACAGTGGCATCTGGTTGCCAACAGAGCTGTGCCCACTTGCTGTGGTCTAGCGTGGGTGCTCTGGTGTCTAGTAAGAGCTGTGCTCATCTAGCTTTTCCTTCAGCGGTGATATTAGGCATCTTTCATCTACCCAGCTGTCTCTTCCCACCAAAAATTGTAGGGCCCAAGTATGTGAGACCGTTACATCCCTATCAAACTCTGTTCACATCAGCCAAGAATTGTTGGAGGGTGAGGCAGCACGATTACCTAAACCAAACCAGATGAAAAGGAGCAAAGAGTGAACAGGTGGATGATGGAGCTTCTGCCGTGCTGTGCCACACTGTGCAGTGCCCGTGGGAGGAGGGGAGCCTCGCTGATTCTGTCGCTCTTTTTCAGGGGGAGTTGCTGAGCCCGTGTCGATGCGATGGATCAGTGAAGTGCACGCACCAGCCATGTCTGATCAAATGGATTAGCGAGAGAGGCTGCTGGAGCTGTGAGCTGTGTTACTACAAGTATCACGTCATTGCCATAAGCACAAAGAACCCTCTGCAGGTAAAGGTACTAGAGACATTTCAAAGTCTATTTACTCTTGTTTCTACTTTTGTTTCTGGGAGTAAGTGGATTTTATCTGCGCGGGTTTTCCTTCACTGCGCACAGTGATCCATATGTCTGAGACGCTCAGAGAGGGTTGTCAGGGGCTGGTCCAAAGAGGCCCCATGTTCTGCTCAGTGGTACTGTGGGCATCCCTCAGGAGTCTGCTCCTTTTGTCCTTTGACAATTCCCACGTTCACTTGCCTCCTGTTGAAAATGCCAGTGTGACCACGACCGTGCTGTAATACCTCCCAGCCCTTCAAATGTGTTCATCCACTGGAGACCGCCGGTATGTCCCGTCCCCAGGGGCGGACGGGGATGGAGCAGTTACGGGATTTGCTACAACAGAGCACACAGTCTGTGACAGAGCAGTATCTTGAGACTCCACATGTCTATAGTTGTGCCATTAACCCCGACCTCCTCCTGCTGAGCCTCCTCCGTGTTGGCATGAGGGATGGAGGAGGTGGGTGGAAGGCTCTTACGGCTCTCCCCTCTGATCCTGCCACCCTTTTCACCTTACTGCTCCCCCATGATCAAGTACACCCCGGCCTGGCACAAGGGCTGTTGGCTCTGATGCTCTGGTGTCCCCAAGCCTGATTCTCAGTGGACATTTGCAGATGTGCACACATTAGGTAAAGCACATATTGATGTAAGTGGCTGTGGAAGGCATCAGAGGACTCACCTTCTTTCTCTTCCGAGTTCAAAAGCACTGTGGTTTAATAAGCCCCACTGCAGGCTGGTAATTTAAAATCAAGATTCAGAATGGGGAAAATTGCATGACTGTTAAATATGGGACAAATTATCCTTAATAGCTATTGATTTATTGTGGGGGCAACACCTGAAGATGGACTAATTGCTTCATGCCTTTGCTGAGCGCCATTAGTGACTTGGATGTAAGGGAGCACATTACATCCAGGCAGTACTGCTTAATTAGCATCATCTGGACTGGAGAGACATTACGGCAGCATGCTGTGGTTTAGAGAACCTGGTGGAGAGCTTTGACTCTCTGCTGGGCACTCTGCTCTCTAACAGGAGGCAAGGACTTTGCTAGTGGTAGTGCCCGGTTGTACAGAGGTGGGGGGGAACGCAGACTCCCACTCTCTCCTCCAACTGTGGTCTATGTTTTTCCAGGCCTGAGGTCAATAACCACAGTGAGGAAACAGGGACTTTTGGACTGCAGATTTAATTGAAGTAGTGAAGTTAGTGGGACATCGTGGGGAAATTTTGCTGGGGGGAAGGAAAAAGACTGCCTGCTCTCTGTGTTGTCCCTACAGCTTCTGATTCAATTTTCCATGTGCCGCGGGCTGGAGAGATCAGTAGTTTCATCCCAAGCCTCAAACCCAGGGTGTTTTAATTTCTTGGCTCTAGTAACTCAGAGCAGATTGAAACACAGGAGGGGAGATGTGGACAAAGCAGCTTTTGTTTATTTCTGGAAAGCTGGTCCATGAGTGCCCTAATGATCGGGTGTGCGATGCTGAATAGCATTGAAGGTTTGTGGCTGCAGATTTACGAGTGTGTAGCCAGCATTGCCTTTAATGAATGACCTCCAGATGCTCTACACCTTCAGGTGGCTCAGGACAACTGGTCAGTGACTTTTCTCCTGCTCCTCACTCCATTAAAATTTATTGGAGCTGTTGACAGACAAGCTCTCCTCCCACATGCACATTCAAATGCCTGGGCAAACGATTGTTCTTTTTTGCCCTCCCCTGTTAGAAAGTGGTCTGATCTGCTGGCCTTTGCCACAAATACAAAAAAACAGGTGGCAGGAGCAACTGAGTTAGAGAGCTCAGGTCCAGGAATGAGGGTCTCAGAGGACCGTGCAGACCCCGGGCTCAGAGGCTTCACATCGCTGGCTTGGACTTCACAGCTTTTCTTGTGGAAGCACTGGGAGATTTGGAGGGTGGGAAGAAGCAACTGGAGTGAAATCCACTTGGTTTGGAATGAATGCAGCGTGTGCGGAGTTACAGCTGCGTGCCCAGGTGCGCTGTCTGGTGCCAGCACAAAGGCACTGCCGGGAAGCAGATGCTGCACTAGCTCCAGTATGTGAAATCCCCTGGGAAGTGGCTGATGCACCAGGCCTGGACTTCCCACGAGGACTAAGGGCTTGGCCCCCTCATAACCCATCACTGCACACACCACTGGAGTTTGACTTGTTCCTAAGTGGCCCTCGCCATCCTCTGGCACAGGGAAAGGGAGGCAGAGAGGACCCAGGGGCTGCAGTGCCCTGGCACTGTGTGCCGTAACAACGTGTCGCAGTCCGTGCAGGTGGGAAGAGCATCATTTCTGCTCAGCCTTCACCCTACACATGGATAGCAGGAGCCAGCTGGACATAAAGCATGTCTCTAAGTAAAGCAGTAATCCCTGGCATTTCTTCTCAGGGCCTGCTGGCACTTCTGCCGGGCTTTGTTCTCACTAGAAAGCTCTGCATTTCTCAAGCACAGGTTTAGGAAGGCAAATGCTGTAGGAAATCATGGTTGTCTGTTTATTCCGGACCAACTGTGATGCAGACAAGGACCACACAAAACTCACCTCCTTGTCAAATAAAGCTGGTTTGGGCGATGCTCTGAGCCTGGCTAGATTTTAACAGCAATGTGACCTGCCTATCCTCTGTGACTGTCCCTGTGTCCTCTCGTGTGACAGACTGCAGGAAAGCCAAACCAAGGTGGCTGGCAGGCCCTGGGCTCCCTGAAACATGTCCAACTGCTCCGAGCAGAGCAGCACACCCGACACCCACATGTTCCCCAGGATCCTCATGTTTCTCTGCCCATTTTGACATCTGCTGCACATTTTTTGGAGTGCCTAGGAGCACGGTATGGGCCAGATGTATGTGGAGACGCGTGGCGTGGGCAGAGAAGTTACAGCCGGGGGAACACGGTTCATGCATAATTAACACAGACTCCTTCCAGCCTCCAGGCTGTTATGATGCCTCATACCAGAGAGAGGCCTTTAGTGTGGTATTTTGGCAGAATGAATCTCTATAAATTAACGCCCCCACCCCCATCCCTGGATTGCAGGCATTAAAGAGCAAAGGTCTTAAAGCAGCAACACTGCAAACCTACTGAGACTGGAGGATTAAAGTTGTTGGACAGTACGGCAAGCGTCCTGCCAAGCAGTAGTCAGACAGAAAATGAGCAAAAATATTCCACCGGCTCTGAGCAAAAAGAAAACACAGAGTTTTTGTCTATCCATCCATCCATCCATCCATCCATCCATCCATCCATCCATCCATCCATCCATCCATCCATCTTCCTCCACTGCTCTCCAGTCTGCTAGTCACCGAGACAGGAGTCATGGGCATGGAGGCTTTAAATGCTCCTCTCCATTGCAATATTAGTGCAAAGTGCATGATTTTAAAAAGGCCCTGAAGACACAGGATTTTACAAGCACATGACAGTACCACAGGCACCCTGGTGCTGATACGTAGTGGAGTAGGCATCTGCTGTGATGGGACTCTGTAGTGGATTTCATCTATACAGCTCCTTTGTAGCCGCTCCTGAGCCACATTCACTCTGATGCTCTGATTTTCACAAACAGAAGATCTGTTTGAACCACCCTTCCCAGACCTACAACTGCCTGCAGTCTCGGGGAGTTCAGCTCTGCTTTACAGTTGTTATCTCTGACTCCTCCTGTATTGTGGGTTGTTTCAGCTCCAAAGATCCTCAGTCACCCAGTGCTGGGGTTGGCATCTGGTCCCAGTTCTCCTCTGGCTCTATTTTGACTGTGGTGATGCAGTTTTAAGAGCTGATCAGCGCTAATTTATATGGACTTTTCATCAGGACACCCACATCTGCAAGAAAAGTGGCCAAGGTCACAGGGTGTTTGAACTTCAGCCTGAGCTCCTGAGCCATAAAGCTTGAGGCAGGTTCAGTGGTGTCTCCTGGTTGTCCCAACTTCCTAGGTCACTTCTGTTGACTACAAACCTTGGCTGGTCCCTGCTGAGCTCCAGCTGCAGCCTGCATCCTGCAAGCAAAGTGTGCAGTCACAGCAAGAGACACTTCATGGCCGCTGCCTTTTAACGAGGCCTTTCTAGGATACCGATACTGTGGTCTGAGTCCTACCAGCTGCTGTGGCACATGGAGGAGAGGGAGTTTTGTCACTGCGTGTTTCCATTACGCGGCCATAGTGGACTGTCCTTCCTCCCTGCTGCTTTTCCAGTATCTGAATAAGACACCAGCATCTGTAAATGTACATCAGGGAAGCTATCACAGCAATGGGAAAACTTTGCTTGGTGAGTTTATAAAAAGAAAAGCCATCCTCTAAGAGCTAATTGAGGAGGATGTCCAGGGCCTCGGGACAGCAGCAAGGGGAGAGCCAGACCTAAGCACTGGCGGGAATGGTCTGCTCCAACCTTCTAACAAAACACCTCTGCTTGCTTGTGATCCTGGGTCTGAAAATGAAATCGCTGACTAGCACAGCTCAGGATGTTAATGATACGTACTAAGGGGACGTGTCAGATACAGCAATAAAAATAAACTGAACTGCCTGAGGCAGGCATGGGGGAGCTCTCAGAGGAGTGTAGGAAGGCTTTTCCAGCAAGCAAGTCTTCTTAGCAAGTTGCTGCAGTAAGACACAGATATCTTCTGCAGGCAAATATCTGCCTTGGATCTGCTCATGCTGGTACTTGGGAGACCTTTGGAGATTGCTGCTGCCAAAGAAAGGGAAATACAGGTCAGGCCTTAAATACTATAGTAATGAGATTATTAATCTGTGTTACATTAGTAGTGGGGGGGGGTGGGGGGAGGGAATTCACTCACAAGCCTCTGGGCAGAAGCACGGAAGAACACAAGGAAGCAGGTTTGCCCCAAGTACAACATGGAGGTTATGAAACAGTGCAAGAGAATAAGTGTGATAGGACTGGCAGGCACCATTCCAGCTTGGCCCCTGGCTAAGGTCATCACAAATGTCAGACCTGGGCTTCTAAGAAACCCTTTCTGAGGCATCTGGGTCACAGAGCTTTGTGGTTTAGGCAAAATGGGGAAACCTGGGGGAAATCAGTCCAAGAGAGTGTAGTGTTTTGCAGATGCACGTCAGGGTGCTGTGCCAAAGCACTCGGCCAAGGGGGATGGTAGCAGAGGACAGGCAGACAGATCCTGAGTGAATGAGGACATTTCTTCCAAATGGTCTGGAGGGACAGAGCCCTTTTACCAGTGCGAGTGGCAAGCCACCGCAGAGAGCTGCTTGGCGTGCTCTGAAGCCATCTTAAGCCCAGAGCCCAGCTGTTATCCCACAAGAGCCTTTAAAGATTTCTGGTACTACCAAGTCCTCAGTTCTGCCCTGTTCAGCTCTGGCAGAGAATCTGTAGAGCTTTCCACTTGCCTAAAGGTCACATTCCTGATTGACAACCTGGGTGAGCTGCCAGTTGTTAAAGGTGCACTTCAGTACAGCTCAGCAGCTACCTGGGACTCAACAGCCATGATCAGCTGAGGAAAGCTTTATGTCTCCCCCCATGAGGTGGGATTGCTTGACACTGTGACCTTGCTCAAGCTTGAATGTCTGAGCTAGAGATTTGGAGGGAGGGGGTTGTGTCTTCAGCCAGGCATGCAGACAAAGAGCTCTGGGGGTTTCAGACGTCCCGGTAAAGGGACTCTGCAGCATTGCTGAGACCTTTCTTCACAGCACTAGCAGTGACCCGAGGACAATAGGGTCACCCACCAAATCCCTGGTCTGCTGGCCATAATGATGGCAGAGAAGTGTTAGGAGAATGGGTGATTTTCTAAGGGCTGTTATGAAATCTGAAAGGCACAGTGCTGTAACTGAGGTGGGCTCCTGAGGTCACCGGTGCAGGGATGCATGAGGCCTGGCTCCTGCAGGTGAAATTCATCAGCATGTTCCACCTCCTAACGGCTCTTGGACCCTTTTGTCTGCACTCACACCAGGTAACATGCTTTATCCTCTGTCTCACCCTTTTTCTTCTCTCTGTGTAAACCTCATGCCCTAGGATGTGTAGCAAAATAGAATTAAAAGATGAAAAATAATGACTCCAGTTATTGGTGGCTTGGGCTAGATGTGTGTTGCTAAATTGCAGTTCTCAGGGTTTCCAGAGAGGAAATACAACATTTATTACTTACTTTTATTTTTTTTTCCTGGAAAATATTAAATTCTTCTGCAAGCTGGTTATTTTCCCCAGTGTTCATCTCTGACCCATTTACCTCCTTGCCAGAGGGTAATCACACCCCAGTGCCACCTCCCAAACATAGTCAGGACTGCTAGTGTGTGTCACTGTCACTTAGTACCAGATGCAGGGGGAGAGTCTCCTACCCCCTGGCACGGCTGACAGACTCCAGCCTCTTCATTATTGCTGCAGCGAACTTCTCAGCAGCTGCTGCCAGCTAAGCAGCGTCAGGCAGCGTCCCTGCCTGGTTTTCAGCCTCTCTGTTCCCAACTGCAGGGAGCAGGGTTTGAAGTTTGCACTCAGGTGTAACTTCTCTACACCTTGAACCTCATCCCCTTTGACAGTATACTTAGTACTACACATAAGCCTCCCTGTCTCTGCAAAGCAGTGGTGCTGCTTGTATGTGGCTGCTGGTTGTAGGAATCAGCTCCTTCTTCTTTTTCTCTCTTTAATTGCTACATTGGAAGGACCTGTTGCCACCACAGGCCTTGCAGTGTGCCAGACAGATGGTGAGGAGCCAGTCCATTACCTCCTCTCGAGAGAGAAATGGTGCAGAATGATTTGGCTGGCACAGGCACACACAGGTCAGCATGAGAGTCCTGCAGTAAAATCTTCTCCAGTAGCACCAGGCTCTGCACCAGGCTCCCTGCACTCCTGTCGCCTTGGCGTTTGCCAGAGTTAGTAGAAGGGGAGATGAAGTCTGGGGAAAGCTGCAGGGGTGAAAGTGCAGCCCCACACACGTATCCAACCCTGCTCTCTGCCACGGGCCTCTAGTCCTGGAGCTCTGTGCTGATGAGGATTTGTCCTGCGTCTGCTTATGGTGCTGTTGAGGACAAAGCTGGAGGGTTGATGGGAGGGCAGCGTAGCTGCTGATCCTACCTGCGGAACCCAAATTTGGGGCGATGGGTGCTGGGTGGCCTTTGCCCTGTCTCATGACAGGAGAGGAGTCACACAACTGTGCATCTTCTGTGGACTCCATCACCCCTGTATCTAGCCTTGACCCATTGTGACTGGCACCACCAAGTTTCCAGCCCTAAGAGGAGGGCTGTTCACTATCTCAGCTTCTTCATGGCACAAAGGGGCCACTGCTGTGTCTGGATTTGGTGGAGGCGTGGAGCAGTGGGCTACGGCAAGAGTAGGAAGGGGCTGTTGAAGAGCTCACTGAGTGTCGCTGGTGCCTGGTGTTTGCCTTTGGCTGGGCCAGCTGCAGGAGCGGATGGCAGGAAGGGAGCTGGGGCTAGCTGAACCCAGTCCTGCTTCAGCAGGGAACAAGCTCTCTCCCCGCTCAGCATCTTTATGGCCACTGTTCTTTGGCCAACTACGAATTAAGCTGGTACCACCCACCTCACTGATGCTGCACGTCCCTGACATTGGATTTGAGGGCTGTCTGCCCTTGCAGGATGTAAGCCAAGGAGCAGGGCTGGCAGAGGCAGGCACTTCAGCTTGCCTCTGAGCCAAGCCAGGCAATCTCCTTCCAGGTGCAACTTGCAGGCCTCAGCATCAGGCTGAAGCTCCCGTCTGTTCCTCTCCAAAGGCAGCCCTTTGCAAGGGAGTGCATTTGGTTCAGGGATTTGGTCACTGGACTGGCAGCAATGCCATGCATGCCTGTACCAGCACAAGTCACTTGTTGTCCTTCTTGCCCACCAATCACGGTTCAAAGTCCTCCCTGCCTCCCAGAAAACACTGGTAACTACTGACTGGCCTGGGCATTATAGAGGGACCTAGCAACTGAACTCCTTTCTTGCTCTGCAAAAGGATGGGACAAGGCTTGATGGGTGGCCCTGCTGTTCCGGGATTTGTCTGAGAAACAGGAAGGGTGCTGAGGGCTCACCAGAGATGCCACCTCACAGGGACACTGAATATGGGCAGAATCCAGGCTAAACATTTCCAGTTCCTCCGAATTCTCTATGCCTGCAGGAGGTTGAAATTCACCTTTATTTATCCTTCTGCTGGTCTCACTGAGATTTCAAGGGCGCGTATCTCACAGCTAAAGGTGGCCTATATACTCTGATGCCAGGAAAGACTGCCTCTCCCGAACCTGTTTATGCATTTGATTTCTGATTTGCAGGAGGGGCTATAGACCATGTCTCCAAGTCTTGTTAAATAAAGCAATTTCTGCTCTTGGTTTTTACAGGGCAGTTCTCTCAGCAGTGTAAGTCTGAGTGGGGAGGTTTTATGCTGGGTGAGAGAGAGGAGTCCGGGCTTAGGATATTTATACTGTAGCTTATACAAAGCTATTTGACATAGTGAACGGATTTGGGGGACTATTTCTATTTTTTCCGTCTTCTCGGGAAGAAGCATTGACATTTACCTTGGAACACAGCCTGAATGTGTCATCACCTAAAGGCAGGGTGTCCTGACCACAGCAACTTGTGTTGCTTGTAACAAGTTTTGTGGGATGTGCGTTGTCACTGCGAGATCCTGCCTAGTGCTGTGATCCTGTCTGCTCTCACAAAGTGGCACAGGGCCAGCTCATGGGAGACCATTGAAGGAAAGCTTGGCTCTCTGAGACACTTCTCATGGTAATAGGATTCCCTGGCTGAGGATGCTGCCTGGCCTCCATTTGAGGTAGCAACTAAATGTCCTGGTCTATGATGGCCATCACAGCCCCACTGTCATGGGCATGTTATTTTTGGTGTCTTGCCCCCAGTCCTTCCTGCCTCCCCTGGATCTCTGTGCTTTCCTGATGAGATGCAGGATTCCTCCCCATTTCCTCTTCAGCAGTGCTCTCAGGAAACATGGGGCCATGCACTGTTGAACAACTGCCATGCCCCATCCCAGAAGTGGACCAGGTAAAAGCATCTATGCATAGAGCACATATTAAAGTCATAGGTGCTCTTTTGGATCTCCAGAAACACCACAATGATGTAAAACAGTGATGTACCCCATGTAACTAATCTCTTGTCTTTTTCCTTCCTCCCTTCCCCTTGTCCCCTCCCCTCTCCCTGTTGCCTCCCCTTGCAGTGGCAGGCCATCTCTCTGACAGTCATTGAGAAGGTTCAGATAGCAGCAGCCATCCTGGGTTCCCTCTTCCTCATCGCCAGTATCTCGTGGCTTATCTGGTCGACCTTCAGTCCTTCGGCCAAATGGCAACGCCAGGACCTGCTCTTCCAGATCTGCTATGGAATGTACGGCTTCATGGACATTGTCTGTATAGGTGGGTGATCGCATCTCATGGCACAGCCAAGGCTGCCCACCCGCTCAGCGTCAGAGAGGAGTGGGAGATGGTGTGGAGAGCTGACCGGTACAGCTCAGCTCAGACTGAGCTTCCCTGGCTTTTCCTCCCCTTTGCTTTTGTGACACTTATTTTAAAGTCCTCTCTGCTCATCTGCGCAGCCCCGGAGTATCTCCTTGGCTGGGCTGGCAGAGGGACCTGCAGCAAGCCCAGAGAGAAGCAAATCTCTCTTCAGAGCAAGGAGAGGGTGGGGAGGTCTGGGGGAGCCTGGGGAGTGTAAGGCTTTTGAGTAATACTGAGAAAGAAACTCCTTCCCTTCTGGAATAGCTGATTTAGGGACTGCCTCATGACTGGGTATGGCAGAGTCTCTCTACACGCAACTCTTTGGCTCCCCAGCACAGTCCTTCTGCGGTGCAGGGGTGACTGCTCCTTCCTTGGCTCACCCTGGAGCTGCAAGTCCCAGCCAGCCCAGATCATGGGCCAGCCTGGGGTCCTTGTCAGGTTGCTGGTACAGAGCAGCTCTGAGGATGAAGCTGCTCCAAGCTGAGCAAGCCCACACAGCAAAGCAGATGCTGGCAGCCTGGCCCCAGCAGGGTCTCCCTGAGAGCTTAAGCTGTAGCCCCAGTGCAGGTCTGTGGGATCAGGAGACGTAGCTGAGGATACCTTCAGGCAGCGGCACACACCAGCCAGGCCACTGAAAGAGTGGTGGTTACCAAAACAGTCCAGTGAACACCAGTCACCTCCAAACATGCTCCCGATCAGTGTCCACCCGAGCACAGGCCACCATATAACATCAGTTCAAGTGACCCTGCCAGGAAGCAAAGAGGGTTCCAGAGAGCTCCTCATGTCTGTGTCCTTCCATCATTGATATAAAGGCAGAAAGAGCCTCACATAAACTCAGTGGGACAAAGCAGTCCTCTTGACTTGGATTTGCATTTGTGTGGCTAGGGCCACTCCACAGAGAAGGAGCACAGCTCCCAGTTGAGCCCTCAGGAGGAGCAGGACTATATCACAGAGCAGCAGCTGGTGAAATCGGGCTACAGTGGTAAAGCAAACCCAGCAGCAGGGACAGAGGTCTGGACCGCACACCCTGGTGCCCAGGTTCAAATGGCTGTTGGCTTCAGCATCCTTCCAGCACAGGATTTGGGCCTGCCAAAACCCAGACCAGTTTCTCCCACTGTTACCACCACTGTGCTGACAAAGAGACGTGAGCTTGGCCTGTAGAGATCATCTGCTCCTCCATGAGATGCTAGTGGACCTACTACACATCTCCAAGAATGAGGGGTGGTGAAGAGGGGTGAAAGAGACAGGCAGCACCTACACTTTAGCACAAATGCCACTGGTGACATTTTCTTGCTGGTGGGATTGGGAGTGGAAAAAAATGATGCCTCTGTGTGTGTGGGGTAGTGTGTGTGTTGCCTTGTTGGCAGAGAACAGAAGTGGAGAGCCCTGGCCCGGGTGGACGTCAATAACATGATTAACTGGCTTTGATAAAGCTTCAAGAGCTGAGGGGAACTGATTAGCTCATCTGTCAATAGGACCTAAATCCTCCCACACAGCGGAGAACAAACCACGCCAGCCATGAGCTGAAGGGGAACTGGACAAGCAGATTTGGATTTGAGGCTTTTTGTTTCTTTCTTGTTAATTTTTTTAAGGTTCTGGCCTCTACTTCTCTTCTCCACCTTCTCTGAAGGGAAAAAAAAGCCCCTTTTTCGTCTCCACAGATGTCACCATTAAGCTTACTGCCCTAACCTGGGCGCTTTGATTTTTTCCAGCCAAAGAGCAAGCGGCCATCCCATTCCCAGAAACATTTCAGAGCCATGGCTTGGACCAGCCCCTAGTCTTACAGCCCTCCCTGCATTGCTGGCAGTCCTGGTGGGCCAGGCATGCTGGCTTTCCCACAGACTCAAAAGCAAGGGAAGCATTACAGATGCAGTGAGTTAACATGTCCGTATGTGGCTTCTCTTGCCCAGCGCCTCAGAGACTACCCATAGATGGCTCCGCTTGTGTGCAGGCAGCCCACCCATGGTCAGCCAGGAGAAATAATGTTCTGGATTATGTGAGCCTTTCACACATTTCCATACATTTCCCTAGAAAGCTTAGAAGTGCATGTAGCCAGCACTCTGCCCCTGCCGTGCTCCAGTATTGTCTGTGTTGTGCACCAATACCTTCTGCAACCCCAGGTGCTGCTGCTGCTCCTGGGTCTGCAGGAAGGGAACTCTGAGCAGTGCTAGCTGAGATCTGGTGTTCACTCTCCTCCCTGCCTTCTCCTCCTTCTCTTCTTTCTCTGCCCAGGTTGAACCAGGTGACAAATGAGGTCCTCACCGAGAGCTGTGACTCACTGGCTGTTGATGCGGTCAGGTTTCACCTCTGAGTGACTTCTCTCCAGCCCTGCCGATTTCAGGGTACTGCTCTAGCGCTGGCCAAAAGGCTGGTCTGTCCCGTGGAAAGGCCAGGCCAGGTCAGGTCAGCAGCAGGGGCTGATCATCGGGAACTGCATGACGGGTTTTAATTCTTCATTCATTATAGCTTTGCTCGACCTTGATGGGTGCAGCAATGCCAGCTCACTAGAAGGCTCGCAGTGAGTTGCTCGCTGTGGAACAGCTATTCTGCCTCTCTTTATCCCTCTCCTAAACCTTGCGGCCTTTTGCAGTGTCTTTGATCACAGCCAGGCAAAGCTGGCTCCGGAGATTGAGAGTTCTGCTCCTAACTGCCAGCATGGCCTCAAGCCTCTTGTTACTCCTCCCTGGGCTTTAGCTCCACTTCTGCAAGTTCAGGATAAAACCTTTCGTGGATAATTGCAGTGACAACGGTTCTTGAAATACCAGGGTGCTGTCTGGGCATTTCAGTGCCTCCTCCTCCGCTGTCCAGCCCTTTTCACCTTTTGCTTTCCAGCCTGTGGGTGGGTAGGAAAGATTTAGGAGCTAAAACATGCTCAGCGATGGGGAAAGAGCAGGCCATTAAGTGCACTCCGTTCTAACAAACACAGTTGGTTTTTTTTGCTAATGCAACACACGTTGTCTGTGCATTGTTCAGTAACAGGCTGGGCAGCCTTACCTTGCAGAATGTTATACTGCAGGTCCTACACTAACTGTATGAATTCCAATTGTTCCTTCCCCAAGTTTGACCCTGAGTTTTGCTTCCACTGTCAGAGGAGCAGAGGTTTGAAAGACATGATCTTTGCTAAAGAGCAGATGTGCTGAAGCACAACTCCTCTGTAGTCCCTGCCAGTTCCCACCTCAGCTGTCCTTGGATGTCTCATGTCCATTGAGTAGACAGTGACATATGCAACTGCCCAGCTCGTTTGTGTGAGCGCCTCTCCACCAAGTCATTAAGGGATTTAGGTAGCAATTTGCCAAGACAGAGATATATGTGTCAAGTTGCATAGACAATCCCATGGCAGTAGTGGTCTTTCCAGTGTGGAGTCAAAGGTGAGGGCATGAGGGCTCACTTGCACTCCCTCAGATGCACATGCAAATTGGGATTCAAACGGATCATTTGGTTGTTGTTATCTTCACTTGGGCTGCACTTGGTCTGAAATAATCAGATCTGCTCCAACGTGAACTCTCAAATTATGGCTGTTAACTCAGAGACTATTGATCCGTGCATCAAAATCCAGAGGTCTTGGGTCTGACCCTCAGCCACTCATGTTCAGTAATACACTAGTTTTCTTTGGACTTTGCTAGATCCTAGCATGCTCCACAAAAACAGTTGTAAGGGACAGACAGCGTTTGCTACCCCTTCACCCACCGTGGAAACAAAACCATAACCAAAGTAAAATGAATCTGCTCCTCACAACCAGCAGGACAGATGGTATGGTCCCAAGTACCAGATGCCACGTCCATCTGGGCAAGATGTGTAAGATGGTCTTTCAACATTGTCCTCCCCCTTGCTCTCAGACATCTAACAGGAGGGCAGGAAGCACTGGAAAGGATTGCTTTGGATTTGTGAGAGTCTGCAATACTGAATTTTTTTAAGAACCTGTTAGAAAACACATGTCAAGAACAGGCTGTGGAGAGATGATCCCAGTTTGTGAAGGAGGAACAGACCAAATGCTTCTTGATATCCAGCCAGCCCCAACTTCTTTGATTCTGATCTCTCTCTCTTTCATGTGCGCTATCTGTGGTCATGTCTGTAGGACAGATATGAGCATTGGATTGAACTAGAAACTGGTAATGGTGCCAGCATAGGTATTGCTCTGCTATGAAGCTATTACAACACAGACGTCTGAGATCAGCAACCAGGAAGTGAATGAGAAGTGAGATGGGGACTGTTCATTTGATTAGCTGCTCTCTCCATGGGTCCACGAGAGGGAAATCCAGAAAGCTGGCATAGAGAGGGATTAGCAGAAATGCGGTTATTGAAATACAGAGATAAATGGAGTAAGCCTTCACAGGCCTGAGTTACTGAGTAGGGCGAGTAGCAGCTTAGAGCTGGGCTGTAAATCCTGAGAGATACCTGCCTGTTAATTAAATGACAGTCCTTGGAGGAGGAAGGAGGGCTTTGCCTCTCTCTGTCAAGGTGCAATTAGGGGAAGTCAGCGTTTGTAGATTGAGGTGTCATTTGGGGTCAGGAGGACAGGAAACCATCTCCTGTTAAACAAGGAGGAACTCTGCCAGCTAATGAGAGCACGTCACAGTCTGGGCTCAGGCATCACCAGATCGACTTGGAGGGGGAAGGCGTCTGGGGAAGGCCATTAGCAGGCTGTGCTGCAGGGCTCTCGCTGCTGCGGTCTGTGTGCGCAGGCCTGCTCGCGCTCACACAGGGGTATCTCCACGACTGGCAGGAGGTGGCTTATGATCAGCGACGCGAAAGCAATCCGATCTGCCTCTCCTCGGATCCCTGTCTGGTGGGGACTGTGGCTTTGTCCATGGCCACCCCGTCCTTGCTCTGCTCCCTACTC
>Ga0065711_1039325_pt1 | contig 17940 bp, 7 predicted proteins | sample Hoacrofraction12_FD_59098 | JGI IMG/M metagenome (GOLD analysis project Ga0065711, IMG submission 59098) | Hoatzin crop microbial communities from Cojedes, Venezuela - Epithelial fraction 12 v2 (version 2) | ecosystem: Host-associated > Birds > Digestive system > Esophagus > Crop | place...
GAGACTCCACAACCTCCCTGGGCAGCCTGTTCCAGGGCTCCGTCACCCTCAGAGGGAAGAAGTTCTTCCTCATGTTCAGACGGAACTTCCTGTGCTTCAGTTTGTGCCCGTTGCCCCTTGTGCTGTCTCTGGGCACCACTGAAAAGAGATGCTCCAGTCCCCTCACCATCCTCGTAGCCCTCCGCTGGACTATGACAAGTAAGATCAAAGTTATCTAACTGTACAGAGTACTGTTAACATGTATTCATAAAATCAGCAAAGGAAAACACACACTTAATGACTACTTGTTCTACATTTCTTACAGTAGTTTGTCAAGTGAGTTTAGCAGCTCGCTCAATAGCTACAGGCTTATCAACTAATGAACATACTTCAGGTATGTTTACTGAACTGAACAGTAAATATGTTTACTGTTTCTGTTTCACGAATTATTTACTAGTTTCAGACCAATAGTATGTGAACAGAACAATCAAAATCTAAAAATTAGACTGTTTAAAATTATTTCCTTTCTGGCTGTCCCTAGCTGTCCTTTAAAACACTTTCCACACTGGCAGACCTGACAGGTGGTGAACAGACAAGTCTTTCAGTCTCACCTAATCTCTAATCGAAACTAATGGTTTGATGAAAAAAAATCCACATGAACTGGAGGTCGCTTTTTGTTTAGTAGCATTCAGATAATGTAAATTTGAAGTTAGGGTATTTGTTTCATAAATGTCGAAAGGAAATTGCCCACAGAAGACAGCATAAGATAGTGATCAAAGGAGAAGATGTTTTCTTTTCTTATGATATCAGATTTAAGGTACACAGTTAGGGTGCTTTACAAACTCTGATCCCTCAGAACTATGCAAACATGTGACCCATTGGAAATTTGCTTTCTGTAGTGCAAAATGACTTAATTACAAACCTCTGAATCTCCCAGTGGTATAGTGGCCAAGAGAGATCTAAAATCAGTGCTCACTGGTTATGTTTATAATGAGCATACATATGTGGTATACGTAAATACCACAATTTACTTGCTGAAGGAATTCCTAACATCATTTTCTACCTTAATAGGTTACTCTATGAAATTATGCAAGTTGCAAAAAGAGTAAGGAAAAAATGCAACTAACTATGAAGATTTAAAAATTACAATAAGCAGCATACACCAATACTCTTGTATTTGTAAGGAGAACAGTATGCATTAACCTCTCTTCATCCATTAACACATTTTTATGGTTAGGAGGGTAATTTTAAGGAAACCTTTTGATGGAATTTGGATGCCAAGAAATTACACTTACTGTTAACAAAAACTGCAAATCTTAAGAATGACAGGTAACGTTCACCCTCTATTGGATTCCATCCAATGTCTGGATATCCTTTAGCCAGCAACACTGGACAACTCTGCAGGCCACAACCTGCCAGGTAGGTAACAACCTGCAATACAGAAGCATTCATTTATTCATGCGTTTGCAAATGAATTTCTAAAAACAAGTGTGAAACAAAATGAACATAGTCTTTTTTTTTAATAACAATTTTTATACACTAGGTGCTTCACCTGAGAAACTACCAACATCACTCTTAGTTTCTAATTCTTGCTTTTGATGATACTGAAAAAATTTAAGCACTTTAGTTCTGAAGTTACCTAATTATATGATGACACAACAATACAACAACATGAACAAATATGGAATGTGAAAAGTAGAATAAAATATTGTGGAATTCAGATCTTTTTTTACAGTACATAAACAACAGATAGAATACTATTTAATAACTTTAATAATCACATCAATGACCATGTATGGCTAATTTGCTACAACAGCAAAATAAATATTTCATCAGAAGTGTATTTAGTGTAATTCCAATTTTAATAGACAGGCAAAGAATTACATTTTTCAGAAGACTGATAAATATCAGTGAACAGTTTTAAGAGTCTGAAACCAGAAAGATTAAAATTCTTGGTAATACGTAAATTCCTAATGCAGCTTTTCTTATCAAGGGGAGCATCTTTAAGAGAAATCTTTGAGAAATTATGACTAATTTCATTAATTATAGTAAACTGAATTTCTGAAACATGTACAGAATGATTTCTCAATCATTTAAAATGAAATTTGCAGATAACTTCACAGATGTGATTTTTGTTTTTATTTAAAATACACAAAGGAAAACATATGAACATAATTATAGTACTTCAATCACACATTCACACATTTGCAGTAAAAAAAGATCAAATTTGCAATTGAAAAAGTTCAAAAGTTGTCTGTATGTAATTTATTTGCTTTGAACACAGGCTTTATAGCATAAACTTTATTCACACAGAAACACGATCATTCTGTGATAGGTTATGTACGCCACATTCATCGAACTGATAGTTATACAGTATTTGTTTTTTCTTGTTATGCAGTATATAGATTTATTTTCTGAATAACATCCATATAGTGCACTAGATAAATTTCTTGACTCACCAAAGTTAATGTATTCCAGCCAGTACATTACCATTCTTACAGCTAAAATGACTGACGAATTTGGGAGGCCCACTCTGAGACGTATACAGCCTGATTTTTCAGCATAAAATACAGTGTATGTTGCAGCTGATATCTGTTACTGTTTGAACATTCAGCACTTGTACGGTGCCAAGTATTCCAAGGTAAGATATCAGTAAATGAGGAATATGCAGTTAACGGTCAACAGTGAAATTCAGTTTAAGTGACTTGCCCTACAGTACTGTCCATGAAATACGAGACAGTCACTGATGGCGTTCCAGTCACTAGTGGTGTATCCCAAGGGTTGATACTGGGGCCAACACTGTTTAATATCTTTATTAATGACAAGACAGAGTGCACTCTCAGCAATTTTGCAGGTGATACAAAATTGATAATTATTCTTCATTCTACCTTTATCTAATTAGGATATCGCTGTGCTCTCTCACACCCTTCCCATTCATATTCTTGTCTCTGTCTTCTCCTAGCTATCCCCATCACACGTCTGTTTATTTCCATTTCCCAACTTTTCCTCTGCCATGCCATATGCTGATCACAAACACCCCCACAACCGGTTCTACTCTCATCACAGGATTATCCTATACTGCACAGAGGCTTTCCCTGTGCTAAGCTATCATTTAGATGTTTAACAGTTCTTCTCCGCTTGTATTAAAACCTGCCTTTGGTTTTATGTTCCCCAATGCTGTGCTAGCACTTAATCACCTCCTTTCCCCGCTTTCCTCCTCTTCTGAGTGCACCTCCATCAACCTGTTTTCCTTCCCAGATACACAAAGAAACTTCATGCCATTTTTTGTATCCTTTTACCCTCCATTTCTAGTTCATCCTGTCTCTCCTCACACTTCTCTTTATTTCTAACCATTGCCAATGACCTGAGTCCTGGATTCAGTTTCCTGTTGCAGCTACTTTTAAAATCCTGTTCCAACTTCCCTTCTTCAAATAACCGACCTTCTATTCTCTCAGCTCTTTTCTCCACCCCCATCAATCTCTATGATTTATTTAAGCCAAAAGACCTGCTTGCTTTCTTCACATTCTCCACTTGATTCTCAGATTTGCTCCTCCCCAAACAATGTTTCTTGATATGTCTTTCTCCCGTTTCCCGTCTTTTTTCTTGCCATCCTTTCTACCCAATAACAACAGTGAAAGGATGCAGAAGATAGAAATAAATCTCTTCTGCTGTGACTAAGCATAAAGCAAAAACATGGAAAATACTGCTCATTCTATCTTACCTTGAGACAGCACATACCTAGAGAAAGTATTTCTGAGGAGAGCATATCCAACAATTACTATCATCATACTCGCCCTTTTCCCTTCTAGCACAAGGACACTATTTAATAAGTAGGTATGCAGGCCAGAGTGATCACTTACCTTATCAAGATCTGGTTCCTCCAACGCTAGTGCAAGCTCATTATTGTCCATTACAGAGGCTGCTGCAACATCTAGCGGTGTTGAACCTCTCATTGAAGGAAATGCTGCAGAAGAAAGTTAATATACAATAATTACATTTAGTTTGCAGTAATCACAGTCATGCAGCAGAGGGCAGCAATCACACCGGAATCTAGAACATAAATACATTAACAGTACGTTGTGTGGCTGTTCTTCAATCAAGAACATGGTTAACTGTTTTGAATAAAGTTAAAATAAATGCTGATTTTTTTTCTGACTTGTCATCCATATCAATAAACATACTCAACCACAGGTTTTAAATGCAGATGAAAAAATCAGTATTAACAACATAGCAAATCAGAGAAGTATTACACTATTTCTTTAGCAGCACAACATGTTAACTATGTAATTCTGCACACCCCTATCAATTCAAGATCTTAAAATATGTCTATATTCAGCTAAAAGAGACATTTTCAAGCTTCAGTGTCATCTGTTTTCTTTCTTTTATTCTTACCCCATTTTCCATATTTAACATGTGCAAATACAGGCATTGAACTGGTCACGATGAACAGCTAAAGCACTGTCAAATCACACGCTATCTTTACCTTATTAATATAGCCATCTAACTAGCCAAGACAATTTTCCTTGTGTTACCAAATCTAATGCACAAACATACATTCAATGTTCCAAAGGAAAAATATGAAATTCACATCAATGGCCTAAAGTTCAGAGGGAAGTGAAATGAAACCAGATGAAATAAGCAAGCACTGTAAAGGGTTACTTTAATCTTAGATGTCCATTCACAGCTATTTTTAATGGAAAAACTGTCATATTCTATGGGTTTAATCCTAAATTTTTCAAGGTATTTAAAATCACAGATTCAGGTTATTCTGTTTCTAATACAATTCACAGACACATAAGGATGAAAGGAAAATGGAAGAAAAAAATATGAAATCAGAGGTGACACCACAAAGTGGTTTGAGCTTCAGAGAGGCTTCATCACATGATTTAACTTCCTATATAAATTAGATACTAATCCTGTGATATCATAGTTCCTCCTAATCTTGCTTTTAGCTGTTAGCAGCTACATGACGTACCCAGTCCAACGCTGCTGTTTTCCAGTAAGTAACTTAGATGCTCAAACATGGCCTTTTGGTTTTGACGACTAATTCGACAGAAGTAGCACAGGAATCTGCAACAGCTTGCCACCATCTTAGGAAAAACGATCTGCTGAAGAAGAAAGTTGACAAAGCAGTGAAATAAGTTAATCACCAATCTGTTTCAGTTCTTCCTGCACTATTAACAAGGAAAGTATAGCGAAGTTACCAAGGTGATAAGCAGCTGACAGTTGCTTTGGTTCTAACTAAAGAAAGGATGCACATTTCCTTTTAACTTTTGTATTCATTAGGCCATTAGGTTTAAAATGTTGAAAAACCATTTTGCAGAGGACTATAGGGGACATACAAAGGGAAAAAACAGAGGAATAATTCTCATCAAAGCTATTTGCAGACTAGCAAATGCAGTTAATACAAAAACTCTTATCTTAGCAGCACTATGATAACAAGCTCAATCCCAATATTTGATCAGAACAGAATAAAGACTATTCAAGAACCTTAGTTTATGCTCCCATATTACAGTAAGAATATACAGTCTTCACAGAACACATTTCTACAGACTCCTATGTTGTTCAATGCATAGGCCTGATAAGATAAAACAAAACATTAAATTGCCATAACTATCCAATGCTTTTAAAAACCAAAACCAAACAAAAATCCCCAGCACTTTACTTGCTGCACACTATGTGCAAGGAGTTCTCCTCTGAGAATAAAATAATTCCATCTATAGAACTCATGAAATAATGTTTCACAAGTTGCAATTAGTCCTATCATCTTCCGAAATGAACAAGTTATGCTATTCTCACATTTTACGGAAAGGAGCTGAAAGAACAAGATCAAAAATCACAGGACAGATTTTTGATGCTTTTTTAAAAAGGTTTTTCTATCTGATTTATTAAATTTACCATTTTGTAGCACTTTTTAAAAGTGTCAAGTTCAGTTGCAGATCTATGTCCTAAGGATACTCAAAAAATCTTGTATAATCTGACTACCACTCGTTAGGCACAAGCAGGAATACATTCTATACATTATATATTCTATAATATCCAAGGTGATCTCCGAGCGTTTTAATTATAGCATCATGGGGTTTTTTTCCTCCTATGATGTCCTGTCTCTTTCACTTCATACCTTTCAACTACAAACAATATTGCTTATACGTTATCACAACAAAGTCTAACAGATGTCACCTTCCCCACCGCACAACTTTAATTCATTCTGAGAAGTGTAACCTTTTCACTAAATAGACAACACTCTTACAAAAAAAAAAATGACATAATTAAAAGCTATATAACATGTATTATCTTTTCAAGACATCAGGTGCACTTCCTAACTTCCAGACACTTGATTAACTGTAGTCTTATTTCAGCATAGCTTTTTACAAATATACATGGGTCATTTGTCTATTTCAGTCATGAAGGAGCTATTAGGTACAAGCAGCGATATATATGATTCCTGTTCTTAAATGTAGGGTAGATGAAAATGAATGTAAAACATTCTTTCATTCATTAAAACATTCAACAAAGCTTCCACCAGGGAACAGCGATTTTAACAGAACGTGTAACATAATTTTGTTTAGAAAATTACAGTAATACCAATATTGTTAAAAACTGTCTTTTTATAAATTCCTCATTATTGACAGGAATATATATGAATATGGAATTCTAAAAGTTTCAATCAGTAAGAAATAATTTTGAAGTAAAACGACTCAATTCTGACAGCCAAAAAGAGTGTTGCTCAGGATTCTCTGAAGATGAATGAACAACCAACATGGGAAACCAACATGGCATGAAGATTCCAAAATTGTAAGATCTAAAGACATAGTCCTTAAAATAACTATTTTACACATTAAGATGCACATTAAAACCTAACTGTGATGGAAATGCTGAAAGCTTGGCCAAGAATTTTCTGGGATATACATTTCACCAATGATGTACCTTTTCACAGTTTTGTTATAGCCTGTACTAGCAAAATACTTCTAAGATACTGAGGTACCTTCATAGCCACACCTCATTCCACAGATCTCATCTGTTTCTGACACATTTATTAACAGCACAGCTGGAAAGAAGCCTGGTATAAATCTCCTTCAGTTTGAACTCACAAGCTTTTACCTTCTCACCTTTCCTTCAGAGAAGTGTGAGCTATAACACTCTCACTATGTGTGTCAATACAGCCTTATCATAAAATCGCTTAATCCAAGAAGCTGGAGATATAGCTTAAACCAGCTGCTGCCGCAACCTAGGAAAATGCCCAATCCCTAAACCAGAGACTACATTGCATGGTTGTTCATTCCATCTCTTGAAGCTGTAACACTGAACAGAAAGAAGGGCTCACAAAGCTGGAAAGAGAAAACAAAAGGGAACATACTATCTAGCTGTGAGGAACCTGCTTGAGAGCAGGAAAAGCAGAGTTCTGTTGCCTGATGCCACCACTATAACTGAACTGTATGCAAGCAAATCACTGCACAAACCCACAGAGAATTTCAAATGAGTATATAAAACCATAGCTGACCAAGGCGTGCTCACTGTTTCTGGCTCTACTCCTTTTTACTCAGAAAAATCCCCTATCTGGCAGAGTGAAAGATCTGCAGCACGCACAAACATGTACCTTTTCCAGATTAAAGGCTAGTGGTTCTACCTAGGATCATAAACTCTTCAAGTGAGACTTCTCTGCCAAATTAGAAGCATGCCAGCAAAAGATCAACAGACAGCAGATGACAATAATTTTACAAGCAGTACTTTCTCTCCCTGCAAAGCTGCACTTATTATGAAGGCAACTTCAGGCTTCAAACTCCAAAGCAACACTTCTCTAGCTATACAGTTCCCTGCCCTAGGTTGGTTCTGTGAAATCTCCGCACTGCAGAATCTAAAATCTGTGCTACTGGTGCACAAAACTCTTTGTTAATAAGCCTTGCTGTGTTATTTCATAACAGGACTGTAGCCCTGTGACTCTGTAAGAAAACTACGGGTTCTGAATCATGAGTATCTGGAAGTTTCCACACTTATGGAGAAAATGAGGCACCAGAGTGTGGAATAGATGAAACTGCAAACACACCCTATTTCTCATCCATACTACGTCATAGGATTTCTACTTCCATGCCCGTTCCAGTTCAGTAGCTGAGATTTGTGGATTCCTTCTGAGGTACCTAACTCTCCCCATGCATTTGATAAAGACAAAAGACATAAAATAGGACATTTTGGGTGGCCAGACATATTAAATGCTGCAACATCAAGTAATTTTCTAGGTCTTCATTCGCTTTGAAGGATATAATGGTAATTTCTATGAAGTATTTTTGTAGATCTGTGTTACTAAAATTTTATATAAAAATATTTTTAACAGAATAAGAAGCGACTGGGGGGGTTATTGTTGTTTTGAAGGGGTTTTTTGTCACCTTTCACTATATGTACACATTGTAGCAAAAACAGAGGGTTGCAATACCTATAAATCAGCAAAGTATTAATTATCTAATAATTAATCATAGCTTACCTTGAACTCAAATGTGAGCATATTAAAACAGAAGAACTAAAACTGGTACATGAATACTACGTAACACTCTGATGGTATAGTGAGACACAATATAGCAGTATCTTACAGAGGTGTATGAACTATGTGGCCAAAGAAGCAAAGAAAGAAGAGCGTAGCTGCACATAGAAGGCATTCAGGTAATGAGGAGCTACCAGACAGAGACAAGATAAGCACAAGGTAGTAAAATGGGCTGAAAATCGTTGCAGATACATAGGAAGAATGAGTGGCCAGGCAAAAGAAAACAAGATACACAGTATTGGGATCAGAGGAGACCCTTCTTTTTGGGAGGGAGGCAGTAGGACAAAAACATCAGGCACAAGCAAAGAGAAGAAAGAAGATAAGCCAGTTTCACTTCTGACTTTATTCAGTAGCCTAAATGTCCAGTTAGGCTTCTCTAAATTTATTACATTCTGCCTTTAAACTACCACATATATATTCAAGCATATTGCTAAGAAATGGGAAAATACAACACCGCAAGAAAATTATTGTTCAAGTATTTGAATTTGAGCATTCAGAATTACGTGGTGTTCGTCTCTTACAGTTTATTGCTCATAACACTTCATCTAGGATGAAAAAGTATATTTTCCTAGCAGAGCTACACCTCCTATAAATGCAGCTAACGTATATATTTGATTTAATATAGGAACAAAACCTTTTAAAGTCCTCTTAAAAGACAAATGAGATACCTATAAAGTCTCATTCACTTTTAAAAAATCAAGTCCTAGAATGCTGGGCTTCTCCCTCTAGTGCTATAAAATCTGTTCTATTTTTAACATTAATCAGTATATCAATTTGGACAAGCAAAACTCATCTTACATGAGGAAGATCTATTTTTCTTCCGATACTTATTCTTAAACATCCTAGTACACTTTTGGAAAGGTTCAAAATATAAAACACATAACAGAATTACAGTAAAATTACCTGAGATTTATCTCCTCCAAGCACATTCACCATCACATCCATGACAGTCTCATGCATGCCCAAGACTCTCATTAAGTTAGGATGCTGATAAAACACCTTGTTGTTCATTATATCCCTAAAATGGAAGAAAAGGCAACAATGTGTTTTTAAGAAACATCAATTTAATTTAAATCAATGATGCATTATTAGAGATTTCACAAATGCGCATTCACTGTAGTAACATCATTTTAAATTCTTAAATTTCAGCATAATACAAAAACGCCTGACAACTAAATGCTTCACATTTCAATATGCTGTCATTCCTCTAATTTTAATGAATTCTATATAATGAGAATCTAAACTTTTAAATTATTTCAAAATGGCATTTCTTCATCTTTAAATTGCTCTTACCATCTGTTCTAAGAAAAAATATATTCTGTGATGATTTAAGTAGAAAAGAATATATTCTGTATTAAGTAGAGAATGGGGATCAAGAAATTGAAATCTAATCTTGCCTTTGCAGTAACACCCCTTCAATATTTTTCTCAGTTCACAAAGTAGAAGACAATAAACTGACCTAATGCTCAAGGTTATTTGTTAAGTGTGTTTCATCAATATTTCCAAAATTAAGACTATCTGTCATAAGATGTAAAATGGCAGACAGTCCCCTTAAATAGGAATATTTTAACATTTTCACTCTGCCCACCATCCTTTCAACATGTTCTAGAATTTGTTGTATTGGTTTCATAATCCAGAACACAATTTATGTGTTTTGATAGGAAATCCAGGGATTTCTAACATTTAGGTCAACCTGTTAAAAACAAATGGCAAACAACAGATATCATGCCTGCTTTACAGAAATACAGAAAACTGAGAATGGAAGATGAGTCATAATACAGCACCTCTGTGAATGGGGCTACACACATGACGGGTTTAGACAAAACCTACCCTTTATCTGTCGTAGAATTCTCAGCAACTTTACAAACTCAGCATCAGGTACAAGTTAGCTAATACCATCACATACTAGTTAATGAGGTGTTACCATGACTTGCTCAAGTCAACTGACGAGATTAGTCTTTGCAATTTTTACAAAAACAATACGGTTTTTACAGTGAAAAAGTAAGAATAATGGAAGTTCCTTACAACTGTTGCAAAGAAAAGAAATTGCTTGATATTCTTCATGAAGGGCAAATAAATACAGTTCTCAGGTAACGGTACTATAACTTTCTCTCTTTTTAACCACACCGTTTTAATTAAAGTAATTGATCTTCTGTGAGTATTTTTTTTTCTCCCTTCCAACATTAAATGGCCTAATCCAGCAATTATTCATATAAGAGGAGTAACAGACATGCAGGCATGAACTATAACAGCACTGCGTAACAAACGTAATTTGATAGCAAAGATGCAGAAAAAATATTCTTACATCAGTAGGCATTATATACAGGAAATTTTGTGTAATTCTAATGTTATAAAGGATAAAATGAGCAGCCTTCCGTGTTCAAATACTTTAAGTTGCCACGGATGATGACATAATAAATACTAACCAGTTTGAAACATTTCAGATCACAACAACACTTTGCTGGTTCTACCTAACTGCCTGCTAAAACATGTACTTCAATGAAGCTCTAAGCATTCGGCTTAACTACAGTAGAAAGTGTTCATTTTCTTTAGAGGAGAAAATACCTTACTTCACAGAAACTTTGACATATTTGACACTGCTAGAGAGATCAATTGGAGCCATCTTGGAAATATCTGTGAAAATGAAAATTTCTGGTACATATCTGCATTTCAGTACAGCAGTAATTTTCATCCAGGATCTAAAATGAAAGGATTTACTAATATAACAAAAAGCTTTACACAAACTTAAAAATAAAATTATGTTTATTCCATACCCTAATCCATTAATCATTAGCAATTCCTCCTCTTTTCCCATCCTGACACTGAGAAGTGAGCGAATCTGGCCCAGTGCTGCAAGCAGATTAATGGTATCCTTCACAGAGGCAGCACTAATGGTGTATGCTTTCCTCAGAGCTTGCAGTAGCTCACCAATGCTGTCATATTGCCTACGAAGGAGGGTGTACATAATCCGAACTAATTCGGGATCTTGAATTTGATCTTCCTGGGACCAGCGTACCATAGTCTGGGATATGAGTTCTTTCAGTGTAGCTAAAAGAATAAAATACACAGAATTTTATTAGCTATTACAACAATTAAAAAATGTCAAAAAAAAGTATTACAGTAAAATATTAGATACCAGTAGACAACGAGGCAGTTGTAAGAAAGCAAACAAACATAAGCAGACTGAACAGAATTTTTCAACTGGAAAAATAATTTTCAGATCTTTCAAGATAAGTGTGATGCTCTTAAGAGATGGAAAACAAGAAATATGTACTTAACATTTAAGTCAATACCAGCATCATCGGCAATTAAAACTACTTAGTTGATCACGACTCTAAGAATCATCTTTGTAAGTTAAATGCTACATTTAAACTTTTAATTTATACTTCATTTCTACATCAAGATTTATAAAGTAGCACCAAATGCAGCACCAATACCTTTTCATTAGTAATGACTGAAATCTAATTTTATAATTACAAAGAAACATCATAATTTTTATGATCATCAGCATAGGTTTGGAATACAGAAATTGGTAATTAAGTTTTCAGTAAACTGTTTATTAGCTGACAAGTATGATTTCAATTACATTAATGAATATGAGCTCAGCTTGCCAATCAGTTTTGCCAGGGGGAAGGAGGGAAATACAATCCATTCTAAGCTTAAAAAAACTGCCACAAACGAGGATGAGATAGCCGCCATTTTAAATCAAATATCCAATTCATGCCTAACCAGGGTGGCTTGAGCAGCTTTCACTATTTATTAACTTGATGAATATTTAGCTATTTCGTTGTTCAAACAAAGGATCTACATTGTCATCAAAAACATGATCTACCTGGAAACATCTCAGAAACGTATGATGATGCAAACACACTAAGGAGCAGGTGATGTAAACTGACTTAGAATAGGCATATTTAATCTGTATTTCCCATCTGTTTGGGGAAAGCCACTGTCATTTGGGAATATACTTTCTAAAAAAAATGTATTGTTTGGAACTACATAATGCATATTGCTTGAAGGATTTCTGTTGTATACTTTACATGTTCAATGACCCTGAAAACAATTTTCCGAGCCCAGAATTTAGAAAATTTACCTGAAAACTAAACACATGTTCCAGTCCTCGCTCCAACAAATGGTCATTGTTGATATCAAGCAGAACATGAATAATCACCTTCAAGCTTAAAACAATGCAAGTTTCTTTCCTCTGTTTCCAGCAAAGTTACCTCTCGACTTTCCCAAAGTTCTTCCAGTTGTAAGAACTGACCCCTCAGAATTTCCCCAACAAAACTGTTTATAATTAGTATATATCCATTTATTTTTGCATCTACACTGTCCTTTCACTTGTTAACTCTTCTCCCTTACAGTTTACTTAATGATGTATTTATAGAAAACCATCACTAATTCTTAAGATTTTGTTCAATAAACAGGCTCTTTTCTGAGGGGACAGATTCTGTATTTCCGTAAGACAGCCATATTCCTACGGGCATGTTATGAATGAAGATATTAAACAAGATTTGTTCCAAAACACCACATAACTTTCTTCAATCAAAACAATTTCTTATTTCAGTGCAACGAGGCAATCACCTCTTCTTTGATTTTTGCTCTAAACTCTTCCTTCCTACAATAACTAATAATTTCCCATAACTTTCCAACTCATTGAGTGTCACTGATTTCTGATTACATAAATGTAACATATTTTTTCTGTCAGAACGTCAATGATCTTATTACAGAATATAATTACTTACGCCGGCTTTCTGCCTGGGGGGAAGGGCATAAAGATGTGACAAAGAGCAAACTGAAGTGGTAAACTCAAGGACGAGTTTAGGTTTCCTCCTGCGAAATACTGTGAGGTTTTTGATAGCTCAGGTGATGGCCCCTCTCACAATGATAAATGACAAAATGTGCACAGATTTTTTGTCTTTTTGTTTTACAAATCTAGTTCCTCATTTCCTAGTACTGCCAGAAATATATAACTTTTGTTGGATTGAACAGAATATTCATTTCAAAATAATGTGGTATTTTAGATTTTTTTTGTTTTAATGAGGGAAAATACCATATGATTCACTAGAAGTAGATACATTCCACTTTGGCAACAAAAATATTATTTGCATTAATTCAAATTATGATGGCTATTTTATATACTCGAGTTAACCATCAGATATTTATACGTGTAACTAGCAGATTATTACACATTTTAGCACAAACATAATATTCCACAAGAAACACATACTCTTGAAATGAACAAATGAAAAACAGATTGTTTCCCTAATACTGAATTGTCTACGGAGAGGTTCCCATGTGTAAGTGCAACAAAATGGTCCTGTGTTTTTTAGAGCTTCTCTCTGGAGTTTTGAAAATGTTTCTCCATAACAAGTGTTAGTGTTTCTTAGGTTTTAGTACCTTTGAAGGTTTTGATTTTTTTCTTCTGATAAGCTTTTAAGTAGCATATTGCTATATGTAATTACTTTTAGACAGTATGGCAAACAGCCTTGGAGAAATCAATTAGCCATGTCCTTGCATGGATAAATTTTTGGTCAAAAGATCAGAAACGGAGGGTATAGAACTAAATGGCAGTGGTCACAAAGAGGGAAAAACAGCAATGAAGTTCTGCACATATCCATGCTGTGTTCTGTGATGCTAATCACCTTCCTTCCCTGGAAGACCTGAGAAGGAGATAAGTAGATGCAAACAAGTTTGATGATACAAAGTTATGAAGGATAGCTAATATGAGTGTAACTGGAAAAAAATGCAGAACTTAAAAAGACAAAACTGACCAATAAAATGGTGATGAAATCAACTTCAAATAAAGTCACTGTAAATAAAACAAGGTAGGAAAATATAGTCCTTATTTATAAACAGAATGTTGAGTTGTTAACAGAGATAAGATCTGGCGGACAGATCCATGAAAATCACAGAATAGTTCAGGTTGGAAGGTACCCCTGGAGGTCACGTGGTCCAATCCCCATGCTCTAGCAGGGCCTCCTAGAGCCAGTTGTCCAGGATTATGTCTACATGTTTTGTTAATATCTCTAAGAGGGAGACCTCCCTGATCAACTTCTAAAAATCTCAGTATCAACTCAAATTCACTGCCAGTCAAAAAGACAGAATCAAAACCCAGGATTTATTAAGAAAGGAATGGTTAAAGCAGAGTACATTATGCCATTACATTAATCCAAAGGTCAGTCACATCTTTTCATCCAACACAAGAAGACACCATCAAATGAAGCCCATTCAAATAGCACGAGCTAAGCCAAAAAGAACAGTGTTTCTTCACATAATGGATGACAGAACCCTGAAACTCCCTGCCAAAAATGTGGCAGATACTAAAAGTTCACATTTGCTCAAGTGGAGACTACACAAATATCTGTTAGAAAGATACAACTGGGATATAAAAAGATAAACCTCTTTAGTCTCAGGAAATCTCCTGAGCTGAAGATAACTGGAGAATGGGACAGCATTAAAGTTGTAAGTATCATATCCGATTGTTTTATTCTTACTTGTCCCTAGATAACCATTTGTGGTCACCGTTTGAAACAAGGTATTGGGTTGGATGGATCTGAATCATTACAGCCTGTCTTACCCATCATATTATTCCAAAACTGTACAGTCTGTTCAGTGCTTCTTGCTCCGAGTGAATAAGGCTCAATCCCAGGATTAATCTCTTATCTGAATATTTCTTAAAGATACAGAACTTTGCAGTCCAGTTTATACTGCCTAAAACTAGAGAATTCTCAGGTTGTCGCTCCCAGCCACTTACTGGCGAGTAGATACTTGCCCACATCTAAGCACAGCAGTACATTCTGAGGACTTGTCACTGAACTCCTGCAAAGAGTGAAGTCAGACATACTTGCAAAATTTGACAGACATTTTATTAATACTCCTTTAAGGGGTATTAGAGTTAAAAACATCAGGAAATACAAATATAGTTTTTTCTAGGCTGCTGTTATGCCTTCAGTGAATCTTAGTTTAGGTTTAGCAGAGTCTGCTTAGAGTCTCTTTTTCTAATCAGATGTATTGTGATAGTGATCTGTTGTGTCCTCCCCTCTAATTCTTTCTACCCTCTTTTGCCCTAAACTGAAACAGAGCAGCTGCTGTGTTTGTTGCACTTGAGAAAAAAGACCTCGCAACTCAGTCAAAACATGAAAATAGATGAGAAACAATCAAACGTGATGACTAAAAGCATCATTTCAATAATAGTCAGCAAGTCTGACATCCTTTTTCACTGCTAATAAATCACAAATATACCGTACTGCAAAAAAGCATTCACAACCAAAATTTTAGAAACCAGCAACAAAAAAATGAACCTAACAGCCAGTGCAAAGTCTATCGTAAATAACAAGCAATAAGCTAATATTTCGTGGTTTCAGTGTAAGTAGCACTCTAAGGAACAAAGTCCCAAAGGACACAATCTATGATTCTTCAACTTCACAATAAAATTGCATCTTTTTTTTCCTTGAACATGCAGCGGATATTATTCAACAGAGGCTTAACCTTTTCACACAAACATTTTCATATATCCACATTAAGACCACTTTGAAAGATCCATCGTTCATTGCTCTAATGAGGGAACTGAATTAGGGCATTTGTTCAAGCCATTAAATTCTATTTCCTGACTTTTTTGTTCTAGGACTGGTAATCAAGTGTATACCTTCTGAATGGTCCTATATGAAAGACTGCTGTTATAATAGCAGATACCCTCCCTAAGTTAGATGCACCTGAACAGCCATAGTTAAGTAAGCCTGACAGCCATAGCTTCTATTCCCAAAATGCACGAACAAGATCATTGATCTCCTTTCATTTCTGCCACCAGAAAAACAACCACCCTTTCATCACATCACAAGCTTCTGGCTTGGGGAAGGAGGTGAAGGGCAGGCCAGCAGATTAACCTGTAACTAGCTGGGAGCAACCTGAATATTGGGCATGGTGACATCGATAACCAGCTAAAATAGTTGCTAATTTTTTTCCAGTTTTACAGTTTTAACAAGAAATTGCAGTGCCTTAACAATCTTTCAAGGCTGCACGATGAGCCCCCATATATATGCCTTATCTAATTTATGACTTGACAGTTACAAAAGTCCTATCATCATAATTAACGCTCATCTATTGACTCAGCATGTTTATTTTCTGAGTTCTAGCTTGTTTTTAAAATTTTTACTAATCCATCATTAACACTAGTTCAAATTGCTGGTGTTCCTCTCCTAAGATAAAAGTCCATTTGTGAGTGGATATGAATTCATGCTTAGAGGAAAGGAAGACTTCTTTGTAGAAAATAGCTCCTTACTACGAATATTCACACCCTGAGTATGTATGACCAGACATTACAGGCCAGAGACTTTTAGCCTTGGCAATAGGTACACGCCATGCACAACACTGTCCCTCTTCATGCACATAAGAGGATTGGAGTACTGCAGGCACCCACTTCCTTTCACTCTCTGATTTCCAAATTTCCTGGGGGGTAAAGGGGAAGTGCCCACACATCGACTACCTATCTCACAGTCTCCAGCTACAGTCAAGTATATAATGTAGTATAAATATTATACAATTTTTCATTGACCTTTGAGTAACTTAATCCATATGCATATTTGTACTATGCATCACTCCAAGGGAAAGCCCAAGCCTGAAGAGATTATCTGAAATTTCCAGAAAAACAGACACTGTAGAATCACTTGTCCAACCTGCATTTCTTGGATCCAAAGTACCAGTATATGAAATACGTAAACTGCTCTGTTCCAAGGACCAAACACCATGTGCCCTGAGGCTTTAGGATTGAGTGCTTCCTGATTCATGACAACAGAATCAGACTGAAGAAGAAATGATACTTCCCAGACACTGAGCAAGTCCCTACTACCATTAAAGAGAAAGCAGATGCTAACAGATGAGTCACTGGAGAATAAAACTCTTTTTCATGCATCTCAGAGATTATTATAAGATTTAATGTATTTACAATCTAGTACCATGCTTAATAGACCAAAATATGCTTTCAGGGCAGGATAAACCTTCTCCGGTTCTTTACAGAACATGCAGATCATGTAAGAGGTGTCCTGAGTTATGAAACAGCATTGTTGTCTAATCTCATACAGCTCTTGACAAAATGATTAAGTATGAAATGAAATTAGCTGTTCCAGGTCTGTACAAGGACCTGTTGTCAAAACGAGCAAATTGAAAATAGAAGATGAGTACTTACCACCATTGTTGGTTAGAATCACAGAATCACAGAATGGTAGGGGTTGGAAGGGACCTCTGTGGGTCATCTAGTCCAGACCTCCTACCGAAGCAGGGTCACCTACAGCGGGCTGCACAGGACCTTGTGCAGGCAGGTCTTGAATATCTCCAGAGAAGGAGACTCCACAACCTCCCTGGGCAGCCTGTTCCAGGGCTCCGTCACCCTCAGAGAGAAGAAGTTCTTCCTCATGTTCAGACGGAACTTCCTG
>Ga0065711_1008794_pt1 | contig 17939 bp, 8 predicted proteins | sample Hoacrofraction12_FD_59098 | JGI IMG/M metagenome (GOLD analysis project Ga0065711, IMG submission 59098) | Hoatzin crop microbial communities from Cojedes, Venezuela - Epithelial fraction 12 v2 (version 2) | ecosystem: Host-associated > Birds > Digestive system > Esophagus > Crop | place...
AGGGCAGTGTAGAGGGGAAGGAGAACCTCCCTCGACCTGCTGGCCACACTCCTCTTGATGCACCCCAGGATCCCATTGGCTTTCTTGGCAGCCAGGGCACACTGCTGGCTCATGGTCAACCTGTCATCCACCAGCAGTCCCAGGTCCCTCTCCGCAGAGCTGCACTCCAGCAGCTCTGCATCAAGCCTGTACTGGTGCATGAGGTTGTTCCTCCCCAGGTGCAGAACCCTGCACTTGCACTTTTTGAACCTCATCAGGTTCCTCTGCACCCAAATCTCCAGCCTATCCAGGTCTCGCTGAATGGCAGCACAGCCTTCTGGTGTATCTACCACACCTCCCAGTTTGGTGTCATCAGCACAAAAAGTGCTACTTCGGTAGGTTAGCTGATTTAGACTAAAACAGCACTGGACATTCTTCTCTCTGTACATCCGTTGGCAGAGAACAGAAAAAGCAAAATGTTAACGAGCTTTAGAAATACTGTGATGAAAAAAAGTTCTCTGATCTCAAGTGACATCATAAAGAACATTCAAGTTATGTGAAAGTGGACTTGACTGGCAAATTCAAAGCAGTAAATATCCTTAGGAATGGAAGACATGCAATATTGTTTGAATTATTTTTATGTGAATATTAAGAGAGACTAAACACACGCCTATAAGCAAACAATCCTTAAATGCGATGCAGTGGTTTAATGAATAAAACAAGACAACAAATGTCTTCTAGACACTAAAGTATTCAGACTTCACAGAGTCCAGAGTGAACAGGCAACCAGACACAGTTGTCTAGCCACAGCACTGGCAAAAGTACCAATCATAAAACCTGAACGCTGGGGAGAACTCGTAACAAATATCTATTCACACCACATATACAAAAAGGAAGGTATATTTCAAAATCATTCAGGGGAACAACTGATTTGCATCCATTTAGTAACTACCATACAACAGAGTATCCTCTCAGAAGCCAGATCTGAACAATGTTTGTTTACCCAAGAGAGAATGTACTACACAGGCCCACACAACCGTGACATAACTATAAAACCTTTTTTCCGTAGAATCTTCACTGATGTCTTTTCCCTCCTCACAGCTAATTTCAAACTTTAAACTTCATCTGTTATGCACTTCAGACTTCACTTCACCTGTACCAGGTAATGACAAACTGCTGAATGGGTGATTTTTAAACTACAAGTTTAAAATAAATTTCAGTAATTTTCTCAGAAATAAAAGTGTAGTGTGCTGATTTTGTGGACAGAAAGAACAATAAAGATGTTCAAGAAGTCAGCAAGATTTGTCTTCCTAAATATGGGTGTCTTCAAAGTCAGCATCTTTCTCTGACCAAGTCGCCACAGACTTCCAGTAGAGTCAACTGACAACTAATCAAAACAGTCAGAGTTGCAACAGTGCAATTCACTGTGGCAGCTACCATAAGTTAAGCCTAGATAGTGAAAAGTTAGTGAACTTTTGTTTTAGTAGCAGTAAACAAAATAGGGCCAACCTCTTGTCCCAATCGACAGGGTAGTGTTTGTGTGCTCAAGTACACAGTCAAACTAGGCAACCAACCTGCTCACCCCATCAAGAACTAAAAACATGTCCAGAGCAAGCAGAGAGTGAGTATCCCTCCCCCATGGTGCTGACGCTGTCCTTGGACAGCCCTGGTAGGAGCTGGGCAGCAGCTGTTTCTCTATTGAGTTACTGGAGTTCCCCCACCTGCCTTGTACTTCTGTGCTCCTTTGTGGGTCTGGAGATGGGACTTCGATGGGCTGATGGCTCTTCTGGGATGGCTCTGGAAGTGGCACGGACAAGGTATTATTTGGGATCCCCCAGCTGCCATTGTGCCTCTCTTCTCCTTTGTTTGCAGACAAGCTTTTTACGCATGTAACCTAACACACCTCTTCTATTGTACCTCTTGTACTTGTCCTCAAGGCTATTTCCTGGACAGGTTTTTAGAAGTTTAATATCCAGAATGAGATTAAGAGGAGAATCACAAAACAGTCGTCTAACAACCATAATATTGGCTGAAGTTCACCATTTTCTATGATTGTATTAGAAATCTGATAATCTCATCAGCTGATTCTTCATTGTTTGTTTGTGCAAGGTTTCTTTTTTGCATGAGCTAGACTACAATTAGCAATCTCCTACTGTTCCACTGTAGCCATAATCTATTAAACAGTAACTTAACACTTATAATACTGATGTAGTCAATTTTACACTTTGGGGGGGCTGGTTTGGTTTTTTTGTTTGTTTGGTGTTTTTTTTACTTTTATTTAGTGTAAATTTTTATACAATATTTATTTTATTCCACACAATTTGTGATTAGCTACTGAAATTGAAGGACATCTTAAAAGTTAAGGTTCATATGCAAACTTTCATGACAACAGAAAGTGATGCAGTTTTAAAGTACCTTTTTCTGGGTAGTTTTTCAAGTTATTTAAGGAAATGATACAGTGAAGTAGTATTACTTCTAACATACACTATGTTATTATGTGCATAGGTGTGTTTTTAAATTTAAATAGTGTATTTGTAAGAGTTTTCTTGAAGTATGCTACAGATGCTGAAACCGTCCTCACCTTCACAGTTGAAGAATTTATTTACCCTTAAAATTAAGTAGTTCCCAGTGTGCACAGTCCCACCAATACAAAGAAGGGAAATAATAAGGAACTTGTAGTGAACTTGTAATAAGGAGCACGTAGAACTCTTTATGGATAGGACAATTAAGCTCTTGATTTAAAAATAAATAGTGTAAAAAGTACTAGTGGTCCTTCGGGAGGGAGGATGAGGAGGGCTGGATAAGTTGCAGGGGGGCTGGGGGAGTTACTCGGGACTTGTCACAAAGACTGAGTCTGTAAATATAATGATCAGGTGACTGAACTATATATGAAACCCCTAAAAATTCAACAAAAACGCATTTATTACCGACCTCAATTCTGAGTATTAAAGGGAATAAGAGTCATATTGGTAAAGAAAGTTGCAGCAGTAATGATCACAGCATTCAGAGAATCCAGCAAGAGAACTAACAGCTTACATTTGTTAGAAATCAATTTGAATCATCCGCAGCTGGCTGTAAATTAGGGAAACTAAATCAAAGGCTTATTTTGATAAAACACTAAGTGAAAATGTTTTGCAAAGACTTTCAAGTTTTCCATGTCACTCTATTTTTCAGCATGACTGTATGATAAATGAGTCCTACTGAACAGCTGAAATCTGCCTTTGTACAAAACCCAAATGATTGGAAATAAGACCTTTACAGACAGAACTTAGTCAAGGCTAATGGACTGGAAGGGCATAATTACTGGAATGCCTCCCCATAACACAGTGCCAGCCAACACCTGACATTTACGATTCAAAAGGACTTGTTTCAGGTATGCTTAAGTCTCAGAAATTCAAGTAGATTAAATTCCATTAAAATATTTTCTAAACTTTAAATTTAATTAAAGAATGTCTACCACAGATTTTGTAATGGAAATATTTCTTTTACTATGTAAATTCTCTTTTGGTTTATCAATTTAAATGCTCTGTTCTGAACTGTTATCCCAAAAAAGTCCTAGAGACAACCTGAAATTACTTTTGGTATGGAAATACGAAACTTCAGACACTTTTCCAAGCTTACACCTGCACTGGAATTGCAAAAATCTAAGAACTGAATTGGATTCAAGTATTGAGAAGAGTTTTTAGCATGACAGCTCAACTCTTCAAAGTTCTTGAAAGATAAAATGCTAGCTATTATATGTGTATCTCCTTGAAACTGGCCACCGTTTTCACCAAGATAAAAAGTAGGGCCACCTCCACAGAACATCACCACACTATTCGATACAAACTAGAGAAATGCTTTTTAAAAATCATTTTATCAATGACGTTAAGTTCTTTACATAAACAAGAAAAAAGTCTCTAATAAAATCTAGGGAAGAAGGCTACCACTGGTATATTCTGGACACTGGTAACAAAATACTGACTTCTGAGATTTGTCACAGGACTTCAAAGCTGCTACATAGACTAATGTTTAAGTTTGAAGTTGACGGGTACAGGACACAAGATACATACATGAAAAGATAAGAAGTGTATGAACCATATAAGCCACTAAAGGTAGATATAAAAGGGTCACCCGAGTAACAGAAATGGTTAATTACATCAAATATATACATAGAAGAAAAAATATGGCTAGGGATGTACTTCTGACGAATTTTACATCAGATTAATAATACATCGTTAACCCGATTAGGGAGTTATCTTGTATATGCAATTATACTAAAATAGTATCCAAGTACATTCTGAATTTTTCAAATTGTTGTAGTTCATCCAGACCTGGTTCTTTTTATTCGAATATAAAGTCAGAATATGTGCCCTGTGTAGTGTTTTCATCAAAGTCTGGCCCAGAATAGTATTAGGTTTGCTAAGCCTGAAAAGTTCATTTGCCCTTATAAGGAAATCGGTGACAAAGAAAAGTAAATGAAGTAACCCTGGTATATTACTCATAATGAACCCACTAAAATGGGACAAGAACACTCCATCAGACAGAGTAATCAAACTCATGATCATTCAGTGCAGTGCAACTACTACTAAAAGAAAAACAAAAAACCCCACAAATATTCCAAATCAAAAGACACTACCACCACATGAAATGTCCAGCTATACCTTTAAATGGTTGCTTGTAGTGTCACGTAGTATATATATTTAGATAAAAATCGTAAAACATTTTCAATTACTCAAACATTACTTAGGAACAGAAAATGAAGATTGTTCATATAATTAATCTCTAAATATCTGTACATCCTTACGAACAATGGTTTATAAACATCAAAATACTCTCAGTGGGAGAAAAACTGACTGATCAGAAAGTTTTTGATAAAATTAGTAGGATAAATAGGAAATATTTGATCTTCTGGATTGCCTTATTGTTTAGGAATTGTATTATTGGGAACAATAGAAACACAAGGAGGAATGTTNGGATTTGAAACAGTCAGGGTTTTCTTCCTTGATGCTTGAACAAAAGGTAATAAAGATATATGTGTTAACTTGAAAACTAGAAATAAAAACATTTTTAAGATTAGCATACTCAAACTATTTCTAATACAAGACGTAATGAAGTTGAAAAAATTTTTGCATGAGGCAATTCCTTTGTTAACTGTCCAAATTGAAATTTAAATTACCATAGTCTATAAAGAAGGACTTCTATTATACCTAACAATTTCTTCTCTCTTAGAAGCCATGTCTGTCAATCTGTATATCAAGATACCTCACAGCAAAAAAGCCCACAACTCTCACCTTATGAAGCAGTATGTATTCTTCCAATATTCAAGAATGACATACTTACACAATTGATTTTTCCAGTCTGCTCCCCTGTGATCCAACTATTTCTCCCAGTGTACAAAACATTTGTCCCAAAAAATCCTGAAAAGCAGTAACATAAAAAACTCAGAATTCATATTTCACATTGAAACAAATTTGGTTTCCCATTTATCTGGGCTTTTCACCATTGTAGAACATATTCTCTTGAACATTGCATCTTAATAATTATGCAATAACGAATCACAAAACAGACTCACTATTACACATTTTCCATAACACTGGGTTACATTGACAGAAGTAATTCTAATGCATTCCATTTACTGTTTTCATATTGCCTTTTTCATCAACAAAAATGAAACTGAGATGGAAAAAATTTAAAAGCATTAGAAACATCACTGTTTCTTTACCTTCTTTAACTGGAGGATTTTAATAAATCTCTGTTTTATGAAGATCCTACACTGATTCTATTAATTTCTTAAAAGTTAATTATGTTGGCAGAAATTCAAGCCTGTGCAGCATCTGTATGAGCATCCTGGATTGACAATTAAACACAAGCATTGGTTTATGGACAAACTTCATTTTTGTGTTTTATAATTTAACTATATCACTAAAAATCAGCTCATTTTCATATTATATCTCCCTGTAACATAAGTAAATATGAATGGATTTTCAAACTGTTGTATGTATATTGAGAAAAATATTATGCTGCAGTGCAGCTCCTTATCTTGCAAGTGGAAAGAGCTTGCTAGCTGTTTCTCCCAGCATTACTGGCAGTAGTGGCAACAGCAGCTTGTGAGATTTGTTCACAAACAGTAACGAGAATCCAGACACTGTAATTCCTATACAGCCAGCCATAACTTTATGAGACTGCATACAGTAGGGAATATCTATGCAAGTAGTTCTGACTCTTCTCTCAGCTCAGGCCACTCATTCCCATCTCTGAGCTGTGTTAGTTATGGGTCCATACAGTGACCTGGATCTGAGAACTTAATCCCACTGAAAAGGAAAATAACCCTGCAAAAAATAAATTTTTGAACCATGTCTTTTAACTGATCTCACACTGAAACACTGTTTCCACAAAGATTAAGTCTTTTAAAATTGCTAAAATTCATCTGAAAATACTCAGCTCCTCATTAATTTTTAAAAACATCAGGCATGATATATTCCAAAATAACACCATCTTCTACACTGAAACTATGTATTCCACAATTTTCTTTTTTTTTTTGTGTGTGCAGTTTGTATGATTAATTCCTATTAGTTCCACAGTCTGTTATTAACAGCAATTGTTCATTACTCTGTTGGTTTTTTCTTAAATCAGGAAGTCACCATGAACATGAAAGTCTAATTTCAAGTAGCCAGTTTCGTAGACAGAGAGAATGGCAGCACTGTCTAGTCTGGTTACTTCATACATCCACTACAAAACTTGCTTGAGTTGCTTCTCATTTTGCCAAAACTGTGTCACTAACATTGAAATTCTCCAGGATGATTCTTTGATCCCCCAAACTGTTCAACTATTAAATGACACTGCCCAGTATTTCCAAAGGAATGGGTCAACAGCTATTTTTAGGAACAGGGAAGATCTTATTCCACGAGGTGACTACAATACATGAGCCATCTAGCTATGCAAATACTACTGGCCTGACATTTTTCAGAAACACTAAGCTCCTGGCACATGGATATGAGCAAAGCTCTGCTCACTTCCTACATACTCACTGCCCAGATTCTTAAGAGCTACAGGAAAGGGACACAGAAAGCTGGCAGCAAAAGGAACAATCCAGACCAACCTTGAGCACTTGGGAAATGATGGAAATTAATTGCTGTGGTTAAGAAACACATTTCCAGCTACCACCTTTCACAGGGTTCTCAGAGCTGTCATCGTCTTCGCATGCATAATACTATATGGCATAGGTCGGACGTCTTCAGCACAGATACCAAGTCTACACCAACTTGTACAGTTTTCCTCTTAAAGACAGCGGAGGGAAATAGATATTTCTGATATTAATGCCTAAAGAATAAAGCTTCCCTCCACAATTGAAGATTCCAGGAAATTGGCACTGTTTAGAAAATGGGACCTAATGTGTCTGAATATGCTTAGCCTGTACTAATTAGAAAGTAACAGGCGCATAAGTAATTCAGGATCTACTTGAATAGTTTTCAGAACATTGGTTTGTTTCCTCATTGTTTTGCCCTTTTTTTCTATGGGTTCAGCAAGATACTCAAACCTTCAGTTCCTGTTCCAGTAATCAAACAATGAAATCTAGACTATATATTTGCATATATCTTTCTTTGCATTTCTACAGTGACTAACTTACTTTGTGTCTTGTCTTTTTTCTTAAAACTTTATTATGAGGTTTTTGTACAAAGAAGTATGTTTTGGGGAAAAAAGAAAATAATTCAGATAAACTAGTTACTACAGAAGTGCAAACAATCTTGGGCAGAAGCCCAGGATGAGGCTTTACCCTTGTTGAGGACAGCATAGGGAAGACTTCTATCTTCTGCATCCTCCTAGCTAGCACTGCAGTTATTCAGACCACCTGTCCATGATGACAGGGATGGAGTTTGACAGAGGCTTTAAATCTTTACAGTGAGGATCTAACTTGAGATCAATGGCTAAAAGTATTATCTTTCCACTGTGAAGCACATACACACAACATTCCTTCCCTTATTCTCTTTTTCTTTGCTCCAGATTCTTAAAGCTTCTCTTATCAAAGCACTCCTGTATTTATTTGAAAAAAATGCACTCCGAAGCCTCTGAATTCTACTCTCGCATCTCTCAATTTTAAAGTTACTATTTAATCTCTTCCACTTCAAGATGACATGAGCACAAAAGATTGCAACTAATATTAATTGGGACACAACCAAAACACGTTTACAATTTTTAGAACCTACAGAAGTATCACCAAAAGGCATCACATCATATACCCGAAAAGGTATACAGGTATGCTTAGATATGCTCTTTACAGAAGGAACGTCCCACCGAAATTATACTCACGGGCATTATATATGTTATTAAGAACAGCACAATCACTGTAATTGTCTCAATGCATCTGGTATTACAGTCAAAAGAAACTAAACACATTTAGGAAAGCGTAAGCATTTCAGCACAAGAAAGCATAACAGCAAAGAAAAACTTACATGTTTTGATAGATTAGGACTCTTTGAGTCAACATCGTAGCTTAAAAAGAAAAAAAAAAAGGAAAGTTATATCAGAGTTGCCAGATGACAGATCTGAAGACAATGTCAAAAATCAAACAATTCTTTCAATGTGTGAATTTTACACAAACAGATACATGAATGGAAGTCTCACCAGCAAGGAAAACATATTGAATGATCACAGATTACAGGATTACAGTTCACTAGTTATTTGAAATGAAACAGTTTTCATGAGTTTAACACGAGTTTAACATGAGTTAACATGAGTTTAAAGAAAAAAAAAAAAGTAATTGCATACTGTCTGGTGTAATTTGACCTGAGGGTTAGCTACACAACTAAAACAAAGAACTAATTCATTGGCAAAATCAGTAACAAATCATCAAATATGAACAGAAAGGGGCCTGAGACACTAGTGGCTGTACAGGTTAGGAGGGGGCTCATACTCATTTATCAGAACACCAAAAATCAGAGGCATGCTTGCTGCTTTCTTTTGGTTGCAAAAAAAGGTAAATCGTATGAGGAGTTTCTCTGAAAAACAACACTTTGGCCAACCATAGTACACAATTTTACTGAGGAATTTCAGAAAGGCAGCTTTCTAAAGCTGCTTCTTTCCTGATCTAAATTGGAGTTTTAATCCTTGAATAGTTACACGAGATCCACATTTTTAACCCCGAGTTCTACCATTTTTCATTTCTCATCTGTCATTGTTACAGGGCTGTACAGTAAATTCACAGACTACGGCTATATGGTCATTTGCAGGCAAAGATTAGAAACAATTACTCACCTATGAGTTCAGAACAGACTTGTGTCCAGATAATCCACAATGGCAGTAAATAGCACTTATCTAGAAGTTCTTTACAGACTTTCCTTTCTTTGTCTAGACTGAGCCTGGCTTTCTCTTTCTTGGCACATTTCTTTCACTCTTCTATTGCACTGCCTCCCCCCCACAACATACATGCATCCTACGAGAAGCAACAGGCAGCTAAATCGAGATTCCTGCACAGTCCCAACTGTGTCTTTATTCTGCTGATGCTTTACCTACACTTGGAGGACAATCTTTTATTTCACAAAGCAACTAGTTGTTACTTAAAGTTACTTTAAATAGTAGACAACACTTATATTCAGTAGATTTAATGACATTAAACCCAACTTCTAAAATAAAAAATAAAGCCTGCACCAGGCTTCCATGGTGAAGATGAAAGAATTTGTATCTAGCCATCTAGACGCACCCTGTAATCTATCTCAGCATTGAGTATTTCCTTTCAATCCTTGAAAGAGTTGAAGTCTGGATGGAAACAGCTAGCTACTGTCTGTGTATTGAACACAATGGAACTTGATTCTTCACTCACCCCCCCAACACTTCTTGTGACCTTAAGGAAGCACTCTGACATGCTATAAAAAGACATTTACAGCTAAAGAAAAATATTTTTGTTTCCACGATATAGGAAACGCTGTCATTCAAGAGTATTTCAGTACACCCTGCTGGCAACTTAAAACAAAATCAGCAAAAGCACATGTAACTTTATTAACTTTGCTAACACACATTTATCAGCCAGAGGAGCACCTCTCCTACGAGGAACAGCTGAGAGAGTTGGGGTTGTTAAGCCTGGAGAAGGCTGCAGGGAGACCTTATAGCAGCCTTCCAGTATTTAAAGGGGGCTTATAAGAAAGATGGGGACAAACTTCTTAGCAAGGCCTGCTGTGACAGGACAAGGAGTAATGGCTTTAAACTAAGGGAGGCTAGATTTAGACTAGATGTAAGAAATTTCTTACAATGAGGGTGGTGAAACACTGGCACAGGTTGCCCAGAGAGGTAGTGGAGGCCCCATCCCTGGAAACATTCAAGGTCAGGTGGGACAGGGGCTCTGAGCAACCTGATCTAGTTGAAGATGTCCCTGCTCACTGCAGGGGGGTTGGACTGGATAACTTCTAAAGGTCCCTTCCAACCCAAAGCATGCTATGATTCTATGATCATACTTATTCTTTCACTGCTATGGGAAAAATCATGACTAATGTGATCACTGCCCTGTTTATTTTACACCCTGCTTAATGTACAGATTGATTTGCATTCCAGAAACTGAGGGGGGCAATCAGAAGACTGTCAGAGTCACTTTGAAGCAATTACTTGGATAAGTAAATACCACATCAAGACTAAAGCCTAGAAGATTTAAAAATGGCTTTACCATGAACTTGGTAGAAGATTTTAGGCAAATCATGAAGTCTTTCTTCACCTGTTTTGCTGTCTACCAGACAGAAATGCAATAAATGCAGTTTCTATATCAAGGCAAACCTGCAATGTAACTTTAAATTGGGAAGTGATAACACTACAATTTATAGTACATACACTACTATAATCAACACCCGAGTAGGATTTGTCTCTGTTCCATAAAGCATATCAGAAGACCTCAATCTTTAGGATTAGAAAGTATAGGAAGGCAGACTACACTGTATCTTCCTTTACATATTTATTCTCTAAGTAACTTAACAGATAATTCTCCTAAATGTCTCTCAAGAACAAATAAACTAAAAGAATTACACATTAAGGCAGAGGCAGAAATCTTAGGAACACAGAAGAAGAACTGACAAAACTCAAGCTACAGTACATCTTGCAAAGGAAACAAAGAAATAGGAAAAATGTTCTTCAACTAAAAAGGACATGTAAAGAAAAATTGTGGCCACTATGCACACTATACTGCAAAACCGAGTGAATGGCTTTCCCTTAATGACCTATGAGGGTTGTTCAAGTGCTCTTTCATAGGGCAAGGTTAGGAAGAATTGCTAAAAAAAAAAAGAGGATGAGAATTAAAAAAAAAGACCAGCTTGATTATCACAAAGATTGAAATAATGAGAGTGGGGTGAAATGTAACGGATGACATGCAAGGTGACCTGGTGACTGCTCTAGGTGACCCTGCTTCAGCAGGGGGGCTGGACTAGACCCACAGAGGTCCCTTCCAACCCCTAACATTCTGTGATTCTGTGACGGGACTCTCAACTCTGTTTTCAAAAGAAAAAAGTGAAAATCAAACCAATTCCACCAGTGGAATGAAATGAATACATCTGGAATAACATCAAAAGCCATACTTCTAGAACAACTGCTTTCATTTTAAAATCTTAAAATTCCATATACTTAGATGCATATTGGCATTTATTTTAGTAAAGAAAATTTTGGCTCTGTACTACTTGTACAATATTTTATTTCTGGACAGTATGTCCATACCTGTTTCATTAGCTATGCTGCAAGAATATTTTAACACTTTGACATCCTTAGCTTGCTACTTTTTAGAAGTAATAATTGTATGACTGTACTTGGACTAGTTAACACCTGCTAATTTCTTAAAACTCAGTCATTATTATGTTACGTATTTAATTCTGAGGAAACAATGCCAAATCAATCATGTTCGTTAATGTATACCTTGTCAAAAGAAACTCTGTCTTTTTAAGTTAATTTTATGCTGGACAAAATTTAATGTTCACAGAGGCTGCAATATCAGAGTCAAAGATTGTTAACTTACAAATCAAATCGAAGATTCTCTCTTTCTTCAAAGAAGTAGTCCATTATAAATTTTCTTACAAAATCTGGATTTAAAGTATTATCAATTACTTCTGTTCTTCCAAACTGTAAAAGAAAAGTGTAAGTTTAAGCCATGTGCTATAAAGAAGCATAATAAAATAGACTGCCAACAGCAGCAATGTGTGAGATATGCGAAAGCCTGTAAAAAAATCTCTTAAACAGATGCTATGAAAGAACATGACTGTGTTCACATGAATAGATTAGTTATATGTGGATGAAGACAGAAGGGCAGAAGACCTCATATTTCAATATAGAGAGTGGTGCATGCTCTGTATCGTATGACCTAAACTTTATAAACATCAGCTCCCAAAGCTGATCAGAATCCACAAAAATTTGGTGAAGAAATTCTGCAAAATAAAAATCCACTGTTTCCTTAAAAAAAAATGACAACAGCAAGCAAAAGCTTACATATATTGCTTAGTTCAGATAGTTTTAAATATTAGGAAACATAGTCCTTCCATTAGAAATGTACCATTTTTGCATTATGCAGTTCCTATGTCACTTCAGCTCAGCTCTCTCCATCTCTCCTCTCTGAGCTTTCCGCAAAATATCTTTGCTTTCTTGGTGTTTATACAGGAAGAGCCTCAGCTCTCACCAAGCTGAAAAAATCTTGATTTAAAAAAAGTTTTGATTGACTTCCATTCATATATGTCACAAATATAAATGACTGATCATAAAATATCAACGCCACAATTCTGTTCTTGTTTTAGCTGTTCTTTCAAGATACTCAGAACACAAACCAAAAAAGCATGAGTTCTTATTGAAACAAGCATTTCACTTTGTCCTACACATTGAACGTACCAAGACATATTTGAATATGGCCTACTGAAAAGCTTTTTGACAGTCTGTTGAAAGGTCTTCATTAAGGAGTCCTCAAAACTGCAACTGGGGACTAGAGACTCCCGAATGACTCAAAGACTGCCAACCTCTTCATTGACAGGACTTCATTAAATTGATAAACATGGATAAAGCAAGAATAAACCTTCTTGTAACTGAAGGTTTTTGAGAACCATTTCCTAAAGATGTTTCCACATCTAACCACTATAACCTGCCCAGAGCCCCTAAGCCTCCAACAGGAGTCTCCCTAACCCGGCCCCTGCATACTTCTACGTGATACAAAAGGACAGAGCATACTCCACTGTCTCTTCCTCTCAAAATTAAGCAATTTCTTTTCACTGCTTGATTCTTATTAAAATAAAATGATAAAGAACTCCAGCTACATTATTTGTGTGCTTTAAAGAAACTCCCATCACTGTCAGCAACTCTTTTTTTCTCCTTTGAGTGACTGTGCATGCATGCCTTTGAGCTGCAGGAGACTGACTCCAAGCACCATTCATTCCACAGGTCATCTGGAGAAGTGGGCCTGCATCTAAGAGGACGAATGCTTTGCAAAAAGCAACTATACACCCATAGGTCTCAGGTACAGCAAAATGTTCCACAGAAGTCAACATATCTTCAAGACACAGCTCTATAAAGTCTCAGGAAAAGGAACAATCCTCAGAAGTGACACAGTGGTGATTCGCATCTTTACAGAGTGTGCTTGAATCCTGTTAGGTACCTTCACTTTGGCTATGCTGTGAGATGTTCAATTGGGACAGTCTTATTCAGAAATCTCCATATTCCAGCACTTCCTATAAAAGACAGAGAAGCAAATCTATCTTCCCACTGAACAATATAATCTCAAAATAAAAAGGCAAAGAATATTTAACACATAGTGTCAATCAGCATGCCCCTTTGCCAAGACTTCACATCATTTCTTAAAACCCAGGTGCAAAGATTCCCTGGTCTCATTGCAACTTTGATACTCCCTGCAAGAAGGCTTCTGAATGTGTCCTAAGGCACAAATTGTTTAGAAAGCAAGATTACTCATTAGCAATCATTGCATTTCTTCAACTCTCCTAAGCCAAAGCATTAGCTATGAAGGCGGTAAGCATTACGCAGACATGGACAGGAGAAACCTCCAGAAGCACTCCAGAGCGATGAAGATACTGGATATTCAAAATAAAAATCCCTGAGTCTCTTAAGAGAGGACTAGCACAGGATGCATGTGATCCTGGAAACAGATCAGAATGTGAACAAATAATTTGATCGTTTCCGACAAAAAACAGTCTCTTGAGAAATGATTCAAGGTATTCTCTGAAACACTGGGATAAGGTTGACAGGCAGAGTGCTCTGAAAAACACTATCTTGAACCAACACTGGTGACTACTATGGCCAAGTATTAATCAATGAGAAAGAACAGCAGTAGTAGAAAGTTGGCATTTCTATGCGAATAAGTATGGCTAGAATAGAAAGTATAAGTTCCCTAAGTGTAGAAACTTGCCTGGGCTAAAGGGCCTTTCTGTCCCCTCTGAATAGTAGCATTCAAGTTTTATGTACATTCAAAGCCTCCAATCAGTTTCCAGGTCAAATAAATCTCAATGTTTATTAATGAAATCTTCCCCTGTCAGCTGCATGCTTTATAAGACTTAACAATACTGGAGCCAGGAAAAACTGAAAACTGGAATGGCTGATAAAATGAAATATGCAGCAATATCTAAGCATTTAGCACTGTTTGAAGGTATGTGCTGAAAATGAGAAGCCAATCCCTGACACATGCCAGTAAACAGCAGTTTATCAAACCAGGAATGAGAAAGGAAAACAATGAGGTCATAAGGACCATCCATTTTGCAGTTCTGAACAGGAATACATCTCATCTATGTATTTTTTTTCCTTGCAAGTGTCCTGCTTCTTCCACTTGCACTCTTACAGTCAACTGCCCAAATTCTCTCAAAGACTAGAATCAGCTGCACAAAGAGGAAATTTACCCTTAATACTGAAATCTGATAAATGCTGACCTACTCTAGACCTTCAAAAAGAAGATCCAAGCACGACTGCATTGTAACCAGCAAAGCTACCAGAGGCACAGCAGGTAAGCAAAGAACACTTGTTAAGTTCTGGCAGTCTCTCATGCTATGTCCAACAGAATCAGACACATATACAAAGACATTCATGAAAGTATGTCCCAGCCTGTGCAGATTCAAGTAGCAAATTGTCCTGGGGGACTCCTTAGCCATCAGGCAGGAAAAGAAAGGTTACTGAAGTTCTTTAAATCCTCAGATTAAGACAAGCTTGAAGAAGAGTAAAAGGATCTTCAATCATGCAGGGTCTACTCTTCTATATATGTGGAAGACACAGAGGAACAAAGAACACAGGGAGTTATACCCTAAGAAAGTTCACTTTCTGCTGCCAAAGTCATCATCTAAATTGAAAGGCACAAGCCCAAAACAACTAAGTGAGCTCAGAGGATAACTTGTCCAAAGAGTCCTTTTATGGGCACTAATACCATTCTTGACAAACCTCTGGCTTGACACCTTGATAAACAGATCATTTTCTTGATCCTTCTTGAAATAGTAAAAGCAGTTTGCACAACAGGAGGATAAACTTGACTTCGCAAAAGCCATTCAGAGGAAAACAAAATTAATGGCTAAGAAAAACAGACAAGAATCATAGAATACCTGAGGTGGGAAGACAACTCAGGAGATAGTCCAGTTCCACCTTCCTGCTCAAAGAAAGCTTAGCTCAAGTAGGTTGTCCAGTCTCAGGTTTTGAGTACGTCCAAGGATAGAGACTCCATAACCTCTTTGGGCAACCTGTTCCAGTATACGATCACCTTCACAGTAAAATGTTTTTTTTCTTATGTTTAAACAGAATTTTCTGTATTTCAGTTTGTAGCCATTGACTCTTGTCCTTCCACTGGATACAGCTGAGAATAGTCCGTCTCTGCCGCCTTTAGTGCCTCACATCAGGTATTTATAAACACAGACAAAAAGTAAGCCTTCCCTTCCTTCCTCCTCTGAGCTGAACAATCCCAGCTCTCTCCGCCTCTCCTCATATGAGAGCTGCTGCAGTCCCTTCAGCATCTTTGTGGCCCTTTGCTGGACACACTCTAGTATGTCCGTATCTTTCCGACACAGGGGAGCCCAGCACTGGACACAGCACTCCAGCTATGGTCCCACTGGTACTGAGGGCAAGGATCACCCACCTTGACGCACTGGTAATGCTGTCCCTAATGCTGCACAGGATGTTGGGCTTGCACGCTCAGAAAACATCTGTATTGCACTCAGATAGAAGGTACTAAGGGACTGGAGGCATGACAACTTCTACAAGTGCATGAAAAAGCAAGACACAGGCACATTGCTAGGTAAAGGAAAGCACAGTTTCCCTTGGGGGTTGAACTAGATGACCCACAGAGGTCCCTTCCAACCCCAAACATTCTGTGATTCTGTGATACCCTGAAACGTTTGTGACAGGAGGGGGACAGAGACACTCATCTCAGACAAGAAACCCAGCTTATTTATACAGCCTCGTGGACCCTAGCACTGAGTTCAACAAAGACATATTCAAAGTCCTTGTACTGGTACTGGAGACCGAGTGGTGGGGTATGAGCTGTGCAGAAAAGGTCCTGGTGCAGCTGTGAGGGTTTAACAACATATTGGTCATACTAGGGTCAGCACAGCCTGCAGATCAAAGGCAACAATTATTCCCCCTCTATTCAACACATGTGGGGCCCCACCTGGAAAAGTGGGTCCAGTTTGGGGTTCTACATACAACTGAATCAACAGACTGGAGGTAGTTCAGTTAAATGGACCCTAAAAAAACCCCCAAAAAACGCTCAATCAATCAGCAGGATGGAGCACACAACTTGATGAAAAGCTGATGGAGCTCAGTTTCTTCAGCTTGGAGAAGATTTAGGGAAGATCTACTCCCACCACCATCCTCCACTACCTAAACAGCATTATAGAAGATAGAGCCAGACAGTTCACAGAGAGCACAACAAAAGGACAAGGTGCAACAGTCAAAAGGTGCAACAGTCAAAAGTTGCAACACAGAAAATTATGAACGGATATAGTGAAACACTCTCCCAGAATCAGTGATTAAGCACTGCAATGGGTTGCCCAGAGAGTTGTCCAGTCTCAGCCATTAGAGAATTTCAAACCTTAGCTGGGAAAGGCCCTGAGCAACATAGTTTAAATTTGAAGATGATCTTGCATGGATCACGAGGATGAACCAGACACAGATGAGTAGGAGGCTGGGTAACACAAAGGTCCCTTCACCTAAATTATTCCATGATTATGTTATATTTCTTATCTCAGGTTTTTAAGTTTTATAGTTCCATTAGAAATAGAACTGTGTATGAATTCAAAGGAAAAGTTACTTCAAAAGGAGAAAAAAAGTAGTTATAAAATGGCAGCTAAATGTCAGTTTTAATTTTTTAAAACAGTGAAATAGCATAAATTTGTAAGTACTTTTTGTCCCTTCAAATCTGCATTTTTTTCATTAAACAATATTTCACTTTACACTATAACCACGTTACACTTGGGAAATCTTTTGGACTTGATTTAAAATGCATGACAGAAGGGTATCACTAAAACAATATGCAATATGCTGATGACTGAATCGCACTGAGACCAGAGAAAGCCTAACAGAATGCCCATTACCATCGCTAACTTTATCTCCCATCAGTTACACTGAAATTGTTACAAAACTCAAGAGACTGAGTTCAGTGGCACTACTAACTTTTCTTTAAATTATTTTGAATTACTTTTTTCAAGTTAAGGCTTCAGGTTTTCGGTCTGTTTTCTTTTCTCCAAGGGCTACACACATGATTCCTTCACATTGAACTAACATAACCAACTACTCAACTGACAAATTACTATTAAAATTTATCTGAGAGATGACATTAAAATGTTGGCCTCTAAAAATCACTTTACAGCTATACAAAGCATCATCTCTTTAAATCTGTATTACTGAAGCACAGGAAGTTCTGTCTGAACGTGAGGAAGAATATCTTCACTCTGAGGGTGACGGAGCACTGGAACAGGCTGCCCAGGGAGGTTGTGGAGTCTCCTTCTCTGGAGATATTCAAGACCCGCCTGGACAAGGTCCTGTGCAGCCTG
>Ga0065711_1039326_pt1 | contig 17939 bp, 12 predicted proteins | sample Hoacrofraction12_FD_59098 | JGI IMG/M metagenome (GOLD analysis project Ga0065711, IMG submission 59098) | Hoatzin crop microbial communities from Cojedes, Venezuela - Epithelial fraction 12 v2 (version 2) | ecosystem: Host-associated > Birds > Digestive system > Esophagus > Crop | place...
TATCATCTGCGCCAAGAAGAGTTGTACCATCAGTAACTATCAAATCTTCACCCTTATGATTTTTCAGCTCTTCAAACATCTTCACAGATAAAACTATTTTGTTTCCGTCTTCAGGACTCTTTTCATTCAAAACTATATCCTTGCCGTCATACTTTGATACAATTTTGGCCTTTACATCCTTGCCGCTTGTAGCATCAGATGTATCCATGTGGCTGATAAATCCAAGAGTTTTGGCTGATGTTTTTGAGTTTCCGGGAATAGTAGCATATATATAGCAATGTTCTTTATCATAATAAACATCACTTGCTCCTATATCATTTAGTTCTTTAAAAAGGAGCTTTGCAAGATCATGCTGACCCTTGGTTGAAGGCGATGCGTTTGTTGTTTCATTAGACTGAGTATCAATTCTAATATATCTCAAAAATCTATCAATAACCGTTTCACCTTTTGCTTTAAAATTACTTGTTTCCATTTTCTTATCCTCTTTAATTTTATCTTTATAATTATCTTTTTTTCTGTACAAAAATGCTCTGCCTTTTTTACCGCATTTTTCTATTAAATTCAACTCTTCCAAGATTTTGATAACTCCCGAAAAATATCTGCCTCTGTATTTGACACTTTTCGAGAATTCTTTACTCGTAAACTCTTCCATATCTTTGGGTAAAAAATATGAATAATCCAAAGCGCTATTTAACACAATTTCATCTGAAAGCCTAACAGGCACTCTATCATATCTATGAGATCCTCTTTTTCCGTCTTTTCCCCATCCATCATTTATCCTATATTCCTCCATATCTATCCGAAGAATCGTGACAGTAAGGGATGGATTCTCAAGAAAATCTCTTATTAAATACAGCTCCTTGAAAATGTTATAAACATTGTATATTCCATGCGTTTTGTTTTTGGCAAGAAGTTCTCCGCTTTCTTTATCTATCCAAATCGTCCACTTATTATATGGAATGGGATATACTACGTTTACCTTGTATTTTGGTAAAAAAGCTTTGAGCTTTTCTCTTAAATGTCCGAAATTCCCATTTTGTATTTCAATAATCTTATTGTCAAAACATATATCCGCAACAAAATCTCCGACCTTTACCTCTTTGGATTCTTCATCCCTTGCATAAAAATCTTTTACAATCGTATGAAGAGTCTTTTCAGACAAAAGGCCGATGGAATTCCTGTTTATCTTTACTCCTATATTTTTCTTTATAGCTTCATCAAATTTTACTGCTTTTTCTTCGAAAGTCATATTCATCTCTTTTTCAAAAAAACATTTTTGATATATTCAAAAGTATAGTCTTCACCATGCTCTGCAATCATATATAGGAACTTTTCAAGCATTGCCCTTGTATATGGATGCATGGGCGTAGGATTTTGGCGAACAGTAAGATAATATTCCAAAGGAGAACTATTTGTATATTTGTCGCCCTTATATATTCTGCTTGCCGCAACTCTGTCTGCCATCATCTCAGCTATATATTTATCAGGCATCTTGGCAGGCATGATGCCATATGGATTGGACGAGTCTTTGGAACTAAAGTCTATCCAGTACTCATAATGGTGCTTATTTCTGCCCTTGTGATGCAGCCAAGCATATGACATGCCATATGTCTCCCTCTCCTTTGCATTTGGAGATCTGTTTCCCTGATAGAATCTGCATCCTATGAAAAATTCAACAGGTGAGTATTTGGACAAATCATGCGTAAGGCCCTGAAAATACAATCCCATTTTGAAACAGTTCTTGCAAACAAGCATCCTATGAGCTGTTATAGTCTTAAAATGACCTATCACATTTTTTAATTTTAGCTTTGGCCTTTCGCCATTACATCCATACTTTAATCGCAGCTTTTCTATATCCAAATCTTTCTCTGTATCGGTTAAAGCATCTTTTAAAACATCTTCATTCATAATATTGCGTCCATATTTTTCTAATATATTCTTTTATATTCCTTGCATTTTGACAATTCTAAGTAAAAAAAATTATATTCGCAAGATAACATACTTTGAATAAAACCAAATCACTTATCAAAACGGCATCTTCTTTAATGTGCTTTTTCCATCAAGCATCTTGCCTTCAGAAACAAATATACATATGCTTCTTGCGCAAAGCTCATGCTTATCCTCATTTATTTCCTTTGACATTTCAAAATCATCTTTTGAAGTATCCATTTTAAGTACCCACTTAAGGCCTTTCGGAAGGACAGGAAGAGCAAACTCTTTTTCTTCCCAATGCATATTGTAAGCAACATATACAAAAGCATGATCTTCAGTGCGTTTAGTATAAAGACCGCAATATAGCATGCCTATTGTGTGTGAATAGCTTGATATATCAGGTCTCCAAGCTTCACTTCCATGATAGCTGAAATCAGGATATCCGCACGCTTTATAATCCATAAGTCTAAAAGGCACATCGCTTCTAAGAACCGCTTTGTTTTTTCTAAACTCGATAAGGAATTTTACAAAATCAACAAGATTCTTGTTCTTCTTGTATGCCTTCCAATCAACCCAGCCTATCTCATTATCTTGACAGTACGGATTGTTATTGCCATCCTGCGAATTGGCAAATTCGTCGCCTCCGAATATCATAGGAATACCTTGTGACAAAAAGACAAAGCTAAGCGCATTTCTCATTTGTTTACCTCGAAGAGAGACTATCTGTTTTTTTCTTGTTTTTCCTTCTATTCCGCAGTTCCAGCTGACATTATCGTCTGCGCCGTCTTTATTATTTTCGCCGTTTGCTTCATTATGCTTGTGTTCATATGATACAAGGTCTGCAAGGCGTAGTCCGTCATAACTGCAAATATAATGCACATATCCGCCATAATTTCCAACTTCCTGGCTATACCTAAGTACGTCTCCGAGCACGTTGTCATCGCCCTTTAGAAATCTTCTGAAAGTATACATAAAATCATCTTTATACTCCGCAAGATTTCTTCTTGCAGGCACAGGAGTTATGCCTCCATAGATTTTGCCATAGTCAAATCCGTAGTCAAAAATTTTGATATCGCTAAGAAGCGGGTCCATAGATATAGTCGTTGAATCTACGAGCGCCCCCTTTATATGAACGCCGTCAATCATATACTCGCAAACATAGTATCTTATTACATCAAGTACCTTATCATTCGTATCATTTTTATCAAAATATAGCTGCAATATAACTTCTATTCCGGCCTTATGAAATGCACTTATCATCTTTGCAAATTCAAGGCCGGCATTCTTTTTGTCCTTGGCATAACTCTTTCTGATAGCATATGGAAAGCCCTTTTCGTAGCCCCAAAAATTGAGCATACAATCGTTGTCTCTTACATCTTTCAAGACGCCATTCACATTCACCTTGGTAATGCCTGCATTTGTATGACCGAATTTATTTTCTTCTTTAATTATGACACTTGGCTGCTCATGCACCGGCATAAGCTCAACACTTGTAATTCCCAAATCCTTTAAATATGGGATTTTCTTCGTAAGCCCTTCAAAAGTCCCTCTAAAACCGGCACCCATGCTTGTATCAGTCATAGTATAGCCTCTTACATGAAGAAGATATATAAAGCTCTTGTCAAAAGAGATTTTTTCCTTAATCGGAGCTATATTATAAGCTGATTTTTTCTTTATAACGCTATATATATCACTTATTTTTACGCTTTTTCCAAACTCTTCAAGGCCGCTTATATCCTTGCTGCAAGGATCCGGAAATAACCCCTTATTGCTTGCAAGCTGATAAAAAGAAAAAATTCCGGCTACATCTTTTATTCTAACCGAATAAATATCGCCTCTTTTGAACTCATCAAAAAGTTCAATAATTTCGCCGCTTTCCTTATCAACACAGCCATCTTTTTCTTTATACAAAATAATCGATGCACTCGTAGTGTTCCTAAATACACCGCTAAAAATCAAATCATTTTTTTCTATATACATACCTAAAGGATATGGTCTTGCTTGTAATATTTTGATAGATGTCATTTCGCTCCCTTATTCGCAATCATATTTTTACATAGTCGGAACTAATTATAACATAATTTTTAACCTGATACACAAAAATACGACTTGGAAAATCGGAATCTCCAAATCTCCAAGTCGTTTTTTTAAACTCATATGTTCATATACAAAGATTATTCAATAATATTTCCATTGTCATCAACATCTACAAGTTCATCAAATTCAGCCTCATCAAGATACTCGTCAAAAGCTTCCGAGACGGATTCGTATTCGTCATCATCGCTTATGTAGCCAAGCTGCGGCTCTTTTCCATCTGCAACCTCATATTTATAAAACCAAACATTTCCATCCGTATTCTGTCCGTTCTTATCTAAAGGTAACAAAACAATATAATCCTTCTTATTCACCGTAAGAATGATCATAGTCGCACAAGTCACTTTTCTGCCGTCATCAAGGTCTAGATCAACAGTAATTTCTTCACCATTTTCAATCCTTTGATTTATATTCATGGCAATATCTGAAAAGATCATCCAATGCACCTCCTTATTAAGTTTAAAAATAGATGAAATACATATTAATCATATCACAAAAGGCCAAAAAATATTAGATTTTTTTAGTTTATTTTTAGTTTTTTGATTTATTGATTCGAATATATAATCGCCATCATATCTTCATATTCAAAATCATTTGCAAAGTAAATGCATGGCTTATATTCGCAGTCATCCTCAATCCCTATATAAATTGTGCCATCCATAAGCTCCTCATATGTCATATCCGCATATACGCTTATCGTATCGCTCTCGTTTGCCTTTAAATTCGTAAGGTCATATTCCGCTTCATATCTGTAGAAATTGCCATCAGCATCTTCGATATATACGCAGAATTTGTAATCAAAATAGATAGGACATACGCCAACGTTTTCAATCGTGATATTTATAAGTGAAAAAGACTTTTTTTCAAGAATCTCAACGCAGCTTATATAATACCTGTAGCCGATAATCTTTTGAATATCTTCTGCATTTTCGATTGCTTCATCGGATATATCTTCATCTGCAGGGACTCTAGGTCCTATAAATGTATGGTGACTATCCAGTATCAGCTCATAATTTTCAGCAAAAGAATCCGTCAAAATATCTTCCATATCTATGCTACTTGTAAATTCACCGCCAATAGGTGCGTAGTCCCATATATCATTTTTTGATATTAGACTTTCTCCCGTTTGGTCATATGTGCCGCCATTTTCTATCCAGTCAAGCCATATCAAACTATCACTACTGCTGCCGATCATATCATTATAAAGGCCGCACTCATCCGGAATCTCTTCAAATGGTCTCCTCATAAGGAGCTTTGCATATGACGAAAAAACATCTGTATATGCCTCTACATATTTTTCTCTAATATCAGAACTTGGCATAGACGGCATACCTTCCGTTTCACTATTTATATGCCACTCGCCCCAATGCCCAAGACTTCCCAGTTCAACATATTTAACAAAATTATCATCCGCAAAATAGTCCCCGATAGCCTGTATCACCTTAGCATGTCTATCTATAAATATCTCATTGCTATAATCCGGACAATAGCCATAGCCGTAAGAATTTGCATAAAACGTGCCATCACCGGTTTCTTCATATAACCAGTTTGGGATATCCATATGTGACTGTCCGGATGGATTATCACATATAAATCTAAGGACAGCCTTTTTGCCCGCATCACGCCATTTTGAAAGTTTGAAATCCTCTTCAATACTCTCAAAATTGTATACATCTTTGGTTTCTTCCACTTCACTCCAAGTTATCTCAAAATAGACAAGAGTCGAAGTATCCTCATAAGAAAAACCGCTTGCATAAGGCGCAAATCCAATAAGAGGATTGTGTAAGTTATCAAAACTTTCATCAAATTTCAAAAGCATAGCATTATATTCTTGTCCGATTTGCAAACTAAAGTAAAAGAAAATGGAAATTATAAGAAAAATTCCTATAAAAAAGCGCACTATTCGCGAAAATTTTCCCATAATAAAGCCCTTCTTTACATATATCATACTGTGTAAAAGCTATATGAATAAAAGCTTCACGTATAAATATATATACGAATTTCGTCACCAAACCTTATATATGATATCGGAATTTTAAACCTATTTCTTCACTAATCTTCTTTTGTTTTTGGGAGAATTTTTCTGAGAAACCTTGAAGGCATTCTCTCACCGCCTTCAGTTCCCGATACATACGACATATACAAATTTTCCTTTGCCCTCGTCATAGCAACGTAAAACATTCGTCTCTCTTCTTCTATTTGCTCCTTAGTCACACTCTTTTTACTAGGTACGACTCCCTCATTTAGCCCCGGCAAAAAAACATGTTCAAACTCAAGACCTTTCGAAGAATGCATAGTCATAAGTTTTACGCCTTTATTATTTAACTTTTTGGCACTCTCTCTTGTTTTCTTCATATCAATAACTTTTTCATCCCTGTTTTTTAGGAAATCGCCTATATTAGGAAATGCAACTGCATCCTTTTTTATCTCTGCAATATAAGAGTCCATAAACTCTTTTTTGTCATCTGCCAAACCCTCATACAAATATTTTTGCATGCCCATTTGATTCAGCAAATACGAAATTGCAAGAGGAGTTCCCATTTTCCCCAGAAAATCAAGACTTATAAAAAGCTTATCAACAACATTCATCATATTAAAATCCTGCCTGTAAAATCTCACAAGGTCAGACTTTTCAACTATGCTCTTTGACACGGCTTCTCTCCTAATATACCTTGCAGGATGATTCATAAGTTTTAGAAAATCTTCGCGCTTTCTGCCTCCGGCTACAAAATCCAAATAAGAAAGGAGCGTAACAATTCTTGAATTTTCATAAAGACTCGTAATGCCGATTGGAGCCGTAAAATCTATATTTTCGCTTATAAACTCTGTTATCATAGGCTCCATAAGAGCATTTGTTCTATAAAGAATAGCTATATCATCCAAAGACTTTCCATCTGTTTCTTTAATGATATTTTTTATCTTCTCTACTATATACTTTCTCTCAAGTTCGGGATTTATGAAGTCTTTTATACTTACAAAACCTTTGTTATCATCATTTGCGGCTTCCATTTTTTTATCTATACGTACCACATTTTCTTCAATAACTTTCGAAGACATATCGACTATATCTTTTCCGCACCTATAATTTATCGATAGTTTTATCAGCTTTGCATCCTTGTATATATTGAGAAATTCATGCATTATCTCAGGGCGCGAGCCTCTAAATGCATAGATTGACTGATCGTCATCACCGACCACAAAGATATTTCTCTTTTTTCTTACAAGCATCCTGACAACTTCTTCCTGAATGCGATTTATATCCTGATATTCATCAATAAGTACATAGTCAAAAGCATTTTGCCAAAAATCCAGAATCTTCTCATTTTCCTTTAGCATCTTGTAGCAATCAAGAACCATATCATCAAAATCTATTTTGCAAAGGCTATGGCAAAGAGATACGTATTCACCATATATTTCAAAAAAATATTCTCGGTACGGAAGATCATCAGATAAAAAATCACTATTTAAAATACCGCCGTCATTTTTGACACGACTAATCTCCGACAAAATAGCATTTATATTGTCTATCTTATTTATGCTCTGCTCATCATCCTTATTCAGTTCGTCTTTATGGGTAAAAAGAACTTTGTTCAAAGCCTGCCCCAAAATCTTTATCTTGTCATTTGCAGACAAAATGTCGGCTCTGAAATTTTTTTTAGATTTTTTTAGAATATTCCAAAAAATAGAATGAAAAGTTCCAAAATTAACTTCCGGATATCTATTATTCGTAAGTTTGTTAAATCTGCTCTGCATCTGAAGTGCAGCAGCCTTTGTAAAAGTAATGACCAGTATCGACGACGGATCGGCATCTGCATGCTCTATGAGGAAGCGAAGACGATTTGTAATAACAAAAGTCTTGCCGCTCCCGGGTCCCGCAACTACTATTGCAGGACCATTCACATGACAAATAGCCGTAATCTGCGCCGGATTACCGGTCAATTCATATGCACCGCCTTGTGTCATAATATCCCATCCATGTATTTATTTTTTTCTAAATTTAAGCTTCAAGTTTCTTTATAGCGGCATCAATACGCTTTAAAGATTCTTCTTTACCAAGAACTTCCATAATCTCCGTACCACCGCATGGAGTCTGAAGTTTACCTGATAGAGCGATTCGAAGTGGCCAAAGCACATAGCCGTTCTTATATCCCTTATCAGCTATGAATTCTTTCATCTTGGCAAAAAGATTGTCATTGCTATAATCATCAATAGCTTCAAGAACAGGAACAAGCTCCTTCAAAACAACAAGCGATGTCTCTGCATTTGTTTTCATCTTCTTGTGCTCATATATAGCTGTGTCATATTCTGGAACAGCATCGAAGAAATCAATCATATCCTTGATATCAGGCCAAATCTCTATACGAGTTTTAATCATTGCAGAAATCTTCTTGAAATCAAGATCCTTCGAAATAACTTCCTTCATATATGGAAGTGCAAGCTCATAGAACTTCTCATCATCCATCTTCTTTAAATACTCGCCATTCATCCAGCGAAGCTTTTGATAATCAAATACAGCAGGTGACTTGTTGATACGCTTGTAATCAAACTTCTCAACAAGATCATCAAGGCTCATGATTTCTTCATTTCCTTCAGGTGACCATCCAAGAAGAGCTACAAAGTTCACAACAGCCTCTGCGAGGAATCCCTGCTCAATCAAATCTTCAAAAGAGCTATGTCCGGATCTCTTGGAGAGCTTGTGATGCTCTTCATCAGTTATAAGCGGACAATGAATATACTTTGGAACTTCCCATCCAAATGCATCATAGAGTCTGTTGTACTTAGGACTTGATGAAATATATTCATTACCTCTTACAACATGAGTGATGCCCATGAGATGATCGTCTACTACATTTGCAAAGTTATATGTTGGATATCCGTCCGATTTGATGAGAACCATATCATCGAGTTCCTTGTTCTCAACAGTGATATCTCCGTAAAGTTCATCATGAAAAGTTGTAGTGCCTTCGGTCGGATTGTTTTGACGAATAACGTAAGGCTTTCCTTCTGCAAGATTCTTATCAATCTCTTCCTGTGACAAAGAAAGACAATGCTTGTCATAAACCATAACTTCCTTGCCATCTATAACCTGCTTCAAAGAATCAAGTCTTTCCTGAGTACAGAAACAATAATAAGCCTGTTTTTTCTCAACAAGTTTCTTGGCATATTCAAGGTAAAGACCACTTGCCTGACGCTCAGACTGAACGTAAGGACCTACAGGTCCGCCTATATCCGGTCCCTCATCATGTACAAGTCCTGTATCTTTAAGTGTCTGATATATAATCTCAGTTGCACCCTCTACGTATCTTTCCTGGTCTGTATCTTCAATTCTAAGAATAAAATCTCCACCTTCATGTTTGGATATCAAATATGCATAAAGAGCTGTTCTCAAATTTCCAACGTGCATACGTCCTGTTGGGCTCGGTGCATATCTTGTTCTAATCTTCGTTGCCATAATATTTCCTCCGTTACAATATAAGAGCCATAAGCTGTTTTATTATAAACCATATGTAAAAAAAATAAAAGACGGAATTAAATTTATTGCAGTAATTTAAAAATTTCTCTTTTCAACAGCAAAATGCCATCTTTGGTTTTATATCCAAAGATGGCATTTTGATTCTGTTAATAACAAAAGTATTTATTAGTTTGATTCCTCAGAGCTTACATCAGTAGTAGCGGACTCAGAACTTGCATCTTCACTACTCGAATCTGTATCACTTGATTCCTCAGAGCTTACATCAGTAGTACTAGCATCTTCACTGCTTGAATCTGTCGTACCGGTATCCTCGGTACTTGCATCGGCTTCACCGGAATCAGTTTCGCTTGAATCTTCCGCACTAGCATCAGTCGTGCTTGAATCCGTGCTTGAATCTTCCTCTTCTTCCGCGACGAGATCGTCAAGCTCGATATTAAATGCACTATAAACTGTCGAATCAACAAGATAAACAGTCGACTCATCGTTTACTCTTGCATAATACATAGAAGCACTGGAGCTATAGTCACCGATTGATAGCTTGTATTCATTGTCAGATGAATCTGTAAATGTAATTGTAAGAGCAGGCTCATCAAGGCCATACATCTCAAAATCAGTAACGTCTGTGATTTCCTTATCTGATGTGATAGTCTCTCCATCATTTAGGAGATCTTCAACAGCGGACTCATCTATATCCGTTTCGTCATCACCGGATACACTCCATACATCGTCCGATTTTACAAGTGTAAACACCTCTCCGTCATCGGATGTTTCAAGGACAATTTTTACTATATCATCAGTATCTAGTGTCAGAATCGTATAGTCATCGGTTTCTTCATCTTCTTCAACCTTGGCATTATATTTTAGCAAAAATACATATGACCCAATGCAAAGAATCAAAATAACCAAAATCGCAATCAGTTGAACCTTTTGTCTTTTCATAAGCCAAAACCTTTCTTATGCCTTTCTTCTCTTTGCCCAAACAACAATGCCCCAAATAAGAATAACTGCAATGAGGAGCCACCAAACGCTCTGGATAGTTGCAAGCGCAGATGCAGTCATAGATATAGTCTCGTCTGCTGATTCTACAGGGATAGATACGAATACAGAATCAGTATCAAGAGTTACAAGTGCACTTATTGTATTTGAGAAAAGAGCCTGGTTACTACCGTTTACAACATAGTCAACGTCATATGTGAACAACTGGTCTGATGTATAGATGATACATGTTGATGTCACATCATCGGATATAGTCTTTACACATTCAAGGCCAAGCACGTAAGATGCACTCTCATCACTTAGGCTAGCTTCGCTTGAACTAATATCCATAAGGTTTGCACTATCTGATGTATACAAAAGCTTTGTATATGTCACATCACTGCTATCCTCATCGAAGCTAAGAGCAGTTGCAAGAGGCGCAAATATCAGGTTATTCGCATCACCAAATTCAGAAGTGATATCACTTGATGAATTTGTTATAGGGAAAAGATAATAATTAAGGCTTCCCTGCATATTTGAACTGTAGTAATAGTTCATATCATTTTCATATATGATTTCTTTTGAATTCGTAACGCCGTAGTAAGCAAGTACCTCTTCAAAATTCGACATATCTGTTGTAGCTGTCTGATATGAAGTGATAATCAAAAGAGCTCCGCCATTATCAATATAATCTTCAATCTTTGTAACTTCATCATCCTGCAAATCAGCTGTAGGAGCATTGATGATTAGAAGCGAGCAATCATCCGGAACACTCTCCGATGTTTTCAAATTAAGCTCAGTTGACTCGATATTACTCTTTGACAAAAGCTCAGAGAAAGTATCATCAAGAGTTACTTCATTATGTCCCGTCAGAATATATGCATTTACAAGGCTATCCTCAGAAAGCGTTACATACTGAAGAGCATTTGTAATCTGACCTTCAATATCATAACCGGATACATAAGTTGAAGTATAACTATATTCAAGTTCAAAGAAATCATAGAAGTCTACGCAGTAGCTTCTGCCATTATCGTTATTTACGATGATAAGACTGTAATCAGAAAGAGTCTCATCCGTATATTCGCTTGCAAAAGTAGGATTCTCGATAGGATCTACAAATTCAAAAGTGATATTGCTATTTTCAAATGCATAAAGTTTTGCATTCTTTACAATCATATCTCTGTATGTATTTGAATCATCCTCGGAAGAAAGCATATAAATTGTAATGCTGTCTTCGATGCTCTTTGCAACTTCTATTGAATCGTCTGTAAGAGAATTTATACCATTATCTGTGATATCAATTTCTCTGTAGCCATCCGGAATCTGATTTGCTGCAAGATTTACAAATACCACAAGTACTACCATAACAATTGACGTTACAGCCGAATATGCTCCCACACTGAATGTATTCTTGGAAAAAGAATATCTTCTTTTAAGTATAACTTGGCAAGTGAGGAATAAAAATAAAAGTGTAACCGTTACAAAATATGCAACAACCGATAAATCAAGAGTTCCGTTCAAAACAGTTACAAGTCTTGTTCCAAAATCATATACGCTTGAAAGAGCATTTGCCAGCCATTCAATAGATATATTTGAATAAAAATTACCAAGAACAAGACCAAGGAATGTAACAATAATCGAAAGAACCGCCGCAATAGCCGCCGTCTCTGTAAGTGCTGACATAAACATACTTATAGATATAACCATAAGTGAGTATAGGAATATAACGGCAATTGTTACATAATTAAACTTCATCGGCACGCTTCCGAATATGTTCATAATAGGCGGAAGGATACATATAAGTGCAAATGGAATTGCGATTGTTGCGGCCAGTGCCAAAAACTTTCCAAGAACAATCTTACCAACAGATACAGGTGATGTGAGAATGAGCTGATCCGACTTATTCTTTTTCTCATCTGCAAAAACTCTCATTGCAAGTATAGGAACTGCAAACGTTATACCGTATATACTAAGATTGTATAAAGTATTCGAAAGATTATTGTAACCATACATTACATTGTACATTTGAAAAAATAAAAGTGTCAGTACAAGTAATATATCTATAGCTATAGGACCTATAAGTGTATGAAAATAGGACTTAAACTCTCTTTTTAAAATCGCAAGCATTATTCGTTCTCCTCCTTATTTTCGTTTGAAGCAGTTTCCTTGGAAGTATTGCTATTATCATTAACCGTTTCAGTCATTTTATTGACTGTGTCGGTACTGCTTATCATTTCCATACTCTGTGGCTTATTTTTTTCAGCCTTTTTCTCCTGCTTTTGTCTTTGCTTTTCTTCTTTTTTCTTTTGCTTTTCTTCTTCCTTTTGCTGTCTTCTTTCTCTCTTTAGTCTATCCTTTTCGGATATACCCGGAGTCGTGCTTGTGAGATTTAGGAAGATATCTTCAAGAGTTACGTGCGAGCTTGTAAAGCCAACTACAGGAATCTTGTTATTTGCAAGTGCTTTTGCGATATCAATGCTCTTATCAACAGCACCGCTCTTTACTTTAAACCTTAATACATCGCCTGCCTTTTCATCTTCTGCAAACTCTATCATCTCAGGATTTGCAACATCTTGTAGTGCCTTTGAAATCATTTCTTTATTTGCAATGGCTTTTATATTTATCTCATGATTTTGATTTTCTCTTTCTTCAAGTTCCTTTTCAGACCCCTGAGCTACGAGTTTGCCATGAGATATTATGAGTATGCAATCACAAACCTCCGATACCTGAGACAAAATGTGAGAACTTAGTATTACAATATGATCTTCTTTCATCTCGCGCATAAGATTTTGCATCTCAATAATTTGCGTAGGATCAAGACCTACCGTCGGCTCATCCAAGATAATTACATCAGGCTTTCCGACCATAGCGCATGCAAGACCAACTCTTTGTCTGTAACCTTTTGATAGATTTCTTATCATTCTATCTTTATAATCTCCAAGTTTTGTCTTGGAAAGAACAAATGCAATCTGATCTCTTCTCTCCTTCTTTGGAACCTTTTTTAGTTCTGTTACAAAAAGAAGATATTCTCCGACAGTCATATCATTATAAAGAGGTGGAATCTCAGGAAGATAGCCGATGTGAGCCTTTGCTTTTTCTGCATCTTTTACTATATCAAGTCCATCAATCTTTACTGTACCGCTATCTGCCGCTATATATCCTGTCATTATATTCATCGTTGTGGATTTGCCGGCACCGTTCGGGCCTAGAAAGCCATAGATTTTGCCTTTTTCAAGTGTGAAAGACAAATGGTCAACCGCTTTGAATCCGCCATAGGTTTTTACAATATTATCAACCTCAATCACGTTAATTCCTCCCTAGTTTATTTTTTGTGAAACTCAAACAAAATAATTATAAAATAGCATAAATTTTAAATTGTGTTTTTTTTCGCATAAAACGGTGAAATTTTTGTGAACGCAAATTAGCAATATAAAAAGACTTGCAAGGCGTATACGTATCTTGCAAGTCTTCTTCTATATCTATAACGGATTTTAGTTAGTTTCCGTGGAAAAACTATTTTTTGTAATTACAGTGCATTTAAATTTCTTGCCTTATGGCATTCATCCATTAAAGGATTTTGTACATGCCATAATTTGCAAGTCTGCTGCAATATTCTTCATAGCTTTTCCAACATTCCTTTAAAAATTTAACCATAATTGTTACCTCCTTTTTCGTATGCTTGTTGTTTACTCTTTACACTTTGTAATATACTCTTGTTATGAATATGATTCATGCCAAAACAAATTTAAAAGTAGCCAAATCTTGCAAAAAGGAGAAAATATGCTTCCATTATACGAAGATACCGGAAATGAACTTGATATATTCAGAAAAGACTCTAAACACATGTCGCCGCATCTGCACAAATCTCTCGAAATAGTATATGTTGATTTAGGGAGCCTTGAGCTTGGAATTATGGACAATCTTTTTCATATGGAAAAAGGTGATTTTGCGGTCATATTTCCCGAGATAGTTCATCATTATCAAGTGTTTGAAAACGGCAAATCATCAGCTTGGCATTTGCTTCTATCACCAACTATGCTTGATGAATATAGCGATATACTAAACTCTAAATATCCTCTTTACCCTATAATCAAAAAAGGAAATCTGCACTCAAATATAAAATATGCTCTCGGCAATCTCGCAATGCTCAAAACAGAAAAGAAAAGATCTGAAATAAGCAAAAAAGATGCATCCGTTTTGGAAAAATCATTTGCAAATATAATACTTGCAAGGAGCCTGGATTCTTTTGAACTTGTTGATAGAAAAATATCAGAATCAGATATTGTATCAAAAGTGGTATCGTATATCGCCGCAAATTTCAGAGAAAATATATCGCTTACCAAAATGGCCAAAGACCTTGCAATGAGCCCTTATTCGCTATCAAGAGTATTTTCTTCGACTTTTCATATGAATTTTAACAGCTACCTAAACGAAACAAGGCTAGACTATGCCATATCACTTATACAATATACTGATAAAAACATTACGGAAATAATTTATAGCAGCGGTTTTGAAAGTCAACGTACATTTAACAGAGTATTCCAAAATAAATTTCATGTATCGCCAAGGGAATATAAAAAGAAATATCACATCACCTAATTTGACATTGACCCAAATTTCGATGTTTGCTACAATCATCTTCGGATAAAGATAAGGAGGATGCTATGGAAGAGATTATTATTAAATATTTTGATGAAAATGTGGAAAGACTTCAATTAATCGAAGATAAGTCTGATTGGTACGATTTAAGAGCATTTGAAGATGTCGATATGAAAGCCGGCGATTTCAAGCTAATACCTCTGGGAGTAGCCATGAAACTGCCTGAAGGCTATGAAGCTCATATTGCTCCAAGAAGCTCTACTTTCAAGAATTTCGGTCTCATTCAGACAAACGGCGTAGGCGTCGTGGATAATAGCTATAGCGGTGACGAAGATATGTGGCGTATGCCATGCCTTGCTATGCGTGATACTTCTATCAAAAAAGGCGATAGAATCTGCCAGTTCAGAATCATGGCAAAACAGCCTCAAATAAAATTCACGGAAGTAGAACACTTAGACGGTGCAAACCGCGGAGGTTTCGGATCTACAGGCAAAAATTAATTAAAGCCACCGGCATCACCGGTGGCTTTTTTATATCATTTAGATTATAAATAATCTCGCAAGTACAATCGCCATAAATGACATAATTATCAAAAAGATAAGTCCATACGGAGCTATTTTTTTCATGAGTTCATTGTCCTTGCCCTTTGCGCCAACGCTGCTAAGTGCTATTGCAAGGCTTTGCGGAGACAGCATCTTACCTGCGGCAACGCCAAGACTATTAAGCGCAACCATAAAATATGAATCGATAGCAAGCTCCTTGGATGCTTCAAGCTGAATAGTGCCAAATAACACGCCGCTGTTAGTCCCGCTACCCGTAACAAATGTTCCGAGAGCTCCTATCCATGGTGCAAAAATCGGATATAACATACCTGTACTTGCAATTACAAATGCACTTATAGAGCTAATCATTCCGGCATAGCTCATGACCTTGGCACATGCAAGAACAGCAATCATCGTTATCATTGTTTCTTTCATCTGAATAAATGTTTCCCCAAGCACTTTCAAGAAATCCTTGGCCTTTGCTCCCTGAATAGCTCCGCCGATTATAGCTGACAAAAAAATCCATATTCCGGGAGTATTTATCCATTTGAATGACATAGTATTCGGCTCATCACCCGCATAGATAACAGTGCTTGTTCCGAATTGATTCAAAAATGTATTTATTGGTCCGAATATCTTAGATGTAAGAAGCAAAAATACAAATATAAGTATAAAAGGAAGCCAAGCTATAATACCGTCTTTAAGCGTTATATCTATTTTCCCTATATCTTTCATCTCATACTCATCATAGCCTTTTACATTTTTGCCAAGGATAATGGTCACAACAAGTGATAAAACCGCCCCTACTACAACTGCAAGCTCAGCTCCTGCAAAGTAAGATACAATCATTTGACCAAACAAAAATGATACACCTGACATAATGGTTACAAGCCACATGCCTCTCATACCCTTTATGCCACCACCTGTAATCATAACAATTAGTATCGGACACAGAATTATAAAAGGTGCAAGCTCGCATGTAGTTGCAAATGACAATCCTTCATTTTCAAGGCCCGTAAGGCTTGCAAGTGTCACAGTCGGGATACCGATTGAACCGAAAGGAGTCGGCGCACCGTTTGCTATAAGGCATACAAAACAAGCAAACAAAGGATCGAATGACAGTGCAACTAGTATAGATGCAGGAATCGCAATAGCTGTGCCAAATCCTGCCATGCCTTCCATGAACCCGCCAAAACACCATGCAATTAGTAATACCAAAACTCTCTTATCACTTGAAACCGACGTCAGCATAGCCTTTATTTTGTCCATAGCACCTGTATACAAAGTAAGTCTATAAGTAAATACCGCCGCTATTATGACAATTATAATAGGCCATATCGCCATAAGCACGCCTTCAAGAGATGCTGTTAGCAAACAATCAAGAGGCTCTTTCCATACTAAATAAGCCAAAACAAAAGCAGTTACAAATGCAGCTATCGCCGCAACAAATGCAGGTTTTTTGAATACCATCAAAACGATTGCCAGTATTATAATTGGCAGCAGTCCCAGCAAAAACATAAGTATACTCATATCTTCTCCAATTCCGCGAAGTCTTTTAAGACGCATTCGCTACAATTTTATACTTGCATTCTTATATATTTTCGGCTGTTTCTTACTATTTTATTATGTATACATTTGGAGAATTTCAAGCGCAAAATCATGCGCATGCTAGCATGCAGACATGATTTTGCATTTGAAATCGAAGTGAATATGAGGAAAAAACATGCGATGCATGAGCATGGCGATGCCTATCACTTTCAGTCTACCCAGTCGTAGCCAATAGCATCTTCCGAGAATTTGCACATATAAATATTGCTATAGTCTATATCCTCGATATGTCTTACAGGACGTGCAAGAGGAAGCATTTTTCCCTCCCTGAGGAATATCGGAATCTCATTTTCCTTAGCAAAAATAAAATGATCCCCCTTATCCAGTACCTCTTCGTCATAATCATTAAAAGACCTAAATGTTAAAAGCTTCATTTTTTCCGGAAGATATACGTATCTGCCAATCGCATTTTGTGTGTAGATTGGTGCAATCATGATATTGTCCCCGACAAGTAGCTGATCTTCTACATGCATCGCCCTATCATCAGATGTATACTCAAACGCAAGCGGTTTCATATACATATCATAGTTTCTCGTAGCCTTCTTGAACTCATTGTAGATATACGGGAAAAGAGAATATCGAAGCTCAATAAGTTTTCTGAAAGTATCCGTATCATCAAACATATCAAACTCTTGTCTCCTCGTTCCGGCAGCAGCATGATTCCTAAAAAGAGGTGTAAAAATGCTAAGAGACAGCCATCTCAATACAAGTTCTTT
>Ga0065711_1008874_pt1 | contig 17938 bp, 18 predicted proteins | sample Hoacrofraction12_FD_59098 | JGI IMG/M metagenome (GOLD analysis project Ga0065711, IMG submission 59098) | Hoatzin crop microbial communities from Cojedes, Venezuela - Epithelial fraction 12 v2 (version 2) | ecosystem: Host-associated > Birds > Digestive system > Esophagus > Crop | place...
TGGAGATATTCCAGCCCCGCCTGGACGCGGTGCTGTGCAGCCTGCTCTGGGTGACCCTGCTTGGGCAGGGGGTTGGGCTGGGTGACCCACAGAGGTCCCTTCCAACCCCACCACGCTGGGATTCTGTGACTGCCCTCCGAGCAGCTCGATGGGCTCATCTCCGTCGGCTGCCTGCAGGGACAGCCTGAAGAGTCACCGCTTCCCTCCAGTTCTGCCTCCGCACTGCAAAATGAGACTCTGCATCTTTTGGATTACTTTCCATGAAATACTCCCCTAATTAAAATCGTTAACTGCGCCAAATTCCTCCTCGGACTGTCAGAAGCCTTTAACCAATGTTCACATATCACCAGATTAATTTTTAATTTAAAAACGATATTGCACTACCTATCTCAGCTATGTGGCACTTGGCTTTAAAAAACTGAACGCTTCATAGTGTTTTCAAAGTATTTCTCACTCAAGCACAGAGGAGGTGACAGGCGGGTGACAGATATCTGGTTAGGCAAAGTTATTAAATATAGTTAACACCATAGGGCAGCTCGTCACCGCAGCACGGTGCTCTGCTCGGCCAAAGCGAGCCGTAGGTGCTGTGCTGCACTCGACTCACCAACACTTTCCACCATCCACCAGCACTTCACTGCTGCGTCATTTAACAGCAGAGACTCACTCAGGCTGGGACAGGTCTCTCTGCATGTCTTCTAGTCCAAACTGCTGTTAAAAGCGGATGAAAATGGGATGGTGTTTCTCTGAGATTGGTCTCGCCGAGTCCTGAACAGCTCTGAGGACGGAGAATCCCAACTTCTCCAGGCAACCTGCTCCCGTTTGACCGTCCTCACAGATAATTTTTTTGTCCTTGTATCCTAATATTGAAGCACAGGGAAAAAAAGAATCAAACTGAAATCTTGGGAGAAGCAAGGAAACGAAAGCAAAAGAAAGAAAAATATCAATAAGCAGAATATAAGTTACAGTTTGTTAATTGCACCCAAACATCAGTGTCAAATACTTCTGCGCTGGTAAAAGCTAACGTGCCGTCCTTCGCAGCCACAAAGGCTCGAGACCTCGCTGCCCAACACACCCGGCAGCTGCAGCTCCGACACCGCATCACCTTTTATTCCTTCTGTGTGAAACGTGCGTTCCTCCTCGGCTGTCTCCCCGCACAGCACCCCGGGCCCCGCCGCGCTCAGCCTCGGGGGGCTGGGAGCGCACCTCACTGCATTGCCCAGATCGCTCCCACCGACAGAAACGCAGCCCGGGGACTCGGTCCGTGCTTCTCTGCTAGCAGGTGAGCGACGCTTTCCTCACCGACGTCTGTCTCCTCTCTCCTCAGGTTCGTTAGCCCAGCTCCACGCTACCAGCAACGCATCGGCAGCAGGCAGCGTGCGTGCGGGGAGCCAGAATCCGAATCAGCACCTACACTGGATACGGGGGTCCACCACCTACCTTCACTCACAGCCCTCGAGGAATCGATCTCCCTCATCTTGTCACCAGCGCTCAACCACCACGCACCCACCGTCTCTTCCGTTCCACGCAAAGCCAAGCTTTCCCCCCCCAAGCAGCAGCAGAGGGGTCACACGTACGGCTACCGACGGCAGCGGCGGCGTGCGAGCTGCTCCCCAGCAGCCCCCGGAATTCAGGGTTCGGCCAGCCGGCTGCCGCTGCTTCCGAGTGTGTTTTACTCATCTTGGCTGCCGCTGCTTCCGAGCGTGTTTTACTCATCTTGGCTGTCGCTGCTTCCGAGTGTGTTTTACTCATCTTGGCTGTCGCTGCTTCCGAGCGCGTTTCACACAGCTCTGCCACCACGGAGCGGCAGCCTCCACCCGCGCCTTCTCCCTTCGCCAAGGCAGCTCGCAGCCAGCGGGTCCGCAGCTCCTCGGGCACAAACCAACCTGGCCAAGGTGACACTACGGGACAGCAAAGCCCACGGGCAGACTCCGTAGAGGTTCTTGACTCGCAGGGGTGTCCCCACGCCGCGCAGCAGCGCCAGCCCCGTGCAGAAACGCGTCGCTTGCAAAAGCGTTTTCCCAGCAGCAGCGTGACAGCCCGTTCGCACCACCCAACTGCTGGAGGGCGATGCTCCTGCCACCCCAACACCCCGATCTGGAGGCAGCTCCCCACCACCCCAAACCATCCCCCCAGCACCCTAAACCCAGCCGCGGGCAGGGGCAGAGCAGGATGGAAACGGGCTCCTCAGACCATTGCCAGAAAGTCTGGCTTTGTCCAAAGGAACACCACGGTGCCACATTAACCTGCACAGCGAGTTCACGACGAGATCTGACAGAGGAACGAGTACTAAAATACACAAACTGGTGCCAGTTACCGAACCTGGAGACCCTCGGCTGAGCGCCACGAAAAGCGACGCGAAGTCACCACAAGTTTCGCTTCGACGAAATCCTGTGCTGGTATGGGAAGTGCAGCACTGGAGCGTGAGGAATACAAAAACATAAATTGTCAGAGAAACAACTATTACTGACTGGTGGCCTTTCGCTGCTCTATAAATATATTAGCAGGACTCTACAAACCTCGAGTAGTCAAATGCCACTGTAGTGAATTTTGAAGGAAAACTACCGCAGAAGAAATAGCATTTTGTATTTAATCTTCTTTTAATTAAAGCTTCTAATTCCTAATTTGACCACAGGGTTATTACTTCTGTGTAATTTTTTTTGTTTTAGATGAAGTAGGTTACAATTACTACTGACAACTGCCTGGATGCATTTGCAATTCACTCAGAGATTACTTAAGGTTTGTTTTCAGGAGAGGAAAAAGATTTGTTACAACAATTAAAATTGGTTTTAAAGTTATAACATATACTATTTTATAGTAATTGCTAGAATTATTCCTGGAAAATTAACACTTGGGTTAAATCAAGTCTGAATCACTAAGAATTCTGTAAGATGTTTAAGTACCACCTTCTCTGCAGCCAACCTCTACTAGTTCGGGACTAAGTCCAGGAGCAGCCTTGTTTCAGGTTCTGGTGTGTTTAGATTATATTTAAGCAGCAAAGCCCCAAGCTTGCTTCCAAAACCTTGATTCTCAGCTGCTGCCTAGAACTCCACACCAGCTAACCCGTCAGGCACCTCCTCTTCCCCGCACACTGTGAAGAGCACGTGGTCAGCCCTGACCCCTCCTAACCACGAGCCAACTCCTCAGAGGAGTTTCTGGTCAAGAATCTCGAGCAGACAGAGGTGTTTCTCTGCAAGCACAACCAACACAAAAACCAGCAAGGAAAAGGCGTTCAGCAAGCCCTCTCTGTTCAAAATGTATCACTGGCCAGGTTCAGGCACTTACCTGCTCACCACTGCTTCGTTTGCTGGGTTTGATAAAGGCAGCTGGCTCCTCTTCGGGTTCTGGATGTTCTCTAAACACATGGTGTCCTTGTCCTCCTACTGCGTACGGACAGCGCACTCCGAACAGCTTACACCAGTGTTTGACAGCTAGCCAGCAGCAGCTGACACTGCTGTCACACAGCAGTCTCTGCGTAATCAACCAGGAACTTTTCAGTGTTTCAGAGACACAAAAACACCTTCCAAAATAAAAACCTCGTCAGTCTCAGCACAGATGCTGAGAACTCAAAAGACCTGAAAGCAGAAAGCGTTTCTCTTGAAGAGAAATACCCTCCTGCACATACTGGCAAGAACACCTCTGCTGTAGCTGGCCTGACGGTCAGGCCGTTATTAGAGCCCATCGTATTCCAGAGCATTACAGGTACTGAAGGAAGGATCAAAAACAAATTAAATCCTCTGAATACAGAGGTGGAGGATTCATGTATTAACACGGTGATTTAAATTGCCAGAGTCATAGCTCAGAAAGCAAACCTTTCCATCTAACTGAAGGAGTGCTGACTGGCCTAATCACTGTGTTTATTGGCTCATTTCCACCATCATTTAAGTATGTCCAAAAAGCTATGTTAAAATAGGTGGAACATCTGAAATTAACAATTACCATACCTACTCAGATAATGAAGATGCATAGTATACAGCTGAAACTCATTAATAACAACTTCCTAATGGTGTGCTGGATTGAGGTTTCAATAGTATTTTTCTCACTCAGTAGACATGAAAACAATTATTAACAAGGACAGAAAATTATTGTGCTCCACACCACAGAGGTATACCCATTAATATTTTCCTAATGAGAGCTAAATTGCACCTAAAGATGCAATTTAGTCCTGTGTAGTACTGCAATGGATAGTGGTGTCATTATTCAATTCTTAAACATCTAGATGCAATGAATACACAGACAGAGGGTAATAACAAACTCAAGTTCTTTAGCATTATATTTTAATTGAATTTGAAGATCCTGACATCTTTGTATCTTCAGTGGAAACACACTTTCACATGAAGCACGGTCTCGTGAAATACACAGAGTACATAAGCTGTCTTTATTTACTCCTGATCGGTTCCACGAGGCTAAGTTGTATATTGCTCCAATACAATCTATAAATGAATAATTGTTCCAAGTACTTCTATTCCCATTGCTGTCCTTTTCCATTAATTTTCTCCCTTCAGGATAGGCAATAATTCACCGCTTTCCTTCAGTTCCTGCAAAGAAACACATACAGCAGTTATTCTCTGTATATTTTGTGACCACGCTGTAAGAAGCCAAGGAGGCTGTCCAAGGAAGGCACTGGCTGACCCTGCTAGAGCTCCCTCCTGACCAGGACGCTGAAGCTCTTCATGTTGTATTTAAATCCTGTTTTGTTTCTATTTAAAACTTCTTTAGTGAAAAGACACACCTCCAAAAGAATCGCTTGTTATCAATTTTACCAGGTAAATCCCCCGGTCAATCTCCTTCTAGATGTAATTCAAGATATATTTTAGGCATACACAAAATTTTACAGCATCCAGAATGCCTCCTACAAAATGAAAAAATGACCATCCACTGATATACTTTGTTACTACCACACATTAAAACAAACACCACAAGAAGAGATTTGTAAGAGTTCTAAGCAAGAGGTGCTTGCCCGTATTATCTTGATGATTTCAGTTCAAATTGTAAGGCTGTTAACTTTCTAAAGAGCTAGACAACACCAGGGAATAGTTTTAAAATAACGTGTTGTGGAGTATATAACTCTTTTTCCACATCTCAAGAGAAACAACTGTCTCAATTTTGCTTTGTATTATGCTGTATTACAAAATGTATTTTAAAATACTGACAACAGTCATCTGCCCATACAAGCTAGTCAGTGTGAACTGAATACAGTTGAACAATGCAAATAGACAAATTACATTTAAATACCAGAAAGCAGTATTTTGCAGCATCTCCACAATGCCCAGGACTATACTTACCAATCACTGAAACAACCCACACACTTGTTATATAAATAAAATTGAAGTAATCTATATAATTTAAGTAATACTGGTATTTTTAGAACTAGATGAGATTTATTGATTGTATTTTCCCAAGAGTTACAATGTCTGAGGAATTGGCTATAAAACATTCAGACAAGAATGGGCTCAAGAGTATTTGGTGTTTAGAACACTGTGCCTGCTCCGTTACAAAAATCAAAAACCACAGTAAGAGATGCAGATCTATTTTTGTTGCTTCAGGGTCTGTTCAAACAACTACAATAAACCTTACTTTCTTCCAGGAATGAGACTGACTGCTCGGAAAAAAATGCCTTGCCCACATTATTTGAGAAAAGCAATGTCAGAAGTAAAACGAGGAAGAGAAACCTGTAAAAAATGCACCCAGGGGGTAAGAATGGTCTCTACAGTAACAGTAACTGACCACTGTCAAGAAAATACATTTCACTGCTAAATCTTGGCATATGAGAATGTTAGAGATTTAGAGCTCCCTTCAACTGCATGTTCAGCTAATAAAAGTCACAGTAAAAGCAACCAAGTTATTCAGTTTCAGGATCTAGGGCCACTACACAGGAATTTCTGTATGTGATGGGCAGAAAACATTTCTACAGTTTTAAACAAANNGTNCATCTACATCTCAAACAAGATTCTCCCATTCCTACCTTAACAATGTCCAGCCCTCCAACAAGTTCACCTTTCACATATAATTGAGGATACGTTGGCCAGTTCGAATAGGTTTTTAGTCCCTGCCGCACCTAAAAAAAATAAATGTAAACTTCAGCTTCAGTAAAAGCAGCAATGAAATCACAGAATGTTAGGGGTTGGAAAGGGACCTCTGTGGGTCATCTAGTCCAGCCCTCCGCCATCAATGATGGAGAAGCTTAATTACCTCTTCATCTTCCAGTATGTCAAATGTCTCGTAATCAATGCTAGAAGAAAAAAAAAAAAACAAACAACAAACAAGAAAATCATCTACTGTGGAGTTTTACAATGTAAGACTCTCAAAAATTCAACATGGGTACTTTTACAAGCTGGCTTCCAAATCACTCGGAATTAACAGGTAACAGGAGGGGGAAAAAAGTCAATGCCTTATGCACCAAGAACTGTAATGTAAAACACATCGAGTTTCATGGGAAACTCCTTCTAATGCACAGGTGACAGCATAACTCACTAAAAAAATTAAGCCGTGCAGCTTAGGCTCTAATTGGCCAAAATGTGTTCAAAGTAAACCCGTTCACCATTAGCTTAAACAGGAAAAAAAAAAAAAAAAAGACACGCACACATACATTGGAGGGTTTTATTAAGGGATCAACCAGCTGCCGCTATTTCACCATCTTCATATACTATTTGCATAAAAACACAAAAATGCCTGTGTAAATGTGGTTTCTGGTTGATTCACCTATGAGTCCTGGTACACAGTTCCCAGGATTCTAAGACTGGCACTCCTCAAAGCCAGCAAGGATGTAGATTCCTGCGTGTGGACTGGGGCCAGTGACAATGAACAGTGATTTCAGTAACTGCTACTTGTTCCCGAGTTGTATACTGATATATACCTGTTATCTCAAAAAGCCCATTCTAACATCTAGTAATCAAGGCAACTGCTTAACCTCTAACTAGCAGTACAAACGAAACCAGAGTTTATTCAACAGGAAGATGCTCCTACTCTCTCACTCCAGAAAGCACTGCTTTGAAGAGGAAAACTGAGGCTAGATGACATGAGGCTCCAAGATTCAGGAAACGGATCAAGAGCGACCTCCGTCAGACAAGCTGCTTATCAGAGGGGAAGGATTTCTTTCATGTCAACAATCACAGCAAAAAAAAAGAGAAAAATTGCTGTTGCAATAAACTCCTTGATCTAAGACAGACAATTACTACGTGGTAGTGCTGAAGCAGCGTGATATCGACATACCACATTTGGCTAGGTATCACAGGAGCGTAGTGGCGATTTACACCACGGGCTTTTGCATACAGATACTTTACAATACTCTTAAAGAAAATTATGTTTAGGGAAGTCTTCCGCTAATATTTTCCAAACTCTTTATTTATAAAATGCAGTTTTTAAAACAGCGGTGACTTCCCAAATTCAATAAAAGAATCCACTTACGTACCCAGTACCATTTAAGATTTCTATAATTTGCTTGCTGAATCCACATTTTGCCATCTAGAATGCAAAACACACGTATGTTAAAACATGTATATGCGCCATACTTCATCCACAAAATTCCACGTTCTCAAGCTACACTACAGTTATTAGCAATTTATTGCTCGTGATGACCTTACTGGATGAGCAATATTGCTAATCCCTTTTTCATTCTTCTTTATACTCTTTGGGCTTTAAAGAGTACTCAATGTCTCTTTCTTTACATACTCTGCTGAAATAAGTGAAAACGTTGAGAATATTAAACACTTTCCTCAGTTGTGGTCTGCAATGATACAAGGCGAATCTGTTTTCCAGGTGTGGAAATACTGTCCTGAAAACTAGTCAGGCTTGACTGTTTTCTGAACATTCAAAAAGCCAAAGCTATAGGTATGATGGGTACAAACGCCTTCTATGCCCTTGTAAAATCACAGTGTGTTATTTGGAGACATATGCTATCCATTGCAGTCTGGAGAGTAGCAATCTATGGTGGACTGATAAATACGCTGCACGTACAGCAACTCCCAGCTGAAATTAATAATTGAAAGTATCTACTGCAAACTCTTCATATTGACAGCATAAGGACACAGAACACCCATCAATTTTTAGACACTGAATATTTAATCCAGACTATGCCTTCCTGTTGCTGACTTCATTCACCAGCAGCTCAAGCAAAATCAAAACGTGTTAAGCAACCTGTCCAAACTCCTGCTTTCTGCAGGCAAGACACAGGTTTTAAATAAGATAGAAGCACATCTGTTTAGCAGACCTAAGCCCAGCTAGCTCATCACTGCTGTTCCAGAGAGTCAGCACAACCCACAGGGTTCCAGTGGCTACGGAATGGCTTAGTAAGACAGCCTGTAAGGCTCTTGGAAGTATCTGTTGTTAATACAGAGACAGCTCAGGGAACAAATGAGAAAATGACATGGAAAGACGAGTCTTTAACGAGCTCAGGCCCCTGCCTCTGTGTCCCTTTAAAAAAATACCAACGCTCAAAACACGCAATCAGTAATGCAATTGCTGTTTAGGGTACACCACTCCAATGCAAAGCCTGAGTCCGGTGCCATTCAAGGCATTGACAGGAAGAATTGCAGTGCCCTGCTGTGCAGAAGGGAACAATTCATCCCCTGGTCACTCCGAGTATGCAACACAAAGCAACAGACTGACCTTTTGGCCATTTGTCATTATTTTAATCCTAACTGTAAGCAGCTGTCTGTCTTCAGTCACTATATTTATTTCAGTAAGCAGGGTAATTAAGTGCAGCTTAAAGACACAAGGCTCAGACCATTCCATGCATGTGAGAAAAAGAGTGGATCATCTATGGTATGTGGCATCATCCTTTGGCCTTAAAAACATCTAGCAGCTTTTTTACAATGCGGTTGTGAAAGCATAATAAATCAGAGAAATTAAAAAAGGAACAGAGGGGACTTCAAGAAACACGCATCCAGAAACAAAGCGCTGGGCAACACTCAGTGTACACCCCAAGTAGGACAGCCATCAGCAGCAAGCACTCAGAACATTAGAAGAAAATCCATTATCTGCAAAGACAATCAATAACTAAGACCAAAAGCACATGCACAGTTCTTCCATGCATTCCTGAATTGTACATCAATTGACAGACATCACTGCAAGGCATCAAATTCCTTGATTTCACTGTAACACCGCTCTCGGCATTTTAGCAAAACATATCCACCAGGTAAAGCAGTGACTCCTCTTCTATGGCTTACAGAAGCACTAAATAAAAAGACAAATAACTACCTTCCCAGCACCATTAGTTTTCATTAAGCAAAGAAAGCAAGGGAAAAAAGGTAATTGTCGCTGTTTAAAAACTGTTTAAGTATAATATATTCTGCAACACTTAATCTTACCTGTTTGCTTCCCTTCATAAAAAGCATCACAGGAGCTTTATTTATCAAGATCTTAAGCCTACAGAAGGCACGAAAAAGAAAAACACAGAACAGCTCGGTTACTATCCCAAGCTCTGTTTTGACAGGAAAACAAAACACAAAAGTAGAAAGATAGCAATTTACAGCTTTACCAAATTCATTTAAAGCATTATTGTAAGCAACTCTATTCATTTAAATTGCTTACAGTAGCCCTAGTGAATGAATTTGAACCATCCTGTTACTTTTAGAGCAACAATTTACTTTTCTAGATTGATCTCTAAGTATCAAGCGGCAGCAAGTTTAAGGAGAAACATCATACTAGAATATTTTAAATACAGTGTCTGTATTGAGTGACGTATTGCTTTTTCTCTTTTTGAATATAATACTTAGCGTATCTCATTCCCCATGACAGAATGTCTTTTGCAGTCCTACTGTCCATCAGTCATAAGATCTATGAACTTAGACAAGGACTATCCACTACCGAAAGTCAGGAATTGGTCTGGTTTGCCCCAGTGTGCCCTGTTCACCTCTGGTCGACCCAGACAACCCTCAGACACTTCCCTTCTTCCCCTCTCCTTTTAAGAAAGGTTTTCTGTGACAGTTGATGGGAAACATCAGCAAAGACTCCTGTCCAAGCTTCCTGCCAAGGGCAAACTGCCCTCTACAAAACGCGTAACAGGAGATCATTTTCTGTAAGAGGTTGCTTTGCATGACTCGCACAACGCAAGAAGATTCTAGGCTGGAGAATCCAGGGTCTTTGCAAAAAAAAAAACTAAATGAAGTTTTGTTGATGAGCTACAGCGTTTACACTTGTAAATCTCAAAAGAATTTTTCCAACCAAGTTGTCTCTAGGTTAGAAAGCAAGGGCAAAACTAACAGCTACAGCAAGGGTGAGCTACAGTAATCTGAGCTGGTTCCCCAGCTGCCAGATCTGTTTTGTGAAACCAAGCTGGTTTCCAGAGTCAATTTTCAAGGGTATTTTCAAGTCAAGAACAGGCAGTTAATTGATAGGAAGAGGTCACACACTGAGTAAAAGAACATGACTCAGCATTAAATAGATTCTACTACTCCTTAATTTCGTTGTCTTAATGTGTTCAAACAACCACCTCCTAGGATAGAGTGGATGCAGTGTCAAAGGGATCTCAGCTGCTCAGAAGGTAAGTATGAGGCTGGCCACAAACAAAAACTAATCTGTGTCACGGAAAATAACTTTCTGGTTGTCACCAGCAAGCAGAAGACAGAACCCAGCTAAGAAAGAAGCAAACGTCTACTAAATGATGAAGAACAAACTAGGCAGTAAGAAGCTCCTTGTGACTCGTAGGTGAATTTTTAGCCAGTCTGCCTTCAGGCTGCTCCTACATCAGCATTTGATACAATTGCTAGAAACTTTACACTCCCGTTCAAAAGATGCTGCTGTTGCCCTTTCAGGGAGACATTTAGCTATACCAACAATTTTCACGTATTAAAACACACCCGGTAAACAGAGGACATTTCACATTACCTTTTTTCCCCTTTAAAAAAAAGACTAAGCAAAAAAAACTGTATAAATTCAGCAAAGCTGCAGCTTATGTAAATTTGCAAAAAGGAAGGAACAGACTGAAGAAAGCTTTCTAAAATTAGTTTTTAATAGTCCATACTGAGATAATCTCATCTTTACCTATAATTAAATGCCAACCTGCAAAATGGAATGATTGTTTTTTGTGGCCTTGGTGAAACAATTTACAAGTTACCCTTCTAGAGTAACAAAAGGTAAACCTCAGCCAGAGAACAAATTAAAAAGGAATTAGTAAATACACAACTGTGACAGCAAGTAATACTTTATCACCGTATCGAAATAGCTTGCATTAAGTTATTTCTCCACTGGGCTTAGAAGGCAAAAGAACCAGAACCAGTCACATCTAGAGCACTGTAAAACTCCCTCTTACCATCCTCCGACAACAAGAGGGAATCTATGCTAACGTATTTGCCTTTAAGGTACAGGCCACTTTCTCTGTAAACCACTCCCACTTTGCACCTCTTAATGGCACTATCCACATAAAAACTAGAAAATAGCTACATCCACCAGGGACTTCTCAAACAGAATGCCTTGTCTGGTATCTGGAGCGCCTGACTACCTGAGGCATGCCAGAATTTCAAACAAGAGCGAATCTTCAAATGGGAAGGTTAAAGGAGGGCAAATTGGCTTCTATATATTCCATCTGATTCAGGAAGCAACACGCTTCCTACTGATGCAGCATATATTCACGGTGCCAAGGTGAAAGAAAACAGGAACTGTAGGACATGAGTAATCCAGAAAAACCAGAAAGCAAGCCGAGGTATTTTCTTCAGTGACATCGTAGTTTTGAAACCTATGCCAAATAAAGCTAACAAAAGCTACTAATGTTTAAAAATTATTTTCTCAGTTAACTTTACAGAATAAATTCTTAAAAAGAGAGACAAGAAGAAATCTATATATTCCTGCTGTAATTAAAAATTAACAAACTACAAATACAAGAAGCGAAGCCTGTTGGAACAGTATAGCTTAACAGATATACAACAATATAGCTTTATATAAAGTGATGCTTACTGTATAGAAAACAGAACATATTAAACAACTGTAGGAGTTCTGTAATTAAAAAAAGTCTTGACGCAAATCTGTTGGAGTCATGGAATTTATATAGTCAGGAATTTTTAAATTATTGAAGTCAGGAATTTATAGGGTTCTCCCTATATAAAAGAATATACAGAAAACCTCGAAAACAGACACCCTTTAAATAACAACATAATATATCACACCTGTCCTCCAACTTCTGTGCCTTCGGACAGACTGTGTCCAGTTCTCCAGATGCCTCAAGTTCCTAGGAAGATTGGGGAGAAGATGAATCAGATATAAAAAGCAAGAAAAACGTGCTTCTGACAACGAACAAGATTAAGAACTTCTCAGTGTCTTACCTTGATAATATCAAGCCCACCTATGAGCTCTCCAGCTACATACAACTGCGGGTAAGTTGGCCAATTAGAATACGTTTTCAGTCCCTGACGAACTTCTTCATCAGAAAAAATATCAAAACTGCTAAATGAAATACCATGTTTGTTCAATATCTCCACCATTTGTTTGCTGAAACCTGTAAACACAAAAAGAGGAATTACAGAGAATTTTACACAAAGCCTTCCCATCTCTGTACTTAACCTTATTCACTTAAAAAAGGCAATTCTTTTAGATACCAAGTTCAAAACAGCTCTAGTGTGTTATTCTTTGTTCTATCAATATCTTCAAGTATTATCAAGGGGCAAAAGACATATTTATTACTGGCATTACAAAATCAAATTACATGGACAGACTGGTAAGTCTGGTGCTTCTCTAAATAGAGAGCTACCCAGGCAGTAACCTTCATACGCGCCTCTCTCGCTCCAACACACAATTAAAGCAAAGTTAAATGCACTCCCCTGTTCTGTCTCTTCCAGGTCTTCTTAATTTAACTTTCATAAAGAAGAAAAGCTTCTCAACGACCATAACAGCATCTTCAATAGCCTGCTTTTCACTCCTCTAATTGCACATCACGTTCTCTACACCATCATTTCTTCCTCCAGCTACAACTGAACTCCTACACCTATTTGCTCTGCTATGAAAAGCATGCCAGTCAGGAAAAAACACTAAGTACACTGCAACACACTGAAAGATATTGGAATTTTGTTTCATTTCTAACACGTGGTCTTTATCCGAAAGTATTTCAGCACCTGCCACTGCTGCCTTCACGCACATCCCTTCCAAGGAAGTAGAAGCCTCCCAGACAACACTATCCTGTGGTTTGCAAAAAGGATCCATGAGAATCTGTCCATAAATCAATGTGATAATAATGTCTGGTTTGTATCTTTGCAAACTCATTCTGTTTTGGATTCAAATGCCCTTGCAATCCCACCGACTCCCTCAAAGAATTCCAACAAATACTGTGCAGACAAATCTAAACCTCTATACAAATATTAAAAACAAACAAAAAAAAGAGATAGTGCTTAAAGGCTTTAATAAAGAAACAAAAAATAAAGAAGCTTTAAATGGGAAAAAGAATCAAAGTGCCATAGAAGAATAACCTTTGATTTCAGCTTGCAAGACCACCTATTAGTTTCTGAAATATGGATTTTTACTGCAGTTTTCATGATCTGCAATTTATTGAGATACGAAGTAGCAGTGTTTATCTGTATGGCATCTAAGTTGCTTTTCTTTCTGTGACTGAAGTGTTAAGTTCATGTACAGCCTGCAGTAAAACACAGATTCCGAAATTTTTCATACATCTGGGAGTTCATTAGTAAACAGCTAAAGGCTGACTGCTGATGGTTATTCCATCACCAATATATTAACTCATTTCTACTGTAAGGAACTGGGTGGGGGGGGAAGCTTTATTTTAGCTGTAGGCAATTACATGCAAACTAGAAAGATTGATTGGTTGTGTTTCATTTTGAAGGGTTATGGTAGCAGTCTGGAAGTGTTATGCTTAGGGATAAAGTGCCAGAACAGCTTTACTTTCATAATAAAAGATTTTGGTTGAATTCCTGAAGAAATGCCATACATGCATTACAAGGAATAATTAAACTGGTAATAAAATGTTATAAGCAGTTATCGAGATGATCACAAATGCCACTCCACATTCTACACCAATAAAAACACCCTAAATAAATTACAGCATTGCTGAAGCAATTAAACAAACACTACCACAAATGAATCTGCTGAAATAATACAACATATGTAGCAACCACATACAACTGCCAGTAAACACACAGCCGAGGGGACAAACCCTACTTCACACTATGCTTGGCAGGCTTTTCCAATGAAGGCAGCATGAACTACAAGCAGATCCCAAAATACACTGCTGGACAGAGTTCCCTCTACTTGCCAGCTGCACTGAAGACAAGTGCAAGTCTAGTATTTGTATCAAAAAAGATACAATTCAAAGATATCTTCACCCTTAAACAAGCATGGTTCCTTTTATTAAATTCTATTTTTATTACTCCTACTAGTTTTATAACAGCTCTATATCATCTTTGACAAAATGTTAAATTACCTTCACCTTGAAAAAGACTTTGGCTGTTCTAGGAAGTGTAATGGACCCAGCTCACCAACATCTCCCAACTACTGCCAGAAACTGTCATCGCAGTCTAACGCAGCCCCGGCACTTAACTGCAAAATTCAGAGCTCCGTGTGCAGACGATTTAAAGTGTTGCACCACATTTTAATACTTCCAACTTTAATACACATGTCGATTTAGGTGAGTATCTCTTGTGCATTTCTCATAGGGTACCAGGGATCATATGTATGAACTGAAAGCTTGAAGAAGTATCCACTTTATCATATTTGGACATGCAAATGAACCTGAGTTATACTCTTAATAAGTCGTTTTCTATATTGAGTTTATGACAAAGTATGTTCCTGGAGAAACCAGTTGCCCATGGTTTGGATGAGTGTACTCTTCGCTGGATAAAGAATGGGCTGAATGGCTGAGCCCAGAGAGTGGTGGTGAACAGAGTTAAATCCAGCTGGCAGCCGGTCACGAGTGGTGTTCCCCAGGGCTCAGTTCTGGGTCCGTTCTTGTTTAACAACTTTATCAATGATCTGGATGAGGGGATTGAGTGCTCCCTCAGCAAGTTTGCAGATGACACCAAGAGGGGTGGAAGCGTCGCTCTGCTTGAGGGTAGGAAGGCTCTGCAGAGGGATCTGGACAGGCTGGATCCATTGAGGAAGGCCAACTGTATGAGGTTCAACAGGGCCAAGTGCCGGGTCCTGCACCTGGGTCACAACAACCCCACGCAACGCCACACGCCTGGGGAAGAGTGGCTGGAGAGCTGCCCAGCGGAAAAGGACCTGGGCGTGCTGGTCAACAGCCGGCTGAACAGGAGCCAGCAGTGTGCCCAGGTGGCCAAGAAGGCCAACACCATCCTGGCTTGGAGCAGGTATGGTGTGGCCAGCAGGAGTAGGGAGGGGATCGTGCCCCTGTACTCGGCACTGGTGAGGCAGCACCTCGAGTGCCGTGTTCAGTTTTGGGCCCCTCACTACAAGCAGGACGTTGAGGGGCTGGAGCGTGCCCAGAGAAGGGCAATGAGACTGGTGAGCAGTCTGGAGAACAAGTCTGCTGAGAAGCAGCTGAGGGAGCTGGGGCTGTCCAATCTGGAGGAGGCTGAGGGGAGACCTTAGAGATCTCTACAGCTACCTGAAAGGAGGTTGTAGTGAGGTGGGGGTTGGTCTCTTCTCCCAGGTAACTAGTGATAGGACGAGAGGCAAAGGCCTCAAGTTGTGTCAGGGGAAGTTCAGATTTGATATTAGGAAAAATTTCTTCGCTGAAAGAGTGGTCAGGCATTGGACCAGGCTACCCAGGGAGGTGGTGGAGTCCCCATCCCTGCAGGTGTTCAAAAATGTAGATGTGGCACTTCAGGATATGATTTAGTAAGCATGGTGGTGTTGGGCAGATGGTTGGACTTGATGATCTTAGAGGTCTTTTCCAGCCTATGTTTCTACGATTCTGTCTTTAACCTTGATGCCTCAACATCTTTTTTGGTTTGTGTTTTGTGTTGGGGGGGGAGGGTTTGTGGTGTTTGTTGGTTTGTTTTTATTTTTTTAAATAGTCTCACAATTCTCTCCCTCAAAAATTCAAACACATGAAGAATGGCAAAGGGTCTCTTCTCTGCATAACTTTAACACCTGCCTAGCATTCTGCTCAATGCCCTGTGGAAAGCCAGCTCTCTACTGAGCTCCCCCAGGAATCCAGAGGAGAAATGGTGTGTCCTTGCCATCAGCTGAGGATGCCGAGGCAGAGGCTGACTCGGGTGTAACGAAGAACCTGGGCACACAAGCAGCCCAGAGGAGACCCACCTCTATTGCATACGGGTATGACAGTACCTATCAACGGCTGCACTCCACGAGTCTACTTCAGAATAAGACAATTCCTATTCCTACAAAATTATATGGATTCCTATGACTACATGTAACTTTCACATACCTATAACCTATAATATTGTTACATAATACAAATACAGAATTATCTATACATAAATAGATGGAACTTCATCACCTGTTCACAGGAGCAGATGCCTACGCACAAACTGCTAGAATCCCAAGCTAGTACACAACAGCCCAATGAACGTGAAAGTTCTGATATCTGCAGTTATTTCTGAAAGTGCCTCTACTGAAGTGATTCTGGAACCTATTAACACATCGAAATGAAACAGCAGCCCTAAGGAGGAGAAAAAAGGGCGTGAAGATATGAACACAGTAGAAGCCCAACACCGTGTGGGAAGCCTCAGTACATACAGAATCTTGCACTTCCCCTCATACTTCTATAACCCTTTTACAGAAACATATGAAAAAGCACATTGTAAAATGGGATGAGAACATGGGACAAAGTGTGTATGATCAACCAGCACAGAAACTGGCAGCTAAACGTTCTTTTCTGTAAGATATCAGTAGAAAGAGACTAGTGGGTTAGAAGCTGTCTGACAATGACAAACCTCAAAGGCAAGCCAGGGTTACACTCCAAGAGTTGTGTTGTTAATGGCCAGAACGATGCCCCAGAGCTACACCAGAACAAGAGGGAGTCATAACCAAACAAGAGCTGCCAAGGGCGCTGTTGGGTCAAGCAATCCCCATCCTACGTCAGTGTTACTCTTCTGTTTACCTCCTGCAGCTCACCACAGAAGGCCCTACAAAATCATTTCTGCCGTGCAACTTCTTGAGACCGCGTGAACAGAAGGATGGCAGCTTCACAGAACTTAAAAAATTTTGGGTTTTTACATTTCCTCATATGCTTTCCACATAGATCAACACTTCTCCTTAGCTAGGAACCAAACACGCTAAACAGCGAGCAAGGGTTAAGAGAACTAGGTTTAAGAAAAGGCATTTCCACTGTGGCAGAACCATGCTACTGGTTTTTCAATTTTATCAGTTTGGATAGTTTTATTTTCTTTTTCCACATGGCAACAGTAATCCCAGATGTTAGTCAATTCTTCTTGTTCTTCGAATTAAAACATTCTCTTCAGACTATTTTACATTATCAGCGTGTGCAACTTGATGCACAAAATACACCAGGAATAAACGTCAAGCTACCTCAGAAAAAGCATCCTAGGTTCAAGGACAACATTGCACATCAATATTCTTTAGAAAGCCCCTAATCTCTGTGATTCCATTTCCAAAATTTAACTGAGGGAACAGCAATTCTCTAGCTGCATATAAGCAAGATGAGAATACTTTCACTAATACTTCTGGGTGTACAAGACGCTGTTGTGACATACCTCTCCCAAACCCTGTAAACCTGACAGCTAGCCCAAAGCAAGCACCGCCACACTGAACACGACCTTCCGAAAGCACTTACCACAGCGAGGTTCTTTTGGAGACCCTTTCATGAACAGCATGCACGGGGCAGCACTGATGAGCTTCTTTAGGCGCGCATGAAGATCTTCTTTCGCACTGTCATTGGAGCCAACAGAAACGGAGCTGCTGGACGCGTGGCGCTGCACTTTTTTGGTCAGCTCTGGGGCATGTGCACCATCTAGTCTGTCAACTTTCTGAGAATTCTGCGGAAACCAAAGCACAGGCTCATGTTAAAGGATTAAATTCAGAACTTGTACTGTAATAAAAAGAATAGTAAAACCAC
>Ga0065711_1039328_pt1 | contig 17937 bp, 9 predicted proteins | sample Hoacrofraction12_FD_59098 | JGI IMG/M metagenome (GOLD analysis project Ga0065711, IMG submission 59098) | Hoatzin crop microbial communities from Cojedes, Venezuela - Epithelial fraction 12 v2 (version 2) | ecosystem: Host-associated > Birds > Digestive system > Esophagus > Crop | place...
ACTGGGCCCAGTACTGACCCCTGAGGGACACCACTAATTACCGGCCTCCAACTAGACTCAGCGCTGCTGATGACAACCCTCTGAGTTCTGCCATTCAGCCAGTTCTCAATCCACTTCACCGACCACTCATCCAGCCCGCACTTCCTCAGCTTCCCTAGGAGGATATTATGGGAGACCGTGTCGAAAGCCTTGCTGAAGTCAAGGTAGACAACATCCACTGCTCTCCCCTCATCTACCCAGTCAGTCATGTCATTGTAGAAAGCTATCAGATTGGTCAGGCATGATTTCCCCTTGGTGAATCCGTGCTGACTACTCCTGATAACCTTCTTTTCCTCCACTTGCTTGATGATGACCTCCAGGATAAGCTGCTCCGTCACCTTTCTTGGGATGGAGGTGAGGCTCACCGGCTATATATATAACCGGATGTTATATATGTGGGGCATATATAGCTAGAAGAAGGTGATGAATGAATATTTTTATACTTTAGTTTTATATATGATTTTTATATTTTATTAATTTTATTTATATTTATAAATATAAATTTATATATTAATATATTAAAGATATATTAATTTATATTTATATTTTATTTTTATTTTCTATACTTTTTAAAAGATATTTTTATACTCTCTTAAGCAGGAAGAGAAGAAATTAGCTGGCTAACTCCATTTCTAAACCCCAGGTTTTTCTGTCTGTCTTTCTCAAATCTCTTGTAGCCCTGTCTGCAAATTTCTCTTGCTGTTGGAAATATTTGCAAACTCTGTTAGTGTTGGGGCTTTTGTTCTGGCTCATTATTTTCCCCTGCTGTTACTCCTTGCTCATTTCCTTTTATCTTGCTGTACTGTTTTTATTCTCTCTCCACATTACAGTTCCATTGGCTCATCCTCTCCTTTCTTTTCTATAAACGATAATTTTTGTCACCCATAAAGCATCCTTCTAAAACTTCAACAATAACAGAAAACAGAAAGCCTCTCTCTTTGTCTTAACTTCTGTTTTTCCTCAGGCATTTTTAGGTAGAAGGGACGATAAAAAAGACATCTAAGGCAAACTACCGATATAGAATAGTGCTGAGGGACTAGGAAGTGATATTTTTCCTATGGTTCCAAATGCTAGCTGCTATGTTCCGAATCTATGAAAAGAAAATAATGCCATTTTCGATTCTTTGGATGTTAAGGTAATTTTATGTATCTTTTAAGTGTCTAAAAAATTATATTGGTTTATTCCATCTTGTATGAAGTAGGAAATTAATGTAAAACTTGTTTACCCTGTCTTTGGTTTTCTTGTACTATTTGTAACAGATTCTGATTGGCAATTACCAAGAGAGCTTTACTGTATCGTCAACTTGGACTGCACAGAGAACAACTCTTTTCAGCTAACCATACAGATATACAATTTCATTAAAATACTTTTAAAATCTTTTAGGCATCTACAGAAAACTTTTTAGGCTGCTGGAAGGCTTACTTTGCATTAGTGCTTTGTAGTACCTGATATTCCGTAATGTAATGAATTTTCAGTAGATCGTGCCACTGTTCTGCCTAAACTCAGAATGCTTTTTTGTATGTTTATCATGTCATGCGTTCATGGAAGATCCTAGCACAGTGAACTGGAGGGTGTGAAGAGAGCTCTGATGTGATATATTCCTCTTTCATACTACTAGTCTGCACACTTCAGTATAGGTCTCATAGTCCTTGTTGTTGAACACAAAGACCCATAAAATTCTTAAAGCTGACTTTTAAACCTCTAGGTGAGTTACTGTTACAGTAAAGACAGGAGACTTTTATAGTTTGACAATTTTGGACAGCTTTCCTTCTGCTAAAGTCACTTATTTCAGCTTTATTTCTATCCTGTATTGTTCCCCTTGCCCTTTGGTTCTAAGTAATGAATGTAATGTACTGTAATTAATCTATGCTTAGTACTGGTATTTCTGCATAAGCATAAAAAACATGTTCAAAGACTTGAAGCCATGGGCTCATAAGATACTCGTCTTGTTCCTGTATTAATTTGAGTAGATTATTGTAGGACCAAATAAAAATCTTAATAAATACACCAGGGAAAGCATACCCATATCAGATTTTGCATGGCAAAGATTTCACCTCCTTTTCACGGGAGGCACTTTAAAGGCTGTTTTAAAGAAATCGGTGAACTATCCTGTTGTCTAAAGAATTCTTGCCCAGGGCAAGCATGCTGATGCTTCAGATTTTCTTAGCCATGAGGCTAAGAGAGAACTTCTACAGAAGTATTTATGGTGTACAACCTAGTTATGTGTAGCCAGGGGAAGCCCTGTTTTGATTGAAGAACAAGGATGTGTGGACAGCCTGACTCAAGTTCCATGTTCAATTTGGGATGCCAGAACATTATATTGAACTATCTAAAGGCAGTAGAGTGAGTCACTCTAAATCTCTTCTGCACATTTCCTTACTATTTGGGTTTTCTTTTGCACATAGTAAATCTTATTTTTTTCCTTTTTGTGAAACGCATTGCCAAAACTCATTAAATTTAACCGCAACAGTAAAGCAACATGTTATTCTGTAACCCCTAGTTGCATAAACTTGCTGCTTATATGTGTGTGTAAGAGATGACTTTTCAAATAACAAGTGGGGAAATCTCCTACAGTGCATGAGTTATTCACTCTTACCTCTCCCAAGACTGAAGCCGCCTAGGTCAGTTCTCATAAGTTAACAACTCTATTATTTCTGAAAGAGGTCTGCTGCCTACAGAAGGCGATTTTCTTTTAAGAGGGGCAAGGGAGGGGAGGCATTTGGGAGTGGAGCGGGCGTGAAGACTGTAAATATATATAATGAAATGTTAATTTTTTTCATATTTTTATTCTATCTTTCCTTGATATGTTCTCTGGAATCTTTCAGTGCTTTTACTTCCTATTGTAAACTTACCTCACTGACCCATTACAATTCTCTAATTCCCTAGCCTCTGTTCCTTCCTGTATGTCTTTTTTTTCTTTAGTTCCCAAACTTTTTTTTTATCAATACTTTGGTTTCCGTGCTACTTCTGTGCTTATTTGTCATCTTCCCCAACTGCAGTTTTCATTGTTGCCTGAAATCTTTCATTGAAATCTATCTTTTTTTTTATTTTCCTTGTAGTCATGTTGATAGTTTAGAACCAATAACTTGCAGTGCAATTTTATATGGAGGTACCGGTGAAGTCAAGAGGGAAAACTGCTGGATGTAGAATAAAATTTCCAATTGGAAAAAAGTTATTACCTGACTTCCACTAACATTTTTTATCTTTTCCGACCATTGAGAATGGCTGGAAAGCTGCCTGGCAGAAAAGGACCTGGGGCTGTTGGTTGGCAGCCGGCTGAACATGAGCCAGCAGTGTGCCCAGGTGGCCAAGAAGGCCAATGGCATCCTGGCTTGTATCAGGCACAGTGTGGCCAGCAGGAGTAGGGAGGTAATCGTGCCCCTGTACTCAGCACTGGTGAGGCTGCACCTTGAGTACTGTGTTCAGTTTTGGGCCTGTCAGTACAAGAAAGACATTGAGTTGCTGGAGTGTGTCCAGAGAAGGGCAAGGAAGCTGGTGAAGGTCTAGAGAACCAGTCTTATGAGGAGCGGCTGAGGGAACTGGGTTTGTTTAATCTGGAGAAGAGGAGGCTGAGGGGGAGACCTCATTGGTCTCTACAACTACCTGAAAGGAGGTTGTAGTGAGTCAGGTGTTGGTCTCTTCTCCCAGGTCACAAGTGATAGGACGAGAAGAAACAGCCTCAATTGTGCTAGGGCAGGGGTAGATTGGATATTAGGAAACATTTCTTCTCTGGGAGAGTTGTCAAGCACTGGAACAGGCTGCCCAGGAAGTGGTAGAGTCGCCATCCATGGAGGTACTAAAAAGGCACATAGATGTGATGCTTAGGGACATGGTTTAGTGGTGGACTGGGCAGTGTTAGTTTTACAGTTGGACTCGATGATCTTAAGGGTCTTTTACCACTTAAATGATTCTGTTATTTTATGATCTCAACATCTATATTGGTTACCACTAAATAGGCTGTGTGCCTATGGTGAGTAAAATCGAGGGTTGTCACAAAATCCTTAGCCATTTTATCTTTTTCTTTTGTCTTGAAAGTGTATTCTCCAGGGTCTTGGTTATTGTTACTGCATCAGCTGCAGATTTCCTGAATGCAGATTGAATCAGAACATTAGTGTTAGTGATGCAAGTAAGCTTCGGCTTGTGCATAGGCGTTTCAGAAATAATAATGATGCTATTTATATATCCTGACACTTTCTCCTACTATTTGCTATCATTTCACCTGCTTAGTCTAGAAGCCAACATCTGACTATATAGTCAGCATTTGTGGCAACAGTTTTGGCTATACTTGGTGACGAGAGGATCCACATGACAGACTCTGCACCTAAATTGTAATTTTTACAAGAGAGGTTTCTGGAGGCAATGCTTTAATTCAGTGTTATTTTGGTCCTCACACTATGGGCAAAAGCTCTGCCAGTTAGCCTAGGTTTTGATAACTATATAGCTGTCATAGAATTGCAGACACTCTAGGATTTGCAGCAGTTCTTTGCCTACTTACAGTAGAATCAGAGTCATAGAATCATTTCTGTTGGAAAAGACCTTTCAGATTGAGTCCAACCATTAACCTAACATGGCCAAGTCCACTTCTAAACCATGTCCCTAAGCACCAGATCTCCACGTCTTTTAAATCCCTCCAGGGATCTACCTCTGGCTGTACTAACTGCATTCCCATAGAGTGATGTATCTAGCAACAATCCAGACTGGAAGTATCAACTTCCTTGAGAATTGTGCTGACTGCCACATTTTATTTCAAATTAATTTCTATTATTTTACGTAACTTTAGTCCCAATCAAAATAACCAAGAAAACCTATATATAAGGTTCCTTTTGAAAGGGTAGTTTAAAATTACCCTGAAGAGCTCTTTAGGGATGTGACAAGTTTTGGGAGAGAAGATATTTAATCGACAGGGCAGTTCAGATTCTCACCCTTGGGTCCAAACTATTTTCTGGCTTGGTTAGAAAAAACACAAGAGAGGCAGAATCTGTCTTTCGTGTCTTTTATTTAATCACGAATTAGTTATTTGTTGTTTTTCCATGTGAAGGGTGGTACATAGGCACTAATGCATCGTAACGTACAAAAGCTGTCTACCTCTTTAAAGTCGATGCAACCTTTCCAGAAAAATTTGATCAAATGATACATGATTATAAGAAGAAATGTGCTGGTGTTGAATAGCTATGCTGACACCCTCTTAATTTCAAAGAAAGCTACATTTGCTGAGATAGCAATTGGCCAGTAGCAACTCTAGCTTTTGCAGGCTGACTGATAGCCATGCTTGAAAACTTTTCTTTTTGTAGTCTGAATTATTTATGATGCCTTTAGTTAGGCAAAGTTGGCAAACCAATTGATGATTGTACATAATCATACTACCTACACAAGGATTACAATTTCATCACTAGCAGTAAATGGAAACAAAATCCAAATCACAGCATACAATGTCAAAAGTTCTCTAAAGCTAATAGAATATTAATGTAAAATATCCACAGTGCTTTTTTCAATATGTTTTAGTAACATTACCTTTTCGAAAGGGTTAAATTACCTGCTGCAACAAAAAATAACTTCAGTAACTCAACATCTTTCTGTAGTTTTCTTGTTTCAGGAAAAGGATTAATTTTGAGCAGCCTAATACACTTCCACCAGTAGGTTTTAATTAAATGAATATTTAAGATTTGGAGCCTCCTTTTAACAAAATGTAAAAAAAATATCTTGAAGAGTATCTTCAAAAATAATGACAATGGTTTCTAAAACCAATCAGCACTGACATTTGTTGGTGAACAGGGTCATATCAGTGTATAGATTCTTATCTTTTCTGAATATTTTGCAGACACATGGAACTTACTTGGAGACATCTAATATGCTAAATATTGTAGCACATCGGACCAAATACAAAGAATTGTTTAAGTACCAGCTACAGTCAACAATCTCCAAAAACCTAAATATAGTTTGTGGATTTGGATCAAGGTAGATGTTGGAATTTTAAAGATCTTTGTAATGCAAGTGACCCAGGCACAACTTTTTATACAAATATGAGGAGCTGGTAGGTTTTGTAGAAGAAATAATAATTATTTTAAAGTTGGGGGAGGAGGGGTGGAGTGTGGAGTTTTTTTTATAGAGCTCTTTTTCATTAGTGCATCTCCTTTTTTCTACCATTGTATTCTGAGTTAGTATGATGAAGGTTTTCCAGTGTGAACTTTTTGTACATGAAGTAATAAGTATTAATTACTGTGTCTCTTTGTATGAATGCATGAAATTGTTATGTCCCAGAAGTACGGACTGTCCACTGTATTTGCCTGGAAGAGGTTTCACCATTGCTAGAACAGAAATCTGCTTTGCCTGTAGAATGTGCAGATAGGCTGCTGTGAAAGATGTCCGAGATAGGATCTATCCTTTTTTTTTTTTGTTTCTTTAATGGGATTTGAAATTGAATTTGTTGTTCATTTATTTGTGAGGCAGAAATAGAACAATATGACTTTTTTTTTGCATCGTTCATATGAACACATATATCAAGATTGAAGTAAAAGCTATTTTCAAATTGTGAGGAATAGGAGGAACAGTAATTGCTGCATCTTTCCTTGGTTTAGCTCTCCAAATGCAAAAATTATTTAAAAGTTATGACTTGCTGCCCTTCCGAAGTTTAAAGGGCACATTCTCTATCAGTCTCTATGCAAAAACTTTGGAATTGGATAGGCAGTATTTATTTTCATTATTACCATTATTCCTTGTACTGTGACTGGAGAGAGCAGGAGACTGCTCATTCAGAATTTCAGAAACTTCATATCTTTGCAAAATTAATCTGAATTTTCTACCTGCAAAGTGCTTGATGAAAACATGAAAATTTTAAATATAGTACAGTATATATACATAAAGTACAGTGTGATGCTGTTTTATCAGAAAGCAGTTTTCTGCCACTGTTTGGCTTTGTATGACCTTTGTAGTATGCTTAATTAGGTTCTGATCACGTTCAGTTTTGTAATTAAACTCTACATTACGTAGAAGGCCACAGTGTGAGTATCGAGGTGTTTATCACTCCCGAGGCAGAGAGCAGTAACTATTCTGTCACCTTTTCTCAGTTGTCTTCCGTTTTATCATGCTGAACTGGGATCCTGAGCTGTGCAAATAAATAGCACTCCGCCAGGGCCTTCTGGTCTGTCCCAGGCGATGTCTTTTGCATGGGCGTGCTCTGTTCTTTTGTATATTTTCTTTCACCGTGAAAGTTTCTGAAATGATACTGAAGTACGTAGTTCCCTTTGTTTAAAAAAAAAATACGCTGACTTCATTTAGTGTATTACATGAGCAAATGTGATTCACAGTTAATCTCTGCTTGCATATGCTATTACAAACACTAATTAATCCTATTTGCAAAGACAAATTATGATTAATACATATCCTTAGAATTTACACCTAATTACACAGAATATAATCTTTAAGTTTGTATAAGTAGAAGTTACAATTTTGAACATTGTAGATAATAAGCAATTTTCTGAACTTACATTTGCATGTTCTAATTAAGGACTGCTTCATTGTATTTACAGTTGCAAACAGGTTTTGTTCTCATTACTCAACTTAGTGCTCTGTCAACAGAGGAAAATAACATGCTGTTTTTGGCACAGGTCCAAAATATATGTCTTAAGCCTGATTTTGAATCTAGATTCATCTTTTGATGAATTGAACTAGCTGGTGGCATTTTATTTAACTATTATTTAGCTATTGATTTAATTAAATTTGCCTGCAGATATAAGGGAGGGAAATTCTGGAATTTTTTTTTTCCTTTTACCATTTACATGAATACCTCCATTTTATTCTTGGGAAGATAAACCCTTATGTAGTAATAAACATGATCACAGTGTACAAATAATGCATGGGTCTATAGTCGATATGCAATATAAGAAATTTCTTGTGCTAACAGTAATAATAAATATATTAAGATTTCTATTGATATACGGTTTTTTGTCTGTTCTTACATATGAGCAGAATTTGAAATCTGGGCAATCTAAAATTCTGAAAGAGAAGAAAATTTCTTGGAGCCTTTAATTTTGGTTCTGTTTTCAGAGGCAAATTAAAATACATATGCACATTGAGATGAAATGTGTAATTTGTATAATGTGGTAGCTTAAGCAAAGTATTAATTTTCAACCATGATAAGCTAAAAATAAAATTTAGCTGATCTTATTTTTGTAGTTAGTCTATTACAAACTACCTCTTTCTAAATTAAAGTAAAACCTATAGCTGAAACTCAATTATCTTTTGTTTAAATCCAGTCACTGCTTTTGAATAATTTTCTTTTTTTTTGTTTCCTACCATGAGTCAAAAAATGTTATTTATAAACATTTACTAACAATAGTTACAAAATACTTACATTTCAACCATCATAAAATAATTGCCACTTAACAGTAATTGGTGATTATATGCTGCCTAGTGAAATATTTGCTGTTTTGTTTATTGGCTATACTTGCTGTTGTAATAGAAAAGAACTAATTATGATGGGGGAAGACTTGCAAAGATGTTTGATCGCAGACATTTTAAAAACTATTATTATGGTTATTATATTTTCTACAATACTAGTGTGAGTTTCTGATTTAAATAAATAGAGGATTCTGGAGCACATAAGCTCTTGACGTTGCTGCCAGTGTTAACATTGGGCTCCGTAGTAGGAAGTAATGCAGGTCAGTGATGTAACCTATTTTTTTTCCTCCAGTCACATAATTCTGTGATATGGTGATGGCTAAATTGTCTGTACTGAATGTGTGGAAAGCTGCAGCACAGACTGATGAAGAGTTAAATTTATAAAAACTCACTGAAATTGCTCAGTAAGACTAATTTAGAGGTTATTTGAATGAGCTAGTGATAACCTTTGTTGTGGAGATGTGGTGACTATCCAGTGTTGTTTTTCCTTGGACCACTTTCCTGTCTGTCACTTGGCCTATAAAGCTCAACTTTAGGGATGATGCTGAAGGGCCTGTAGTTATACTTTGCAATATTTAAAAAATTGCCAACTTTATTATTGTTTTTCAGGTTATGATGTGTTTTACACATTCTCCTGAATCAAAAATGAACTTCAGTTTTAATGAACGTATTTGTTTCTGTAGGTTTTTCTTTAATGTGGTAACTGAAAGTATGTGCTTTTGATTTATTTATTAGTTGCTTAAAAAATGTCTTCAAGGAAAGCTTTTGAGATGCTGTTGTTGGAGAGTGAGTCTTTAGATTTTAAGCAAATGTAATTGTTATTTGGGGCAAAAACCGTAAGTGAATGGAGAACAGCAAAAGCAAAAACTTGTTTTACTTACTGAGGCTTACCTGATACTGATTTCTTAATAGTGCTTGATCCATCTGTGACTGTTAAGACACTCACAATTTTGTATACACCGTGCTTTTTTAACATTTGTAATGTAATGCACTTTTGGGGCCAGAAGAAGACAAAGATTCTGTATGCGATAACAAAGCATTATTGGGGTTGAAGTAGCAAGACAAGGTCGTCTCAAATGATTTAATTAAATGATTGTTTTTAGCTTGCATTTATTTCAGAAGACTTAAGCCCAATTTTTTAACTGCAAGTTTTCATTATTAGTTGCGACTTTTTAACCTTCCGTAGGCTGTTTCTTCCCTCATCTTGAGATCTGAAATGGAACCCTTTGCTCTTAAGGCAAGTGCAGGGTCCTGCACCTGGGGAGGAATAACCCCATGCACCAGTACAGACTTGGAACTGACCTGCTGGAGAGCAGCTTTCCTGAGAGAGATCTGAGAGTGCTGATGGACAACAAGTTGACCACGAGCCAGCAGTGTGCCCTGGTTTCCAAAAGGGCCAGTGGTATCCTGGGGTGCATGAAGAGGAGTGTGTCCAGCAGGTCGAGGGAAGTTCTCCTTCCCCTCTACTCTGCCCTAGTGAGGCCCCATCTGAAGTACTGCGTACAGTTCTATGCTCCCCAGTTCAAAAAAGATGAGGAAGTATAGGAGAGAGTCCAACGGAGAGCTATGAAGATGATGAGGGGACTGGAGCATCTGTCCAGTGAGGAAAGGCTGAGGGATCTGGGCTTGTTTAGCCTGAAGAAGAGAAGGCTGAGAGGAAAACTTATAAATGTTGTGAAAGTGAGCCTGCAAGCTGCAAGCAAACCATTTTGCTGAGGCAGCAGATTGTATAAATGGTGAGATGTGCTGAATGAGAGATAACGGGAATTATCTTACCAAGTGTCCCCTGTTGACAGTGCAAGAAATGGTGGTATCCAAAACCAGCTTGGGCTGTTTTATGTGTCTTGTGTCTTTCTTCCTGTACTCAGTAGTGGAGAATTGATAAGTAACCATACTGGCGAGTCCTTTGAGTGTCTGAAGAAGTCTGGGGTTTCAATTTTTAACTTAACTGTGAAAATTGGCTTTTCTTATGCCAAAAAATGTTGTGTGGGGTTTCTTTTTTTTTAAAAAAAAAAGGCATTCCCATGCTGTGTCATTCTAATTCTGTTATTAAAGGATATGAGAAAAAATGTGCCAACATGAGTGCAAGCTTCAACAATAAGTGGTACGTAACTCATTTCTGTGTCATCTATACAGAAATATTAATTCCTATAAAGTGTTTTCAGTTACTTTTCTCTACTGCTTTACATTGTTACCAGGACTAGCTGAAAATATAGACAGAAATGTGCTTTTGTGGTGAAGTATTTGGAAGAGAAAAGGTGAAACAGTAGCAGCTAACTATATATCGACAGCATAAAATTTTTTTTTTAGTAAGATTGATATATTTCATGGCTATCTTCAAGCTTGTACATCTAAAAATGCACTTTAAATTTGTGTCAGAATACCGCATTGTTAATATTTAATAGAGAAATAAATCTAGGTATCATCAGCATAGCAATGCTATAATCTTTGGATCTTAGTAATGTGTCTCATGTGGGTGGGCATGAATGGCAAGTAAGATGGGATAAAATATACAGCTTTATGTAAGGCACTGTGGGGGATTTGTGAAGATCTGGATGCTATTCCTGAAACACAGGAGAGTAATGTCCTATAAAATCAGAGTTACACCATAAAAGAGACAGCAATATTAACATAAAATAGAAGGAAAGAATATTTTACTTCTGCTTTAAAAAAAAAGCTACAATGAAACTCCACTATAGACAGCCAACAACTTAAACTGAAAATTATTTTCTGTGCTACAGTAATTTGTTTACTTAGATCCAGTAAACTGTATTCTGTAAAGAACAAAACCAAACATTTAACTGCTTGATCATATGAAAAGACAGCGATTTTGATTCATGCTTGTTGGTATTAGGTCTGTAGATTGTATGGTCATATATAGAGAGTCTGTCCATGTATCAGAATAGTTCACTTCATTCCCAGAAAGAAATACCACTGGAATCCTTCCTGCTCAGTAGGGCAGCAAAAGCAGCAGCAGGGTTTTTATTGAAACTTCATTAGCTAATGATATCAATACAGATTTCTGATCATGATAGGAATTTGAGGGCTATACTAGTGGTCTACGCTGACCATTTTTGTTTTACTATACCCTGTGAATCTGGAGATACCCCAGAGACTGATAATCACAAGTCAGTTGCAGGTGAACTAGAGCAGCCAATGTTTTTCTAAACTTTGTTCCTTTAGGCAGCTTGTGAAATACTACCAAAGTTTGTAGGGAGACTGTCCAATATATTCCATGCTATAAACCAAGGAGCAGTCTCTGCTATAGAGAGCATCACCCTACTTTTCAGTTTTTGGAATTACTTTCAAGGATTTTGCAGTTTTTAATACAGGGGTAGGAGTAGGCTGCAGTGTCAGCTATCAGTTCCATTTTCAGTCTTGGATCTTTCAGTGCATTGTTAATGCTACTGTGCACTTATATAGAAACATAAATCTAATGCCTTTTATACATGTAAAGTTTAGCTTATCTTCCTTAGAGGTGCCAAGTAGCATTTTTTCCACTCTCATTTTGGCAATTCTTATCACCATAGGCCCACTTTTTCATTCCTTTTCATCTGCCTAGCACTTAACTATCTTCCCACGTATTGCATCATTTGCAGATTTAATTAATAGCTTCTTCATTTTATGACTACTTGTAGAAGTCTGATGAAAGTTTAAAACTCGTCCAGCCACTACTGGAGCAGGCTTTTCATCTGCACTAGATGAAATTCTGTTACGATCAATTTTACTTATGGTTTGTCACTGGTTATGATTCATCTAGTGATACTTTCAAGCTAAGTTAGTTTAATTTGTTGTTAAACTTCCTGACATGATTTACCAGTCACATTGTATTGCTTAGTAAATGTAATAAAATGTCTCAGATCAAGAACATGAGTAGTTCCAGAGATTTTTACATCTTTTTAAGTAACTTGTGAAAATTAAACATTTTATAAGCATCCAGTTAGACAGAAAGCAATTAGAAAAATCTGGTTTTGAAGACAGAAGTCTTCAAATAAAATCTAAGGTCCAATGACCCTGAACGCTACCTGAGGAGTATTCAAACTATGTATCCCACTTTATCCGATTTAAATATATCCTGAATAAAAGCGGCATTGTCTTTGTATTAAATGGTAAAAGTAGTACTGAAGAAGAACATGTAAGTTCCTTAAATGTGTCTATGAAGGCTTTATATATTTATAAATTATATTTACATTTATATACTTTTTAAGCTCTTTGTGATTGTCATTAACTCAAAAGTTTTGAATAATGAGAAGAGTTAATGGCCTAAATTAGTTTACTTTCAATTTGATGAACAAAAAGATTAAATTCATTTAATGTAATAGAGAAGTGGACTTCTGTTTAGCCATGTGTAAAATTTTCTGGTCTTTCTTTGCTGTCTTAACACTAATAACCCAAGTATTTAACTAAGAAAATACAGGAAGGTGAAGAACCTCACTCAAATGCTTATTTGCTCTGGAAGTATTGTGACTTGCTGCAGCCTAACCAAGTTCCCAGAATTTGTAGGGCTTTTTTTTCTACTCTGAACAAAATAAATCTGAGTGATTAAAACAAATAGGTCCCATTGGTCCTGCATCTATGTATAGATCCATTACTTAGTTGTTATTAAAATATTTTCTCTCCTCTGATTTTAACAGCTGCAGCTTTCTAAATTTGAAACAGCAGTATTTCTCTATCTTGTAGATATATGTTAAATGTTTCTCTTTCTCTAAGAAATTTGATTATTAGGTTATGTATGTAAGAAAACTTACATGAGGATGTACATATATCCTTGCTCATGAAGGTGAGCTCTTAAGAAGCCTGGAGAGGTAGGAGAAGTCTCCAGGAAACAGAAGTGCACAAACTCTTTGAAGGTTTGTTGAGTTGGATTGGAGACACTAAATTGTCCATCCTAAGGCTGGAAGGGAAATGTATAGCAGAGCTAGAAATAAAGCCATAATACTTTGAAATGTTATCCTGGCTTTTAAGGGATAACCATCATCCATCCCATTTATTTATTTGACAAGTAACCAAGAAGCACTGCCCAAAGAAAAGAAAAAATGTATTTTTAAATTTTCTTTCAGGCACTACATCTTTTTGCATTCCATTTGCATACTGTGGACCTCTGTCCCCAAAACATAGTTGGATGTGAAATATCTGGCTTTGGCCATACCATGCTTGTAGATCTGTGCCAGTACTAGATTGTTTGGGATTTGTCACTGAAGAAATTTCATGAATTACGTATACTTTTCTTACTGCACATATTCTCTTCAGTATATTGAAATGGTAGTAGCTGTTTAAACACTCACTGTAAAACCCCTGTGTCCTCCTAACCATACAATCCATAAGTATAAAGCATTGCTAGCGTGATAGCTTGGGTTTACAGTGCTGCATATTCTATACATGACTTGTAAAACATTTAAGTCATTTAAAAATAAAAGGCAACAATCCTAGTCAAAATACAGTCAAAATTTTTAATTTTGTCTCAGTAAGAACTTAAAACTTTGTAGGTACTTTTTGAGTTAATACCTATCATAAAGTTCTAAAGGCTATAAAACAGATTTAAACTCTCCTATTTGAACTGAGAAGCCATGTTTTTGCACACCATTAGCTGGAAGGTATGTGTAATAAAAAGTGTAGTTTATTGGGCAATAATGATGAAAGCAGAAGATACTTATTTTAGTTTCCTGGAAAAAGTGTTCAAGCGTGTGTTTGGCTTGTAGACGGAGCCCAGCTTGTATGAACCTAATCTCTGATCAAGGTCCCTTCCCAGTGCTTTTGATATTTCTACGATTTCCTTGTCATGTCTTTTCCTCGGAGGGGGTTGGGGGGAAGGTGGTGTGGCCTAGGTTGGTTGCCACGGTGTATTCCACAAAACCCCACACAGATGAAGGGCTTCTTGCAATTCTTGACATGACCTGCTAGTGGACTAATAAGCATCCTGTGATACGGAGTTACAGCACAGCCTTTTAGTACGGTGCATCTTGCATCCAAACAGTGCACTCTTTTATAATAAAAAGCTATAATTGCATGTACATGTGTGTCCTTTTAATGTTCTGTGAAATATGCTGGCAGTGGTGTATAAAGCATAAGAACTAATGAAAGTGGCATTCCTTTGGCATGTTATTGGAAAGGAAACTTTATTTCATGATGTTTTGTCTGTTTTCGTTAATAGATTTCAAAGAATAAAGCAGAACAAAATACAAGGTAACTACTAGAGAAGGGTTTGAAATGAACTGAGAGTTTTTTGTTTTGTTGGGGGGGAAGAGTGGTGCTGCTTTAATATGTAATATTAAATATATATAATGCAAAATAGCTTAGAAAAAAATTAATACACATAAGCACTGCTTATAGATATGATTTATTTATTTATTTAAAAGCTTTTCACTACAGAAGCCACATTTGGCAGTATAATGGTATAAAATCTTTTTTTATTTGTTTGTATTCACTGTACACATAAATAGCTCTCTGATCATTTCTATGTGCACAGAAAACAAAGGCAGAAAGCTCCAGTCCTAGTGAATGTAATGTGCATAGTCTCCCAAAAGGTCTGAAAATTATGTGATTAGTTCTGGAAAGATAGAGTTTGGTCTAGGAGGAATGCTTTTAAAGTATCACAGCAAATCATTTAAGCATCTATGAGTCTTTAATACACATTATTAATCTGTTAAAAACAACTATTATCTTAAGCAATAGGAAGATTATAAAGATCCAGACCACAATAGTAACTCAAGACAAGGCTTACTTTACAGTTTTCTGAGAACAGAAAAAATTGAAATGTAATATTTTAAAAGCAGGGAGGCTTAATTACTTGAATTATGTGCCATGTGACTAAAGGAATGATCAGGTGATTAATATGTTTTGCAGGAATTCTGGGCATTTTTTGTATTACTTATTTTAATTTGGAATTTATTGATGAATAGGATTAAAATAACTATTCTTTCCGTTCAGTTTCTCCAGATTTTTTTTTTTCAGATCATATAGTACTAGTGGATGAAAACCCTATCCAGTGCTGCTTCTCATCATACTATACGTACTGCAATGTTATAATTTAATGTGGTTGTTGGGTGGCAAGATGTTTATAAAATTTATGCTTGAGCAGTAAACACGGAGAAATAATGTACAAGTAGTGGAGACGGAGAAGGCTGAATTTTCCAAATCGTGAGCATGGGAGTGATAATTAAAACTCTGAAGAGAAAAAAAGAACTGAAAAGCAGGAGGTCAGATATAAATCTGTGTTGCTCTGTTAGAGACAGCAGTGTAGTGCCAGCCTCTGCCAGGTAATGCTCCATTGCTGACGGCAAGGGAAGAACAAGGACAGAAGAGTATGAGGAACCATAAAACTGTCCTTCACTTGACAGGATGTGAAGGAAGGTCCTTATTTTTTTTTATTACACGAGATTTGCCAATATGAGATTTTTATCCTGTCATTTTTGCTCACATTTGGTCCGTCTGTCCATTAGCACCAGCTTGTTTTCATTGAGGGGTTGTGTGGGTGTGTATGCACGCATGGGCATGTATGTACATCCATCCTGTTGGGAGGGGGGAGGTATAGCTGCAAGAAATTTTGTCCATGAGCACATGAACATTCCCTGTATAACGAATACTGGGTGTGTTTGTCGAGGACTGCATCACCCAAAATTGAAAACTATAGTTTGGGTTGTAAATTAAGCAATTATTTCAGTTCAGGCCTGTTTCAAAAATAAAATGGCACATACTAGTTGTGAGCTAGCAAACGCTGTTTTTGTTATTTTAGGTGTATTACAACATGGAAAAAAAAGTAAACCTCAGTTTTGAAGAGGGAGCACTTTATAGGCTCGTACTTGTTAACCTTGTTCTGCTTGAAGATGGCAGTGTAAACAGCTGTGTAAATATTATTCTTTGCAAACCACGTCATACTTCTGCATCTTATCCCCATTTGAGGACTGAAGCCTCAAATCCGTATGCGTGATAGATGTGATATTGTTAACTGAATACTGTATTTTAATTAAATAAAGATGTATTAACATGCTAGATTCCATAGCATGTCATTGGATTGAGTTGGTGCTTGACATATCTCAGTAAAGGAAGGTGTGAAAAACAGAGATGTCTGTTCTCAGAGGTTTGTAGCGAGTTCAGAAAAGCATTAAAGTATTAGTTTGACTGGCTTGATGAATCCTTTCTTAACCCTATTCTTAAGTAAGGCAAGTTTGAGGATGTGTTTAACTAAGGAAATTATTTGATACATTTATTTGAATTTTTACATTTTGCAATCAAGTAGAAGACAAAAAAATTCTTTTTTGCAGTATTTTTAATATATTTTGTCAATTTGAGTAGTTTATAGGCCTGGGGGAGGAAATCACTTGTAAGAGGTGTCTCCAAATAAAGTGAAGCAAAATACAGAAAGGATTTCCAAAGCTAAGGGTTAGATGAAAGCAAATTTTTGAATATGAAACAGACAAACATTATTTCAGATGGGTAAATAGTGCTAGAGATAAAGTAAATTACTCATCCTAGATCAGTGACAAATGAAGAGAGTGCAGTAGTCTTTATTTCTAATAAGGTCTTATCTTAAGCCTACGCATCATGTGATGTTCTCTACTTCTTACTTATACTCAAAATAGTCTTTCATAAGCATATAATGAAGGCTTAATGAAAGTTATATACATTTCAGTTAATCTGATGGAAAAATCAGGATTCTTTAGCTAGGGAACATTTGTTATAAATTACTAATGAGGTTGGCAGTGAGTCAGAGTACTGCTTAGAGAACACGATCCATACTGAGAGTTTTTAAAAAAACAGTGTGTAAAAGAGATATTTAGCTGCCTGTGGAACAAAGGCTGTGTTACTAGAATACGAGTAACTTCAACACTTGCTTTAATTTTCTTTGATAGCATAGACTTAAACTTATCATGAATCATTGTATATAGCATGACTAAATCTTTTCTAACTGATGTCTTTTTTTCCTCATTAAAAATTAGAGTTATATTATGCTAAGCTAAATAATGATTGTGGCATGTGTCAAACAATTTGAAATAAAAATAAAATATTTTTTTGCTCTTTTTTTCAGAGTCTGTGCAGAACAGGGTAATCCCATCTGTGTTACTCAGTCTTCCTAAGTGCAGATAAATCTCTTGTCAGATCATGAATCTATTCATGAGCCATGGCTATTTTTAGTGTAGAATGCTGCCTTCTGTGTATTTTTTTACCCTATCTCTTTTTTATTTTAAGTTAAAATGCTTCCATAATATAACCAAGCACCATCTCTCGTATCACTGTCCCATAGGAAGTGTTGCCACTTAAAAATAGCACTGGTGTGAAGCAATTCAGAAGAATTCTATATTAACATTTAAATATTAGTCAAAGCAGCCTGCTAAAGAAAGATGGATGTATCACAGAATCACAGAATGGTAGGGTTTGGAAGGGACCTCTGTGGGTCATCTAGTCCAACCCCCCTGCTGAAGCAGGGTCACCTACAGCAGGCTGCACAGGACCTTGTCCAGGCGGGTCTTGAATATCTCCAGAGAAGGAGACTCCACAACCTCC
>Ga0065711_1039314_pt1 | contig 17936 bp, 10 predicted proteins | sample Hoacrofraction12_FD_59098 | JGI IMG/M metagenome (GOLD analysis project Ga0065711, IMG submission 59098) | Hoatzin crop microbial communities from Cojedes, Venezuela - Epithelial fraction 12 v2 (version 2) | ecosystem: Host-associated > Birds > Digestive system > Esophagus > Crop | place...
CTAAATTGGAGAAATATGGATTTGATGGGTGGACTGTTCAGTGGCTAAGGAATTCATTGGAAGGTCGCAGCCAGAGGGTAGTGGTCAACAGGTCAATGTCCATATGGACACCGGTGACAACTGGTGTCCCTCAGGGGTCCGTTCTGGGACCAGTGCTGTTTAATATTTTCATCAATAACATAGACAGCAAGATTTGAGTGCACCCTCAGCAAGTATGCAGATGACACCAAGCTGAGTGGTGCAGCTGACACACCAGAAGGACGGAATGTTATCCACAGAGACCTGGACAAGCTTGAAAAGTGGGCCTGTGTGAACCTCATGAGGTTCAACAAGGCCAAGTACAAGGTCCTGCACCTGGGTCAGGGCAACCCTTGCTACCAACACAGGCTGGGGAATGAGGGGATTGAGAGCAGCCTTTGCTGAGCAGGACTTGGGGGTACTGGTGGACAAAAAGCTGGACATGAGCCACCAATGTGCACTTGCAGCCCAGAAGGCCAACCGTATCCTGGGCTGCATCAAGAGAAGCACAGCGAGCAGGTCGAGGGTGGTCATTCTGCCCCTCTGCTCTGCTCTACTGAGACCCCACCTGGAGTTCTGGGTCCAGCTCTGGAGCCCTCAGCACAAGAAGGACATGGACCTGTTGGAACAGGTCCAGAGGAGGGCCACAAAGATGATCCGAGGGCTGGAGCACCTCTGCTGTGAAGAAAGGCTGAGAGAGTTGGGGCTGTTCCACGTGGAGAAGAGAAGGCTCCAGAGACACCTTATTGTGGCCTTCCAGTACCTGAAGGGGGCCCACAGGAGAGATGGGGAAAATCTTTTTAGCAAGGCCTGTTGTGACAGAACAAGGAGCAATGGCTTTAAACTAAGGGAGGGCAGATTTAGACTGGATATAAGGAAGAAATTTTTCACCATGAGGGTGGTGAAATACTGGAATGGGTTGCCCAGAGAGGCGGCAGACCTCCCATCCCTGGAAACATTCAAGATCAGGTTGGACGGGCCTCTGAGCAACCTCATCTAGTTGAAGATGTCCCTGTTCATTGCAGGGGGGTTGGGCTAGATGGCCTCTAAAGGTCCCTTTCAACCCAAAGCATTCTATGATTCTATGATTAAATACTGTGCTAAACAAAAGAGGAACTATTCTAATATACACTAATAGATTTGGAAATCAACTTGAAACAAGCCTAAAACAAGCCTAAAATCACCTGTATAAGCAAAGGCAGTATATAGTATTTCTCTGCTGTTCAAAATTATCAGAAATTATTTTTTTTCCCTTTTTTTTGTTTCAGCGCTGCTCTCTATAAAAAGCCATCCTGTCTTAAGTCACAGAGGGACATTATATGACATTTTGGTCCATTTCATTGTACCTGATGTTACAGACAGACTGTCTAAAAATTTAAAATTCCAAGAGCTTCTTTGATGATCTCTATAGTGTCTTTGCTTGCTGCGTATTAGTCTGAAACTGGTCATGTCCTTAACACTGCTCAAACATCTTATTGACACAGTACGCTGTGAAGTTTAGGTTTTGTTTTATGTAAATATGTTGTTAGTAAATTTAAGTTAAAAGTATCTTCAACACATTTACACTGAATACATAAAATGTATTCTAAACATAATGTTCTATAAAACCAGTTGAAGTGTAACTGAATACTCAGCAGTTTATTTAATACCATTGTATATTAACCTTATTTCAAAGGTTTCTTTCTAAACTACAGAAAGAAAAATTAGTAATCCAATATGTATACACAAATCAGAAAAGCACAGCAGTTAGTATTTCAGCTTCTACAAACTAAAGGATGCTGAAAATCAGTTTTATATTCCTTAATCACTTTTTCACACTTCTCCACCTCTCTTCACAACATGCTGTTGCTTTCCTTCCATCATCTTTTTGCCCAGTTCTCCACTCCAAAGGATAGACAGGATTTAATAAACTTTTTTATACAAGCTGACTTAATTTCATCATTATAAAGTGCAAGCAGCATTATAATAAGTCAAGGGAACAGCATTCCAATCTACAGGAACCATCAAAATTATTAGCTTTAAAATATTTTCTAAGCTATAAAGGGGCAAGTCTTTACATTTACACAAGTCTTATCTCAATTTTGTTATACAAAATCTAGAGCTTTTTAAACACGCACTATCTAAAAATAATGAATAAGCTGTCCATAAAACTACTATATGATGTTGGTTTACGTTACATATACATGCTCTTATCCACGACAGTTCTGAGATAATTTAAGATACATTAGTGAAAAAGATGCAAACTACCACAGATCACAGCTTCTGTAGAAAAGCCAGTCCATGGCAACTTCTTCAGGTGTCCATATCATTAACTGGAATAAGAAAATTCTACAAAAGATCTCAACACTACAAAGTGAGAAGGCTGTTATTCCAAATAGTTTTATATATTATTCTTCTGGATCTGGTCCTGTTGCAAAGCAAACTGGAAAATTTGCACTAAATAATATTAGTAAGTTGAAAAGTTGTATTGCTATTTTCATTTCTTTAGCACCAGAAGCATCCATACATAGCAAGATCTAAAATATTCCTAATTTGATAAAATAAAAATGAAGAATAACTATTCAGATACCTATATAGTACTTCATCTCAGTGTCATGTTTGTTCATAAGCTCAAGCAGTCGCACTTCAATCTGGGCTTGGTTTAAGAAAGCCTTCTTGTTTTTGATTATTTTGATAGCCACCCACTCCTGTTCCACTCGATCATAAGCCTTTACAACCTGAAAGAGCAAAGTCATATACGTCAGTAGAATCTCTAGAGTTTTCAAAACACAGCAAAACTCACTTTCTAAACTTTCTTCACTTTCTGAATTCAGAGAAAACATTTTAGAACTTTTGTTCTTTCCAGTGGATTTTATTTTCTTAAATTTCTTCTCTGACTTAATACTACAATAAAGCCACAATAGATCATGTGGTGCTTATTACAGCAATGTCACAAAACAGAACCGAGGCTCCACTGAGCTTCACTGAGGCTTCACTAAGGCAAGCATTATAGTCAAATGCCATATCAAATCATCAAAAACAATACTGTCAAGCGATTGGCAAAATCTGAGAAAAACTACCAAGAACAACAAAAGAAAAGCTCCATACTCCTTCCAGCCTCTTTCTCAAGCCTCGGCTACAAACAGTCAAAACAAACGTTACTAACTAACATTAACATTTGTAATAGGTAATCCCTAGCACTAGACAATCGTTTTAATTTAAAAACCCAAGACAAACAGCTGAAAACGTGAACTGATAGCAAAAAGGCTGAGGATTTGCCCACTGCAAAATGCTTTACCAGATCTACATACTGAAGTCTATTCAAATGTTATCCGTGGTAACAAGAAATAGCACACAAAATACTTGAGCAGTCTTGAGCAGGCACCCAGTACAACAGGATTAAGAAAAAAGAGTTTAATTTCAAAATCAAACAGGAATACCACTTCAAATGAAATACATGTTACGATTCACGTGAATTACAGGTTGCTAAGCTGATACACATTACCTGTCCAAAGGATCCTTTGCCTATTAAAGAGTCAATTTCATAACGATCCATCCACTTCTCCCCATTTTTTACAATATAGTCATAGTTGTCATCATCATAGCCATCATTGTAAACCTTTCTCTCCTTTTTGTGACTGGAATCATCTCCTTGGCCCTGCTGATGCCGCCGTTTTTTTTTTGCATAGTAAACCTAAACATGAAAAGTATATTGCTTAAGAGCACTTTTTAGAACATCAGTTCAATAAAGAATATAATGAGCTTTTATAATCATCATATCTAACCCTATCATCTTTAAAATGCAACTTCTACTATTGGAAAAACAATCAATCCTCTCCTGCTATCACTGTATTTGAAATCAAGTCATTTTACCAAAGCAAAGTCTTGATGAGCAATTTTAAAAACTCAGAAAGCAGATCTAAATAAATGTACTAATAACACTGATCCCTAGATTTCACAGGTGCAAAAATAAAAGACACATCACAGTACACTATACACAAAGCAGAATTAAAAATGGTAAGTAGCCTGGAAACAAGACTTATCAGTTGTTCTTTCCATAAAACTGGAGAAGAAGAATTCCAAGCAAGTCAGTAGTCACTGCAGAAATTCCTTCACATTCCCTACAGTTGCCAAAGAGTTAGAAACTACCTGATGCTTTCCTATATTAACCATATAATTTTTACATTTTACATTTGCCAATAGTATTTAATTAAATAATTTAGGGAAAACACTTTACTACTTTCCTTAAGTGTCCTTAGACACATTCATAAAGGTTTATAGCATGAGCTAAAAGAGTGTTTGTGTCATTTGTATTTCCTAATCATGCAACAGAAAAGCTCCACCTTTATTTATAAAACAACAGAAAATAAATTCCAGGATAAAAAATTTCCTATGTGCTGGACAGCAAGCAGGACCACGACATCAGTGATCTCAAATGAGATGTGAACAACAGAGAGAAAGCTTGATTTTTCTTATCTCTTCACCAGGTAATTCACAGAAAATATACTTAGCAATGTATCATACACCAAAACTTCACATCAACACACATTATAAAGACAGCTAGAGCCATTACCTCATTAATATGCTTGTATGTTTTGATCAAATCCACGGAGAGTTTCCTCAATGGAGCTGTGGCTGGATCACGGAAAGTCTGGGGCATCCGCCTCTGTAATACAACCATATCATAACTTACAAAAAAAAGCTAGGACCTTAACGATATAATTACTACACCAAATAACGATATAATTACTACACCAAATCGCGACATTCCTCGCAGAAATCAGTTATTTTACTGCAACATTTTTTTCTGTAAGCTGGTATTAAAAAAAAAAACAAACACAAGAATCAAAAGAAATTAACACTTAAGTTACTTTTTAATATATTTAATCAACAACAACAACAAAAAAAATCCCAACATTCCTATCTCTTCCCATTATGCCTAACAGCTTTAATCCCAGTACAGTTTTTCCCTCATTTAAAAATACAGCTGCTTTGACAACAGACATTCTGCTTACTTTACTCCTCTACCTCATGACTGATACATGAACTGTAACCAATTTAATGTATAGCTGCCTTAAAATTACAAATGGAAGTTAACAGTAATAACTACTGGAGAACCGTAGCAGTTTGCCACATTTAAACTGTATTAAATTCCAAATAAAAAACCCTCAGATCTACCATGCTTTGCAATATCCAGGGCTAAATCTAAATCCTAAAGAAAATCTAAAGAAACATAAAGCATGCACATGACGACCATACCTACTTTCAAAGTTTTAAAATAACGTCCCTGACAAGGTAGTTATGCTCCTCACTTGCGTTTCCTAAAATTGACTACATTTAATACAAAACCATCTTCAACAGCAGGCCATTTTTTAAATCGGTTTCCTGAAGAAACAAGACTTCCATGTGCTAAAATTACTCAGTGCCTCTTTTTTCCTTTGCACACATACACCATGATGTAAATTCTGGATCTACCAATCCACTTCTATTCTTCCTTAAGATCTGTTTGGAATCTGAGAAGATAAAGTTCCTGAAAAGATACAGTTCCAAGTGGCAAGCTGGAGGTGAGTAGTATCCCCAGCAAAGAGAAGGCAGGAAGAACTGAGTCACAAACCATTTCAGTTGGTTAAAGCTGACTGCCTGCTCCGCAGACACTTAACAGCACAACTGTACCATCAGACAAGCTCTGGTATCTCTGTCTCACCCAGTGAGAGTGTCAGATGGGGAGCTAGGAGAAAGAGTTGTAAGGTTCGGGTGACTGGTCCCCTAGCCTGCCTCTCTATCCCCTCTCTTCCCAATGACAGAAAACCACAGGGCAACTGCAAGCAATTCCATCAGAGAAAAGCTTGTTTCATGTATGTTAAAGCTTCTCCTCTACCTCCTTACTCCTTATTAAGAGGGTTAGGTGACCAAGTGCCACCACACTCAGCCTTGAAACTCTCATCTGCCACTATCTCATCTCATGCCATCAAATATGCTCATGCTCATAACTCTCTTCACTTCCAAGTGCTTAATCTCATCATCTGCTGCCTCCTATTACAGCTAAACCGATATGCAGCCTCCTGCAGAGCTGAGGAAGGAGCATAAGCCGTCAACAAAAATAATGAAACTGATTTTTGTATCAGTATTGCTGAACTAATCAACAAACTGGAAAAGTGTAACTGCCTCTCCATCTTTTATGGTATTAGTGCATACTTATAAGGGTCGCTGTGCAAATAACTCATTTCTTTTTGCTCAATGACCAGATTAAAAAAAGCGCGTTGAAGTGACCCAAAAAAGTTCTCACAAACAGAAGCAATAAAGAGAGCTTGTGCTTCTGAAATTGGACCTGAACTCAGTCACACAAGCAACCACACTCTAACGTTAAGCCCACGCTCTCCTCCGGTGGACATGCAGACTGCAAGAGGGGGGAAAACAGAGAGCATGAGCAAGAGTGAGAGAGCAAGACCAAGCATGAACAAGCGAGAGAGCTGAAGGAGGGGAAAGGCAAGACAGACACTTCCAGTAAGCTTCCTGCACCTGCGTGAGGCTGGGACTCCCAACAGGTACAAAACTCAGTGGAGCTGAAGGCTCCTGAGAGACGGCAGTTCAAGGCTTTGATGCACACCACTCCAAATACACCCACAAAACATTTTTACCCCCCTGAAAGACTGATGACTTGTGGTCTGTTTGATTAGGGAATGTTTCTCAGTGATACAGCTGAGCTTCCCTCAGGGAATTTTAACCCAAGTCATTCTCTAGGTGTTTCTTCCAGTCAATTCACTTTTGGACATGCCCACCAACACCAACTTCCCTTAAGCAGGTTTACCAAATTAATTCCTTAATTCTTTTTTATTACAAGCACAACCATTCTATAAACATCAGGAAAGTCGGTTTTAAAGTTTCCTAAACAAACTATTTAACATTTACAAAACATTTTTGTTTCTTCCTTTCATCTGTCAAACAAATGTGAACCATTAAGCAAATCACACCTAAACACAATCTTTTTGGTTCTGTCCCATGGCACTGTTAAACAACTAAACTACATCTAGTCCCAACCCCAACTGTCGCTGTTACAGGCTTTTCAAATGTTAGGTATTTGCTTTAAATTTCTTGATCTGATTTTGAAGAGGTTACTGGAACACTGTATACCAGTACATTTTGCTCGTAAAAAAAAACATGCTGCAGTGTACAAATACTGGCAGGGACCAGCCTCTGTCCTAGGCTGACATGACCAGCACAGGCTCTCAGATATGCAGGTTACAAGTTTCAAGGAAAGAATCTCAGTGTGGATGAACTCCACAGTTCAGAGTCTAGATCAACTATTCAGACATAAGGTTGCTCTAATTTGGAAAGGGAATTTGTAGATCATATATTTATGTTTAATTTCCAATTTATAATGCAAAGTTGCTTACTTGCTTAAAAAAACCAAAAATCTAATTTGCTGCTGTTCCCTAATCATAAATAGTTAAAATTATGCAGGCTAACCCTATGTTGCCTGCAGCTAGTAACTTATTTGAAAATTGCACTTTTAATTGTTCATTTAGACAGTCACACATTTCTGAGGACACACTAACCTGCATGAACTTTTTAACAAGTACTATTTTGCTATCCTGGGTTCATAAAGTTTTGGGTTGGAGATGAGAAAGAACTGATCTTTTCTTCCTCCTTCTGTTACATTGCAAAATATATACAACATTCTCTTCTTTTTCCAAGATCCTTTTGGAGACTCTTGCTCCCTTGTTCCTGATGAAGGAAGACTATGGAACAAAGTGGTCATTATCCATTTTATACAATGACACTCTCAAATCCTTTATCATTGGGGTAATACTGATTTCCCTCTTGGCTTCAAAGATTGCTCAACCACAAAAGAAAAAGAAAGGAAAGAAAAAGAAAAATCCTATTGCACAAGCTTCAGTCTCTATCTGGTGGCCAGACAGCAACACTGCAACCTCAGATCTTCCTGAAGATAGAACACAAATCAAAAGACACACTTGTATTTCAAGACTGAGAGATAAGAAATTACTTTCATTAGAATTACGTATGTCAGTAAGTACCCATCACATTCTGACTGGTCCACACTTACGGTTCAATAGGTACAGTACAGCTACCTGCGACGGTACCATGATGAAAATTACAAGTAAGAAACTAAAATTTTATTTTCTTATCTATTAACTAAGCACACATGACATAGTGCTGAGACGATACATATAGCTCGTCTAAACAAAGAAGAATCTAATAAACACAAAAAAAGGCAACCAAGAGCCCCACCTGTGTGTATACAACACATTTGAGACAAAACATGTTTTAAGGAAACTATGACTTTTAACTCAGGTATGTTATTTTAACTAGTGTAGTCTTTGAGGTTTAATGAATGATGGAACAGACAGCATATTTCTCTCTTGGGACATATGCTTTGTTATCCAAAAAACAGATGGCACTGTTCCTTACTAAATGGATTTTATTTTGATTACGGGAAATTCTGAGCAGATATATATATTCTGTCAATGGAATGCTTTAATTCAGATTTTTTTTTTTAAAAAAAGCAAAATCCATCACCACCCACATTCATTAAAAAAAAGGAAAAAAGACAAAAACTGCTTGCGTATATTACACGTTCCATTTTACAAACAGAATAAATAATGAAGATTTTATATTATAAGAGTAACTTTTAGCAAGAATTCCAATTGTAAGGACCTACTTAATAGACTCCCATAGTAAAGAACTGAATGGACCAGTATCATCTCCTACACCACTTGCTGTTCAAAACCCTTCTTGGATCACAACAATATAAGATATGCAGTCAATGCTAATCCCATAGTGGGCAGCTACATAATAGATGGTGTCTCCAGAGGGTCAATAAAACAGATGTTTAATTGCTATAACCACAAGCCACAGTAACACTTCCTCATCATATACAGCAAACCACACTTTTAGAAAAATGACCAAAGAGAAAAAAGCGTATGTGCCAGAAAACGAAAGAAGAGAAATCCAAGACTACTCTTCAAACTGACTGTACTCGGAGCCAGAACTGTATGCAGGTAGGGACAGAATTTCAGGCCAATTTATTCACTGATTTGTGTTCTGTGAGTATTTCCCTACTATTCTGGCCTCCTTCCCCAAATAAATAAGATTGCTGAATAAAAGCAATAGCAAGAAACAGGTATGCTTAAAGTTAAATAAATAAATAAATAAAACAAGGAGAGAAGGGTCATCTGCCAAGATTTTATCCTGCCTGATTCAGCTCAACCATTTAAAAAAAAAAAAAAAAAAGCAGTGGCGAGCATGGGGAGAAAGGGAATGAAAAACCCTACTCAAATTCTTGTTGCCAGAGCATAAACATATTTTTTTAAAAAATGTCCCAGACGTGAGAGAAATGCTTTCACTGAAATGAATTGCACGCTCACCTTCATGACAGAGTCTGGTGAAGTCTGACCATCACTAACAATAATGTCGCTGATTAGGGAGCTGAAGTAACTGAACTAAGGATTTGCTACTACCTGCTAGAACACATTAACTTTGCAATGATCCAATTGCCACCAGTGAAATCTCTGGCCAACATCTGGTGAATAAAACCTAGAACTTTGCATGTGATAAGTGATCTTAGATACATATGGAGAGAAAGATGTTTAGCAGTCAGCCTGACCTTTGAATTCCAGGTGCTCCGTGAAAGCTAAACTGTTGGAATTTGTTACCAAAACCTGCTCGGGAATCTCACCTCAACTTCTTTATCAGGTAAATCAATTTTTTTGATCTTTTGTACTTAACTGAAAGAAGTTCCAGGCAATCTGAGCATCCATGATGAAGATAAACATTAGCGCAACACAAAAGAAATGCTTGTTTGAAGTTGTGAAAATTTTGAAGCTCTTATCTTATATTCACATCAGGCTATGTTGAACTCCCAAGATGTAACCAGATGAAACTGGACAAAGAAATATTACTGTTTGTTACTGCTAAAGGAGAAAGGTCCCACATATCCCATCTTATTTATTCATTACAGGCCACACACTCTTACTGCTTTTCTGAAGCTGGCTCTGGCACTTGTCAGAGAGGTAAGACCACACAACCAAAAGCAGGACCCCAGCCAGCCAGCAGGCCCAGACTTCGTGAATCACAGACCTGAAGTAAACCTTTACTATCCATCCAGCAGTTTTTGGGAAACAAAAGCCTTAAGCCTAACTACCGAAGAAAAAAAATTAAAAAAGGACTGAGTTGGAAGTTTTTAACTGTAATTTAAAACCTCATAAATAAATGAAAAACAAAGCAATCTGCCTGGCTTTGAAGTATCTTCCTGTTATTTGTTCCTTGCCAATGACGAGATGAGTGAGTTTTGGCCACCATAGCCATAAAGCAATAGGTGCAAGAGAAGATTACATAAATAATACCTTAAGGGTAACATATAACATAAATACACATAATTTATATAACTTTAATATAAATTGTCATTACTGTTTCCTAACCTTTAATCTGCAACTGCAAAGGATTGATAAACTACCAGAATATGGTCTGCAAGCCATTAGAAATCAAAAAACAAGCAGGACAGAGCACGAATAAAAACAAGAAATTAACATTCAAGGCCTAGCTTCCCAATTATTTGGTTATGAATGAAAATCATTACAGGAACTCGAACAAGACAATACTCCTCAAAAAAAGGAGTCAGTCCTCAATAAAAAGACACAAAAATAACCTGAAAAAAAACATAATAAGGCAGATCATCTTTGCTATTTATCAAAACGACATCACTTACAGACAATGCTGCTGTTATACATGCTAAAGCTTAACAGCTACTTTCAGCAAGTGACAAGCAGTGTCCTTATGCATCCTGCTGCAGCTTGCAGAAATTTACTTACTACCTATCACTTCTAGAAAATTTCAGCATCCCACAAGCCAAGACTTCATCCTGGGCTTTATTTTCAAGCAAGTCGATTTTGTCTGGATTTGGACAAAACACTCTGTTTATGAAGTTTGGCAAGCGTGGCAATCAAGGAAGCACCCTTTCTAACATTTGTATTCTCGCGCCCGCCGATGAAGGACGGTCTCGCAGCGATGCTAACCTGCCCTGCACAGCATCCAGCAGACGCGCAGCTGGCACGGAGCAGCGCAGGGGCCGCAGGGACCGCTCCGGCGCGGCTGGCGGTGCAGTGCGGCGCCGCGGCCGGCAGGGGGGGCTGGAGCCCGGGGAAGGGCCCGCCCGGCGGTCCCGCCGCCTTCAGCCAGCCGGCTACCGAACCGGCGAGGTAACGGGGCGCTCGGGAGCAACGCGGCTGGCAGCTCGCTGCTCGTTAACTCTTGGACGCCCGCACCCAGACGGGAGACTTCTAGGCTGCTGAAAGCGGTAGCACCGAAGCTGACCCAGTGGTCCAGGCTGCTGGATGACTACTGCTGCGTTAGGAGATTCTGGGAAACTGAAGCTCGGAGACAGAGAACAGAATAGAATCATTAAGGTTGGAAAAGACCTCTAAGATCATCAAGTCCAACCGTCAACCCAAAACCACCATGCCTATTAAACCATGTCCTGAAGCGCCATGTCTACATGTTTTTTTGAACACCTCCAGGGATGGGGACTCCACCGCTGCCCTGGGCAGCCTGTTCCAATGCCTGACCGCTCTTTCAGTAAAGAAATGTTTCCTAACACCCAATCTAAACCTCCCCTGACACAATCTAACTTCTCGTCTGTTTGGATGCAAGACATGGCATTAGAAGGATGTACCATTTAAGAACTACGCTTCCTTTACCTGCCAAAAGTCACCTTTTTCTTTCTCCTATTTTTTACAGCTATTAGATCAAACTATCAAGCCTTCTACAACAGGCATTCAGCCCATCCTTTTTGCTGCCCAGGTTAAAAACTTGGGCATACGTACTTGAAAACACAGTAGTATGTCTTGACCATACGTACTTGACCATACGTACTTGAAAACACAGTAGTATGTCACCTTACACGACTGAAGAGAGTTTGCCATTACTGAAAGGTTAGTCTGGTGTTACAAGCTTTAGTAACAGACAAAGCACGTAACAACAGAAAGAACTAGTGGTGGGATTCCAACAGAGGAATGAACCAGCCACACAACGACGGTTCAGAAAAATATCTCTGCAAGAGTTTTTCAGAATTGACATATACAGGACAAAACTACTTTTATCAAGGACAGAGAGAAACAAGTTACAGCATCTTCAAGGCAATACCTTGAATAAAAGTATTCCTGTAGAAATGTCATAAAGCAAGAATCTGTAAGATGTATATATCATTTCGACAGGAAAACCTAGATGGCATGCAGATCACACCTGGAGTGAAAGGCAAGATGGTAGTCCACAGCAACGGAGAAACGTAAGACAGCCCAAAGCCTTCAACAATAGAGGGTCATGGCTTTTATGAAAAGAAAAATGAGTAACATTTGTGTTTTAATCAAGATTAACTAGAGCTGGCAAACGGACTATTGAAAGAGCAAGAAAACTTTTTGTGCAGAGAGACAAGGTCTAGAGCAGATGAACTGACTCATTAGCATGAAGAAGTTAGCTGGATTTGGTTTTGCTGATAAGGTTAACCGAAGTGCAAAGAGCCACTGAGACTCCCCAACAGAGGCTTATACAGAACTTCTATATCAACTTGGAATCTGATGAGAAGAACTCTTTATAGACTTGTTGATGGGAGAAGCACAAGAACTCAAAGGAGGAAAAAGTCACAAAAGGCAAAGTCAGAAGACCAAAAAGTGGCCCACCATCTAAGTCGAGGGTGCTGAAAGCAGCTCACAATTAATAAAGGAGTAACAATTCTGAGCTGCTTGAAGACTATAAAGACTTCAACAATGCCATCAGAGTAAAATAGGAAGACAGAAGCTACAATGTAGAAAAAACAAGATGGAACTGGAAAAATAAAAACATTGATTCTACAAAATAGTGTTAGTGGTGCAAAGACAGTCAATTGCCATTATCAAGGTGGCCAGCTGATTATTTCTTCATACGGATAACTTCCGAGAGCCAACCACAGCTATTTCCCTACATTTACCTCCTCCGCTCTGTGGGCTGCATTCTTTGGTGGACAATTCTTGGCTATTCTCTGAAAACTATTCTTCATTTTTCTACTATTCAGTTACCATTTTAAAGCCATTGTGACCAAAAACAGCAGCGGATGGTGATACATCCTACATTTCCTCGACTCTGCTTTTTGGTTTGAAAACACAAACAACTAAACACCAATGTACACCACAGCTCACAAATGTGATGCCAGATTGTAACGCTTGGGTAAATACATTGAAAGGTTAAAGGAACACAGCAACTTTTCTTAATTGGCAGACTGATTCACCAGCCTCATTGCGGAGGTTTGGGGGTACCTTTAATCTAAGAAAAGTCACTTTAAATACCTTTGCAGATTTCTCGAGCTAAATACTGTTACATACAAGCAGATTTACTCTTCCTACTGTGTGGCTCTCATGAAAGTAATAACATCCTTTGCCACGTCCATCCACCTTGCCAGTCTTCACAGAGCCCTAGTCATTACAGATCTCTAAATCCTACTATCAAGTATCCTGGCACTTAGTTTGACCATTCTCATCCTCTCTGATCTTTCTCTCTTTCTGCGTAAGTGCCTTCCTACAGAGCAGTACCAACAGAGCATCTCTTGCTGGTACTGTAGATTTTTCTACTGATGCCACCTCGAACACACAACAGATCTGAATCTTGTAGCACCAGCAGCAGACTTCACTCTTGATCTTCTTTAAGTGGAACATGCCTCATCAGCCTGCACCAAATTTTGAAGCTCTGACTTACAGACTTACGGATTTTAACCTTTGGAACCCATCTGCATTCACATCTCCACAACTGGGCTGCACCATTTTTAAGAAAGCAACAGAATTTGTACAGGGCAATACAAGCTCTCGTGTCTAGCAAACTGGCACTACTAGTGAGGAAGCTACTTCAGTAGTTCTAGCAACTCAAAAGCAGTAAGGAAGAAACATTGATCTTGACAGTTCACAAGCATCCATAACCATCATAATCCCCATGTTAATTTTCTCTGCTTGCAATACTAAGTAGTAAATTAGCAGTAGTAAAACCCTAATGATAGCAGAGCCCTAGACTTTGCGTTTTTCCAAAAAGCATCTTTCTTAAAAAAAAAATGTCTTTTGTGCAAACCTCTCTATTCCAAACACACTAACCAGTGACTCTGCATTAAAATACTGTTCATTAGAACAAGTAATAATGCAATCACATTCTAACATCAAACATCCACTAAAAAAAAAAAATATGTACCAGATGTTTAAAAGCAACTTCCAGAAAGTTATTCGTCCACCCGTCCTTGAAGAGCCAGGAGTTAATTAGTTAAAGAAAACAAAACAAAACAAACTACACAAAAACACATGCCCTGATCCTGTAATTTATGGGTGTATAATATATTTAGAGAGAGACTTATTACGTCTAAAATGACTATTTTTGTTACCACTTACCTGGTTTGTTAACGTTAGAGGTTGCTGAATCTGGTCAGCATATGATAAGGCAGAAACCTGCTGGTCATTTATGTTCTGCTGCCGACGATCACTGTACTGCTGATGCGAATGGGACATCTGTCCAGCCATCTGAAGGCCAGCAGCATGGAATGAAAACGATGGTGCAAGCCGAACAGATGAAGGTTTGCATGCTGAAGTCTCTCCTCCTGCAAAGACAATGTGAGTTTTTAATGCAGTTAATGGCTTGAAAATATTTACTTCAATTAGCCTCCGTCTCCTAGCTTACGAAGCTTATAAATACCAATAGTTTCACCACTTAAACATACACAAGAGTTTTCACATACAATGAACCCAGAAATCACCCTCATTTAAAGATTACCTAGCTGAAGTGCTTCTTCCCACTTCATTGTAACAAATTATTTATTAATCACTTATTCCTGTCTATCCTTAACATCCCTTTTTGATCATCTTCACCTAGGTATCATAACTCAATTAGAATTTAACATGGTTTATTTTCAAAGATATGAATTTCATGTATGGATTCCAGGAAAGCCAGAAAACCAAACAAGTTCAGCCTTTCAAGGTTGCTCACAGCAATTTTCTGGATTGCCTGTACCAAAAGAAAAGAAAAGCCAGCGCTCAGCCTCAGCAGCTCATCTTCCCTGGCCTCAATCTTTATGCCTTCCTACAAACTGCTTAGCTCACTAGCCTACGTTTTTAACTTCCACCCTTCTTCCAACACACACTGTACTTTCAGCTTCCTGATTCCTACTGCTGAGTTTCATCAAGCTACAGGTAGCAAGCACTGTAATTTGAATTAATCCCTTTCCGGAAAGGTGAAATCAGACTGCAAGAAGCAACTGCAAAGCAACTCCAAAGTAAAGACAAACAAAACACTTGATGTCAAGTTGCAGGAGAATGGCAAACCGCATGGCCAAAGTACTAGATTCCATAACATCCTGAAAAATGCCAAACTCCACAGGCACAGAATCTGCCTCTAACTGGGACAGATCCCATATCTCTCAGCTTTTCTTTCAGACACCCATCAGATGGCATCTAATTGGTTCACAGTCTACTTGTATCTTCACTGTCCTCTAACAGCGGAGGACAGACTAAAGTACAATTTGGTTTTCCTTGTTTGCTAATGAAAGTTTATCACATTCCACATTTAACATCTATCCTTTTGCTTTTTGCTGACTATGGCAGAAGGGGGAAACTCTCTAAGGGGATGCCCTGTTGACACAACATGAAGAGACAGAGCAGGATGGGACAAGCAGCCAGGCACACTGACGCCAACACATTGACACTGAAGGTATATGTGTGGAATCAGAAGCTGAAATCTGAACACACAATTAATGGTAAAGATTAAATTTAGAAGCAAGATGCGAATTAATAAAGCACCTTAACCAGCAAGGGAAATCCCCATTTCCTTTACAATCAAAACCTTCCAAGAAAATCTAATCAATCAGTAGAAAACAGTAGATGAACACCGACCATCAATTTGACTGTCTTAAAAATAACCGACTGCTCAATTCGCCACCTATTCTAAGTTAAGAAAAAATAAAATATTGAAAATGATACTGTGTCATTGACTCAGCACCTACCAGGGCAGTAGAACCATATGGGATGAAATCAAACACCAATTATGATTAAGATCAATTTAGAAAAATACATTCAATAAAAACAGTCAAAATGCTATTCAAACAGCTATAAATAAGAAAGCTAAATATAGTATAATCACTATTACTTTAAAAGGGGTGAAGTAAAATTGTACAGCGAAATACCCACTCATAGACCACTGGTATTTTTGTCCAATGTTGCAATTCAGTACTACTAAAAGACTAACAGAACAAAATGCTCCAGAAAATGAACTAGTTGCCCACAAGCACCCACATATTTTCACGATGTTTCATTAAATCTTCAAACATTTTACTTGAAAAAACAAACCACTAAACAAAAACATAACAAAGCAAACAAACAAAAAACAACCTTCAGAAATAACTATGCTATAACAAAACTCTTTTTTTTTGTGTACATTATGATTCCTCTGGTAACACTATGAAATATCAAGATGACCTTACAAATGGAAACAAAATAAAGAAACTCCTGACCTAAAAGCATTATAAGCTAAGTCAACATTGCAGAGAAAATGACTCTATGTCTTTTGTAAAATGTCCATTAAAAGCTATTTTGTGTTTTTAACACAAATAAAGATCCTAATAAGCTCTGAAAGCAAAACTGTACTCCAACATTTAAAGATACAGTGAAAATATTAGTTAAGTATCTGAGTGTAAACTTTTTAAAACACTTGCATCTTTTTCTGTTTTCATTCCAATTAACATTTTAGGTTCACCTATGAATTGGGCAACAGATTGTTGCCTTTTTTAAATTTAAAATTATGTATTATGAACTTCACAAGTTTGCATTTAAATACAGGGGGGAAATATATGCAAAGATTCTAATGCATCAGCTGATCTCTGTCAAAGATACGGTTTCTTTATATATTAATGCACCTGTAACTTAGATCATGCAAAAGCTATATAATTTGTTCCTCACTACTGTATTTTCTTAATATCTAAACTCCATTTTTACTAGAGAATCAGAGTTAATCTTCCTTCTATACAAACTGGTAAATTTAGTGTACATTTACTTTTCAAGATACATTGAACACTTCTGTAAGAATAGGTGAACACGTCAGACATTATTTGGTATATCTACTTTCTGCTCTTTTAATTTCTGCTTATTTTCTGCTTAACCTGAAAAAGAACCAAACTCATTTAGCAACATCATGATGACGGAATTAAAAGTCAGAACACTATTTAAGGCAGATAGTCAAAAAATGCCATTAATTCTGAACTGTAGAGAACATTACTTTAAAAGTTTTATTTCTTGTATTTTTTTACCACAGGCCACAGTTTCCCAATAGCATACTAGATATCTAGCAAATTTGATAACTTCAGAAAAACAAAAATAATAATTCTGCACTTGCATGTATCCCTAAAAAAGCAGAAAGCTCACATACATACACAAAAAAACCCCGGTAGCATGGAGTTCTCATTTCCAATTTGACTTCACAGTATCTTCTGACACTCACTCAAAAGATCACAACAAATCTGAGGATAAACTGAGTAACACACTCCCCACACATTTCTTTAAAAAAAAAAAAAAACAAACCAGCAAAAAAGTAGAAAAGTATTAGAATTATAATTAGCCTACAAAAGAATAGTTGTAATACTGATGTTTCACTTCAGCTTTAAACTTCAGAAGCTTGCATGTCCTTTCTCTCCTCAGTCCACCAGCAGGACAATGAGGCTGTAGCTTTCCTGGTCTTCCAAACTGATGACGGTCAGTTGGACCAACTCAGTTTTCAACAGTAACACCCAAGAAAAGAGAGCTTCATAATTTATTACAAGGTGACTGGAATGCAGAATCACAAATAAAGTTTCTCTGAGAATGAGTTTGACAATAACTTGTTTTATTTTATTCATCCAATTTAATTTTTTTTTTTTTTTTTTTTTTTTTTTA
>Ga0065711_1039327_pt1 | contig 17936 bp, 3 predicted proteins | sample Hoacrofraction12_FD_59098 | JGI IMG/M metagenome (GOLD analysis project Ga0065711, IMG submission 59098) | Hoatzin crop microbial communities from Cojedes, Venezuela - Epithelial fraction 12 v2 (version 2) | ecosystem: Host-associated > Birds > Digestive system > Esophagus > Crop | place...
CGGGCGATGCCTGTCCCGGGACGCTGCCCTCGCGGGCACAGGGGGGGGCAGGGGGTGGGGCAGGGGGTGCGAGGGTGGGGGGACACAACAGGGTGCATGTGACTGCCGGGTGTTAGGAGAGTCTGGGATTATTTAGAAAAGGATGTTTGAGAATTTGCAGGTGCTTGATATTGTGTCTTGTCCGTTGTATTAGTGATGTTGATACTGAGCAGGTAGTTCACTGGTTGCTGGTTAATCACATATTGTTAGTAAATCAATACACCGCTTCAGTCCTGTTTTGATTTAAACCACATTGACTGAGCAGTTTTTTTCTGAGACGCTATCTAGATAATTTTAGACAGAGATGTCAAACATTCGCGATATGCTGTAACATTCAAGACTTTATGGAGAAGAAGATGAAGGTATCTGTCATATACTGTACTTCAAGTTGATAAGGACAGTGATTGAAGAGAGTATCAGAAATGCAAATTCTCTGTGGAAAGCAAGCGTTCCCAATGGTATCAGAACTGTCTAGAGAGCTTTGCAGAGAGCCCAGTATATTAAGGTCATGTGTCTACTCACCTATGCATTTCCTGCATTTCCATGTTTGAATGCATTTCCATTTTTTAACATAATACTAAATTCTAAATTCAATTATTAGTTTACAAGTAGCTATAAAATTCCAAAAGTAAAAGTTTGTAGGATTTTTTTTATCAGCATTAAATATTTCTTTGACAGACACTTTAATTCTTAAACTATTTTCCATGACTTGTTTCATTAAAATTCTTATTTTACATAAATATTGGAGTTTTACACAATTTACAATATTACCTTTCTCTTAGAGTAGCTTTTACATGCCACTGTAGGGATCAGAGACCGGAGCTCAGATATCCGATATCAGAGATGTTACAATTATGACAATAATTATTTTACGAGCTGAAATCATGAAAGTGAATTTTCCACTTGGGGTAGCTGCTGGCTGTTTGTTACTTAATAATTTGTTCTTAAATTAAAAATAAGTTTAGAAATCCAGATTATTTAAATGAGAACATCTTGTTTCACTAGATTCAGTTAAATAGTAACAACTACTTCATATGGGAAATCAAAATATAAGAATTCCCATGGAACTATCAGCATTCTACTGCTTTATTAATTATCATGCTAAACATTGAAAACAGGTCTAACACCGTTTAAATTGAAGAAAAAGGTGTTGGTAATCACTTCTTCACTACTGGTAATATTCAGAATATGCAAAATTTGTTTTTCTTAAACCAGAACTTGTTTCATTAAAATTCTTATTTTACATAAATATTGGAGTTTTACACAATTTACAATATTAATACTAATTAAGTCATAATTCCATTTTACTATTTAATACCATTCAGTTTAGAAGAGAGCACGATTACAGGTATCTTTAGAATAAAGGTTCCAGTTTTAGAGGAGATAATCATTTCATGTACATGGGAACAGATCTTAGAAGTCTAATTTTGTTATGTTGTTCATAAGATATTCAAACAATTACTTGAGTATCTTTGTTTCTTAAATTGATCTTATTTGATGAAGTTCAAAGCGGTGCAGATGAGCTGTTCCTAAAAGCATTTTTAAACTTTAAGCAGACGTTACATTTTTTCACCTTCGTAAGTGGCAACAAATAATAAATACTTGCTACTTTAGATCCCTGAAGATAAAGAGATCCTGTAAACTAACACTCCGTGACTTAAATGGACAGTCCTAGTACCTCGTCATGTTTGTTTGATGATAAAGAAGATGTTGGTCAAAACCAGCAACAGCAGCAAATATCTAGGCACTTTGGGCATTTGCATTGCAAAATTCTGGTTTCTTAGCTTGAACTCTTGCAGTCTGTAACAAAAATTGTTCATATCAGTAAACTAGATGTATTTATATTCAATCTCTTTAAAACATTAGCAAAACGCTCCTTTTCAGTTATTAAAAAATACTTTTGAAACTTGGAAGGCAGTACATTCTCTAGGTATTAGTGGATCAAATAAATCCTTAATCCCCAAAACATTTGTGTTACCCCAGGGACTCCTTTCCTTGAAATATTTATGTTTAGTAGTGACTAATTTAGCTTTTATATAAAGGATTCATGAAAGAAAAATAAAAATACCATCAGCTTTTGCCTAAATTTAAACATTTAAACTTGCTTTGCGGCCTGTTTTAAGAAAATATGCTGGTTTTCTACATCAATTGCATTCGATCAGTGCTGGACCAAGGTCGGCCAAGGTGGGGAAGAAAGCTTGCATTTAGGAACAAACCATGTGGAAAACACATCAGCCAGCAGAAGATAAAAAAATATACAGCTTTGTTTTGAAATTTCCAGAAGGAGTCCTTCAAGGAACAGGGATATAAGAGTCTACTTTAACAACATCCCAATTAAGTTTAAATAATATAGTGCCTTTTATATCAGGAAATGTTCATTAACTATATATCCTACCTTGAAAAGTTAGGGCACTGGTGGGGCTAAATGCTTAATTTTTAGGTGGTGTAAATTAAAGCTGGGTGTGGCTCAGCTGTTCTATCTCAACACACAAAATTTCTCTAAAAGCTATTTTAAACAATGATTCTAAAAGTGGCATTGATAACTTCACAGACTGACGTGTCAGGCCCACAATACACCTTACCACACTCAACTTACAGTAAGTACACTAATATACCTATATTTTTCAATGGTTATGGGCACAATTGGTCCTCTGCTACTTGATCCCATAAAATAGTAAAAAGCTACACTAAGCATAGGTCAATGCAATAAATGTTCACTGTTTAATGTTTGCTTCAGAGAAAATTTATGTTGGTTTTTAAATGGATTCAAGCTTGCAGTAAAGCAGTACTCTTCAATGTCTGGCTGCTTGTTATCACAAAACTTTTATAAACTTCATTACTTTCAGGCATCCTTGCTGAATTTGGTAGAGATTTTCTAACAGAACTACAGGTTATTAGGGATAGAAGTATGCTACACTGAACACTCACTCATGCGCATTGTGCTCATATTATTTCCTCAGACGCTTAAGGTGTGGAAAGAAAAAACAGTATTCCAGCTTTCTCGATCTATCTGATTCCTGAAAAAATAGATTTTTTCCTCCTGGGAATTTTTTGGGGGGTTCAGGTTATTTTGCTTATTTTGTACAGATATCAGTGAATTGTTTGTCAGAGTAAAATTGTCCTCAAGTAGAAATATTTCATGTTGAAATTTTAAAAATTTATGTATAATGTTTTTAATTCTAAATGACTTTAATTTTCTATCTAGTTTTCTGGGGTTAAATAGCTCAAGTTTCAAAATGTTCAGAGAACAAATGGAAAACTCTTTTTTCTGTTTTAAAAGAATAAATATATTATGCAATTTTTACTCATCTAGAAACCCATACATTTAATCATATACATAATGTTCCAACTAAGAGAAATTATCACTTTCAAAAAATTTCCAGTAAGAGATACCTGCTCAATGAAAGGAATAAATTCAGGATGCAGCTGGCACAGAAAATATAATATGCCTGTGTACAAATCCACAAGTAGTTAGAACACAATATTCTTTACTTAAAATGAAATTAAATGCCTTTTTATATGCATTTCACAATGTGGAAGAAATTTTGTTCTTCCTCAAACTTTAAGTTTTTATTTAATTCCTTTCCAGGTGACCCTGCTTCAGCAGGGGGGTTGGACTAGATGACCCACAGAGGTCCCTTCCAAACACCCTAACATTCTGTGATTCTGTGATTCCATTCCATGTTATAGTCTGTAGCTATAGTGTGCCGTGTAGGGCAAACACTTCGCAAAGATACTTCATGTCTATCAACAGACTACAGCTACAAACTTTTTCAAATGCATCTCTGCAAGTCTGGAGAATTGCTGCTTTTGGACAGGTGGTTGTTTTTTCTTTGCAGTTATGACACTCGATACAGCCATTCATGCATGAGATGAAGTAAGATGAAGACTTAATAAATTTGTGGCTGTTAGATGTGGGCAAACCTTCAAAGTCTTGGAAGGAACAGGATAACTAGTTTCAACTAAAAATGCAGAACTGTGGATGTTCTTCAGGTATATGTGAACTTCCTGACTCAGGAAAATTGGGGTGTAAAATTATAAGAGAACTGGTTTTCTGCAAAGATTTGTGCTGTTAGCTTTTCATGTGACTAGGAATATTATGAAGCTATCCTTATTGCCTGTATTTCTGAACTTTGTACTGCTAGCCAAAGCTGAAAATGTAATTTCATATACTATTAAAGTGAAAATATCATTTTTTAAATGAAAAATCTATACATATTAAAAATGAAAATGTTTTGGCAACCTTTGTTATTTCAAATTCTGAAGTATTTTGGAAGGATCTTTTATATTTTTATAATCCTTTTTGTTTCTGCACCAATTTAATTGATATTTTCAAATGTCAGGAGCACTGTTCCTGTGCCACTGTTTGATTTATTTTAGGAATTAAAAAGGAAAGATTTGGGGTTGCCTTTGTCTATATTCATTACTAATATAAAATAATCAGCAATGGTAATATGACTATACACAGTTCTAATTAGAAATACAAATTAATGCCACAGATATATCTAAAAATTTATCTTCATCTAAAACTGAAATGCACATTAATAGTTAAGAACAAATATGTGTTCCTTTAGGCTTTGCAGATTGGCATAACTCAACACCATTGGCAGCTTCTGCTTGGTAAGCCGAGGCTGGAGCTGCAAAATTTGTATGTGAGGACTGAAATACATTGGGGGAGCTATGTGAACACTTGGCACAATGAAAGCCTGCCCAATATCTGGCTCTTAATAGTGGTGTTACTCCTTCACTTTCAGAAATATTAAAATCATGCAAAACAAATTTTATTTAAATGCAAAATGCAAATCATTGGAGCAGAAGAACATGTAAGCCACTCTGTTTCAACTGAAACGCGTATTTAAAGCAAAAATGAGAGTGAGTTTCAGGTATAATCACTACTTTAAGAGTAACAAGGTTGTGGAAGACATTTTTGTACCTAAAAACATATCAAAGCATGGGAAGGGTTTTTTTGGCTTGTTTCTCTTTGGTTATGTTTGTTTATATTTTATTAGGATTTAGGATAATGTTCACATTGAAGGACTCGTATGCATGCTACTGATGCTTCAAAAATAAGCATGGATTTACTGAGACAGAACAGAAAAGGAACCTGCCTTGATTTGTGTGGTGCAGTACAAGTTTTGCGCCATATGAGAAGGAATAGTGAATAATGTATGCAGCCTTCTACCTTTGTCCATCGTGTCTAGATCCTTTCTTGACAGCAATAGGTGCACATATACTTACATAGAGTCAAAAACTTTAAATATGTATGTGAACTGCTTCTTTTCCTGAAATGAAAATGCAGAACAGAATAAGTGCTAACAAGCAATAACAACTGAAGTAGTCCAATGTTTTGTTATATGACCATATTTCCAGTCGCTTATAATATTTTTAAATGTGAAACATCTGAGCTTCAATTTTCTGTGCTGGGTGTCTACTTCAGGTCGATTTGTTTTCTTACTTTTTTGTGGAAAAAAGGCTTTTGATGACATGACTGAGGAAAATATTGCTTGTATTTGTTAAAAAGTTATGGTTTGCACTTACAGACTCTGAACAACTAAGTAGGTGAGGAAAATGTGATGCTACAGTACAGATTGCATTCAAAATTTCTCTTTGCTTCTGCTTGTGCATTGTGATACCTTCTGGATTTGTTTCTGATTAATTACCATTAAAATAAGACAAAATATTTTTTGTACTATTTTAAAGATGTATGTTCTGTGTGGATCATAACGCACACCACAGTTTACAGGTTTTATTGCAAAAATTCATCCATTACTTATTCTATAAGACGTGATAAGGCATATAATTGATTCACTTTATTAAAGTTTTAATCATGTATGTTTTGGAAGCAAATCTTCCATCAGCCTCAGTAATCATACTTACATATGCATCATAACGTTGTTTCAGAGCACACAGACCGGATTCCTTTCAGACTAATTTAAACTGCACGATGCACTCCAGGAGTGCACCTACTGTGCTCCAACCAGGAACTAGCACTGCATCTGTAGGACAAGACTGCGGCTGACTGGAAGTAAATGGTGCTGGAATGTGTTTAGGTTGTCAGCTGCTCCAAACCAACTTTTTCTTTCTTCAGACCCAGTTCTATTGCAACACATCATTTACTAACATAGATAAAATCAGTGGCTTTTGTAAACCTTGATCTATTTACAGATTAGCCTAGAAATTCTTCCTCAAGAACTGTTGAAATGAGTGCTCAATTACACTCCTTTATTTAAAAAATGGTATCATACCTTTTAATAAATGCACAAGTTAAAATATTGTGAGAAATGAAACCTCATAAATAATTTCTTTTTGTCTGAGATATTCAGTATAAAATCTCAGTATTTAAAATTCTGATGTTTTCCTTGATGGTATACTCACAAGGAAATAAGTTCTATAATTTTTTTTGTCATAATTTTAGAATGTATGGTTGAACAGGCAAATTCAAGAAAGTTCACAGGAACAGAAATCTGAATATGTACCCAAGTGTACAAAAGAAATTTCATTATAAGAGCTTTACAGTGAGAACACACATGTGACCATGTATGCAACAAAAGTAACTCAGACATCATTGATCACAAATACTTACAATAGTTTGGAAATAAGATCTAGTTCAACATTCATATAAAATTATTAAAGTCTTTTAGTGAATGCAGGAGAGAATTAAATTTAAAATTTACAGAATAATGTCAATTGTGTAAGATTTTTCTATGACATTTTGTAACATTAGTAAAAAGAAAACAAAGTAGGTGATAAGAAATGAAAAATTCATATTTGCTGAATCCTGAATTAAATCTATTCACTGCACAAGTCTGCATAAGTTTATTATGACTGTCTCAAAGGTTCTTGTCACCTTTCCAAATTACTCTTTGTCTGTTTTGTATAACAATACTGATATAGCTTTTTTGTTTCCTTCCCCGTAGAGTCTGTGTGTCTTCCCCATACTTCTCCATAATTCTGAAAGTTTTGTCTGATGTGTAGGGCAGGACGCCACAACAAAGTCCAGCTAATCCACTGTACCTGAGACATGAACTGAAACCATACAAAGCAAGGAAACTCCAAGTGTTCTTCACTGTTGATCCTCCTGAATATTTTATTTCTCTGGAGGGACATAACTGCTAAATTATTCTAAGGGTAGCTGTCACAATCCCATTAAAATCAAACCACCAATTAGTGCCATTTTCTGTATTTCTTATTGATCCCTTGCTTTTTGTCCATTTAGCCTGTAAATTTCTAAAGGCACGGTTAATGTCTTTTACAGCTCACATTGCAGTTGACACAGGATAGTATTTACCAGGCAATCATAAAAAAGAAAAAAACACTAATGACTTCTCCTCTGACAAGCATGTTGCAATAGCTGCTAAGGAAAAAAATTAACTGAACAAACATGTTTCTGCAGGACATTTCTTTCCTTTTTCTGTACTAATGTGACATGCAGAGGCTGATATTTATAAAATAAACAGTATTTTTACTGAAGCTATCCTATGATCATTATCTGTAGTTAATGTAGACTGTAGACTTAATTTTTCTCTTCACTGCAGTAACAGTTTCGGATATAAGTATGTAATTTTATCATTTGCAAGTGTTTGAGGTGCTGAAATTATCATCTTTTCCAGAATGCCATTGCTGAGAATCCAATTGCTTTTTCCATCTTTGAATCTTGAGCAGGTAAGTATGCAACATTTCCTCTGCTGTAAATCAGTAGATGTTGCTGCTTGACAGTTTTTATATGCTTAGTGTTTTGAGAAGGAAGGAGATAATCCCTCCATTTCATGCTTTTACCTTTTTTTAGTACCTTCACACAGAAAAAATGTCTTGCACTGTGATAATTCCTGCTTGCTGCCAACAGTCAGTATCTGATTCTTTAAAGGGCCATTAACTTCACTCTAAATATTAATTGCAGAAAACATACTGTACTCATAAAGATCAGCCCTAGGGACAGAAGAAAAAAAATATTTTTTAAAATACCTAGTGATATTAATTCCATTTCATATTCTGAAGTTGGAAACAAGATAATAATATGAAATAAGAAATATTTTGTCACTTAGGGACTGTTCTTCCCCTCACTAATTCCCATAATTTCAGACTATAAAAACTGATTTTTTTAAGGTGGACTGACATTAGAAGTTTCTGGAAATCTGGAAAAAAAAATCAGCTTGGGATAACAAAGGGCTTCTGCAAGTGGTAAGCTGAAAAACAACATGGCTATCCCTAGAAAAGGTGTCAAAGTGTAGTAGCCATTTTTATCTATGTACTCATGCAGCTGGAGAGAAGGGAAATCTGGATGAATCCTGTTTGTTTGTTTTAACCAGAAGAACATTTTATAGGCCTCTTCATTTGGGTAGAAAAAGAACTTTGCATTTGACAACAACGTAATGTTTCTACTCATGTTGGTTTTTACAAGTCCATGCTTCACATATTTGTAATGATGAGTAATGCCTTACATCCTCACAGAAGTGATAAAAGCAGACAACTCGCTATGATTATATTGCCATTTAAACTCTCTAATTTTGTCTGCAACTATTTACTATTTCCCATTGATGAGAAAAAAATTCTGGTCACTGATTTTAATGACAGCAGCATTGTGTTTTGTATATGGGTACTACTCTATCTCCCTAGCACTGCCTCAGAAAAAATAAGCAATTTGTTGCTTCATAGACACCTATCTTTAAATAAGCATTTCTCAATATAGTGTATTGCTCAGTATTTCTGCACCACATAGGAGCATCCTCCTTACATACCTTCCATAATCATGCCAAGACTTTCAAAAGAATGTCTTGGCTTCTTCCTACATAGGTTCTATAAAAAGACAGCAGTAGTGATCATCATAACATTTAAAGTTAGCAACTAGGATAAACATACTGTTTTCCATATGGCACTCAGGTCTCACATTGTCACAGATCAGCCTTTAAGCATCATTTTAAATAGAAAGCATGATACAGTGCCACTTTTTATACTCCAATATTTACATTTATAGGTAATTTAAAAAGTAGCCGCCTTATACAAACTCTACAAAACTATGTAATTTCTGTTATTCTCAGTCAGATGAAACAGAACAATGAAGATACTAATTGAGGTATTATGAATAGACACCACATTTCTTTTTCATCACTGCAGAATTAGCATAGCTACGTGATTAACTAGGATCATTTTATGTTTTTTTACACTGACGCAGTGCAAAGTGGCATAAATAAGATCAGAACTCTACCTGGGTTTTTCTGTGTCAAAAAGCAATGAGCCAGAAAAAGATAATTTATTCTATTAGACATGTAGAATATAAGACTTGAGAACAAGGATGGCAATCTTAATTTCACTATTTTAAACACGGGTATGGTATTTATTGCTCTCATATAGCAAGACTTAAGACATAATAAAATATAAAATTTTTGTTTACAGCTTTTTGTGCACGAAATATTCAGAAATGATAAACCTAATATAGCAATGAGCACATGAGAAAAATCCTAGCAAGGTAAAATCATTGAGCACATTTATAAAGACAGATTTATTTCAACAGTACTTAGACAGTGTTACTTTTTTTTTAATCCTAAATATATTAATTTAAGAAACCTCTAAAATCCATTTAAAAATTGTTTATAATAAAGCTTTGACCTGGCAATATACACTATACGTTATTTCATCTTCAACAAAATCTAGTGTTATAAAGAACACATTATTTTTTATTTAAGCTCCTTCCTCAAATTTTAAAATGTCATCTTTATGAGCTCTTTGTCACTAAAAGTCATAATAATTCTTTGTGAATGTGACCATAATCTTTCATTTGTAGCAGATCAGTTTACTGAAATGATGTCCTCAAGATATTGTCATTTTCATTATGAAGTAAGTTCTTCTGCCTAGTTTCATGCTTTCATTTTATTCAGGAAAGTGTAATATGATGTGATTTTGTAGTAGTCCTGTAATATGACAGAAGGAGTTCTTTTCAATACTCAGACTAGTGTATCCTTTGTAAAAAAAAATGGAGCAGAATCATTCCCCTTTGATTATGCCTGAATTATTTTTGCACATAAGTTATTGCTAATGCAATTTTAAAACTATCAGCTACTCCCAGTTACAGTTGTACTTCAGGAACTATAAATAATTTTCGAAAACTTTCAATGTCTGTAATGAAAACTGTACCAAGCTCATAGACTAATATATTTTGACATAACTATTTATTTAGTGATTTTGTGACATAGACTTTCTAAATGACAGTTTTTGAAATATTTGGAAAAAATGACCTGCTAAGACAGCTCACAGTAAGTTCTAGTTCTTCCATATCATTCCTAATCCTTCAAATGTGAAGTCAGAAATATTTGTACTGCCATTTGAAACAGCTTTCCAGGTTCATGGGAAGCCTTTCCGTTATGAAATTTTTTTCCAACCACTTCTCATAGTTTCAGGCAGATAATATCTTTAGGATTCTGAGAAATGTGATTGATCACTTTTTGGAAACACTTGATTCTCAGAGAGAATGCTGATAAACAATGAACTAAAGTAAATTGCAGATGAATAAAGCTAGGTCAAAGTTCTCTAGCTCAAGAAGACATGGGGAGTCTAGCAATAGTTACTGAAGCATGAAAAAAAATAAAAAAAACAAAGCAGTAGCTCATTTATTTTATTAGAAGTTGAAACACTTTTTCCAGCCAAAATTTTTCTTTTTTCTCACTCAATAGCTTTTTGTCACCCTTGTGAACATCTCCCATCCCTTTGTGAATTTATTTTCTAGATTCTTCTTGATTCTCTTACGATATTATATTTTGAGCACATGTGGATGGAAATGAAATTCTTCCGGGGTTTTTTTATATCTCTTTCTGAAAATTGAATCAATCAAAAAAAAATTCCAAGGCAACAAAACCATAAACTTCCATCATCCTGATGTAAAGTTAAACATTTCTTTATGGTTTTGTTTATATCATATTGCACTATGTTTATACAACAACTCTTCTGGGAATTCTCTTAGGACCAGTAAAGTTTAATTAGGAAAGATCAATAATGTCATTTCAGCCATAGGGGTTTGCTAAGATAAAGGACATCTCTTCTTTTCCTGTGCATGAGACCCTACATGAATGATCTTCTACTTAGAGACTTTTCTAGTACGACTACTGTGCTTTGATCATGGAGGATCATTTTACCTCATGAAAATGCACATGAAATGCCTGCTTTGACCCTCATTCTCCTTCACAGTAACAGTCAGTCTCCTCCTGTAAGCTATTAAATCACAGTGTTTCTTCATGTCCGTGGATGAGGTGCAGCCCCTTTTTTTTTTATATTGTACAATTACTCTTTCTAGCTAGAAGGAAACTTCACTTCTCTACTTTCAATTAAAAAAAAAAGAAAATTTTAAATAAATTTGTCAAAACAACCTCATTCATTTGGCTGAATATATACAAATATTAATGGATAAAATATTTCTTTTTAATCAAGTTTTCATTTGTTTTGTTTTGCAGTGCATTCCAATGTATGTTTATATATACATATGCACACACACAATTAGAAGTGTATGTATTTTTTTAAATAAATAAGAACTGCAACATCTATCCAAGTTAACAAGGTTTCTCTTCATGTGCTACCACAACATATAATAATTCTCAAGAAAATTGGTTCTATCTCCTTTCACTTTTAAACATTAATTTAGTTAAGACAGGTTTGCTAATTATCTCTACACAAGCTGCTTGAGTTATACTAGGCAACAAGCCTGCAATTTATCCCTGACTAACTTTATTGATTTCTCCCTTGCCAGCTATAATCAGATAAATAAACCAATAAACAACACTTCTTCTTATCAACTCTGCAGTTCAACAATACCCAGCTTCATTTATTGTTTTCTGGCAAACATCCCTGCAGAACTTACCCCTTTCGTAGTTAGCTGGCATATAAGCTATCTTCTCACACCTCATACATCATTTCCTTCATAGCAGAAAAGTAAAGCAAAGTGAATCCCTAATGTACATAAACCTCCTTTTGTAGTCATGTTCCACTGCTTTAGTCTTACTTTAAATCAATGTTTGTATTGTTTTGGATTTTAACATCCTAATACGCTGGTAATAGCAGCTGTTCTCTTAGCCTATGCCTGGATACACTTATTTACTCTTCTTTCAGCTGCAAGCAATAATGTATTTTTTAAAGACTACTGTAATCCTGAATTATTCCAACATCCTTGGATTTGACTTTGCTATCTTTGATTTCTGTTTCTCTTGGAAAGCAGGAAAATTTGAACTATGGCTCTGTCTTGGTGACAGAGCACTGACACAACTGACAAGCACTTTATACATGAACATGTTACAAGGCCAATCTTTTGAAAAGGTAGATCTAAGATCAGTATCAAGCATGGACATTTGTTTTAATATTTAGTCCTTTTCTGAATGTAGGCTGGCTTGAAAGAGGTTTATATTATCTATGCTCTGTGACTTAACCAGAACAGCACATTTTTCTTGGATCTTTGTCACGTGAGGCAGACAATTCTTCACTAAGTGAGAAAGCCTGACTCTGCAACTGAGATACAGAAAACATACCTTAAATTTCCTACTTTAAATAAAGTGTATGAGAGGAAAACCTGGATCTTCTGTATGCAGGTGAATCCTCACATCAAAATGTATTCTCTTCACCTTAGACATTTAATTAAGGAACACACACTAAATGTGTAGACATTAACCAATGGCAATTTTTAAATGTCTTAAACACTTCATAGATATCTTTCTTCCACAATATTAAGGGCAAGTGATCTTTAAGATAAAAGATTCTGAGATCTCTACTTGTTTCTCAGAGGGAATGAAAACAAGTATAAAGATCTAGATTTTTTTTCTCAGAAAAAACAAGTGCAACTTTCCACCATCCCTAACTACGTATCTCTAAAATGAACTGAACTTCACCCTAGGGAACACAATTGTTGGAAAAGTACTTGATTTAGTTTTTAATGTATGCATTTAAAAACAGACAAATCTGACATGAAAAACATTATTGTTTACCAGTATTCATTACATGGCTGCAAACTGAGACCACAGTGAGGAAGCGGTATGGCTTTGGGATCTCCCATTGAAGATTTCCATCCCTTAAACTCTCCAGGCTTCTCCTAAGCCTACCTTTCTAAATTTCAGCCTTCCAGAGTTCTTTTAGTTGACTGTTATTACAATATCTCTATAATCACCAATTATTTCAAGAATTTATGTTCAACTTTAATTTCACTGCAATATTTCTTTTTGTACCTTTCTACCTCAGCATTTGCTTTGCAGGCACATAAGATGTTCTGATATTTGTATATAATATAGGAAAAAGGTCTACAGATTGAAGAACTGAGTCCAAGTAGAAATAACAAAAGCTACATTAGTTTTGTTTTTTAAACATTCACGGGAGAAAATAATGGTCAGAAGCTAGTTTATGCAAGGCTTTTACACCTTCAACTATAACCACAAGGTGAAGAGGGAGATTAAAGTAACCAGAGTAGTTTCAACAAAGTCTGGGAAAATATACAACATTGCTTATTTTGTGACAGTGAAAAATTCATAGATTTGCATTATGGACCAATATGAACAGTACGTGAAGAGTAGCCTTTGAAGTGGGATTGGTGGTGGCGTGGGACATAATGGTCAGGTCTGTCAAAGTATCCTGTACAATACGACCTACTGATGTTGCCCACTAGGAGGACTAATTTTTTAAAATGTGGTGATGCCTCTAAACTTCTGCGTGTTCCTACAATATGCGTAATGAAAGTTGTCATTTCTATTATTCATATAGGCCATAGCAATGAAAGTGGAATGCAGTGAATGTAGTGAGGATGTATTTTAAACTTACTGACTTTATCTGGAAAAAAAAGTTCCTACTATTTTCCTGTTGAACTATTTCAGTGTTATATGAATATTGCAGCCTTGCATTGTACCACTTAGCAAAAATTCTTCACAAGTTGCAAGTGGCAGTATCTCACATTAAAGTTCAATGTAAAATTTTCAGGATCATTTCCCTTTACAAGAATTTTTAGATTTCCCAGGCCCAAAATTCACCTATGCCTCACTCTATCAGTTCCTCTAATACAGGAATTATTCACCTGGTCTGAACTGTTTCTGCTGTAATTGCTAAATCATTGACACGTGCCCCTGCAGGATGGAAGCATGACCCCTGTACTCTTTAATGGGTCTCTGCTCTCCTTTTGCAGTTGATTTAACTAGCAGTTTCATTGCAAATCTAAAAATGTTACAGAAGGTGGCATTTGTGTTATAATAACCTTTGTAACCCTCTGACAGGTCCTCCAACCTGGAGCTCTGAAGAAGGTTTAATATTTTCAGATGAATGACTGTACCTTTCCAGAAATACGATATGTGTTTATATGGATTTTTAATTAAGATCTGCCCTAGGTGTCTCACAACACAGTAGGAAAATGCCATTAACTTTATGGGTCAGGATTGGGCCCCTTTTGCATAAAAAGAGGAAAAGCGACATTGCACAGCAGTCAAATTCTGTTCACAAATGTAACACTTCTGTAAAACAAATGTGTCCTCTGTCTCTTCATAATGTTAATAACCTCTAGACCAATAATACAAGATTCTTTCCCTCTTCGTATTCAGTCACGAAATTGTTGCAGAAAATTATTGGGTGTTCTTCCTTTGGCATATAACAGTCTTTTGAATTCTGCCTGTTCTATGGCAGTTTCTCAAGTTCCTAAGTCACTGTGATTCATATTCTAGTATTATCTGCTTTGCTTTTATATTGCAATCATTGGTACTGCTGGAGCATTGTAATGCATAACTAAAAGATATGTTACAGCTAAAATGGAATTTATGGGTTCAATATAAAAATTATTGGATTAATTTTTTGGCATTATGCATGAAGCAAAAAATGGGTAGGTCATAAATTGTCCTCTTTGGCCCTGAAACCTATAAAAATAGTGAGAATATTTATATAAAATTTCATCCAATCATTGCCATTCCTTAAGTTTGCACATCAAGGTTAAAATGACTATCACTATGCGCACAGACTACAGACTAGATTTTCAAAAGAAATTGTCTTCAGCAATTAGAAAGAATCTGGATTTTCATAAAACCCAAGCACTCAACTTGCCAAGTACCTCACAAAATCTCGTCCCTAATTTTTCTGAACTGTTTTAAAAGTACAGCTCTATTAAAATTAATTGCAGGTTTTATGGTTGTACAAACATGTTTTCTGCCCTGTGTTTCTGAGAGAAACAGAAATAAATGGAGAGACTGACCGTGACATTTACCTGCTAACTTCAGAGATCTATATCCACACTAGACTCTTTAAAGACAGGAACAGGCATCGTAAAGGCATGATCGCCTGACCTGTTCTGGACATAGTCCATGGCTTGTGGCAAACAGCACTGGTGAAGAATGCCTGGTTTTCTTCAGGTATCTAGGTGACTAACTTTGCCACAGCTCTGTATGTCTGATCAGATAAATCCATGCCCAATTGCCCCTACACTGGGACTGTAGGAATTCAAGAAGGGAGTAAACTTGTGAAACAAAGAAAATATTGATCTCCCTATGCTATTTTATTTTTAATATTTTCATAATAATAGATGCTATTTTCTAACAAAATTGTGGTGAGTTAATTGTTATTGCTGCTAACTCCAGGGAGTCCTGCAGCGCTCACAGTGCCTGACACTTGGGGGACTAAACTGTCTCCTCTTCTGCCCCGATTTCTTTTCCATCACTGAGCAAGTAAGTCTTCCTGTGCTTATGTTTTTTGTTCCTAATATATTGAACAACATTTTTCACTAAGGTGCTGTCGGGAGGAACATGTTCGTCTTTTGGGACACTCAATCATGACAGATATTGAGACAATTAGTACTGAAACATAAATATTTTACTTGCTTTTGGAGATCATAATTTCTTTAGAAATCACCTCCTCTAGAAAGATGATTACACAGAAAAATATTTTGTACATCTAATTCTCTAAAATATTTTTCATGTTTTCATTAAATGTTCATTTAAATGTTTTCTTTAAGTTCATTTCTTTCTGTTTAGAATTTTCCCACAGCTCACAACTTAAAACAACAATTTCCCTTTCTTTTCTCTTTGTAGCTAATCAGACACTTCTTCTGATGTTTTTTGCTGTTTTCCAGACTTTGAATTCATTGATTTTGTACGCTTGCCTGGTAAGCTCACTCTTTGTGGTACAAGATTACCTATATATTTTTCCAAAACAATAATCTACATTCCTAGTGGAACTGGGGACCTAATAAATGCTTATAAATATCTCTAAGGTGGGTGTCAAGAGGATGGGGCCAAACTCTTTTCAGTGGTGCCCAGTGACAGGACAACAGGCAACAGGCACAAACGGAAGTATAAGAAGCTCCATCTGAACAAGAGGAAGAAATTCTTCACTCTGAGGGTGATGGAGCACTGGAACAGGCTGCCCAGAAAGGTTGTGGAGTCTCCTTCTCTGGAGATATTCAAGACCCGTCAGGACAAGGTCATGTGCAGCCTGCTGTAGGTGACCCTGCTTCAGCAGGGGGGTTGGACTAGATGACCCACAGAGGTCCCTTCCAACCTCTGCCATTCTGTGATTCTGTGATTCTGTAATCACTAAATAGATTGTGCAATCAGGAGACTGTTTCAGGGCCGTGAATTGTCCAAGAGGCTTTTTAACATATTCCTCCACTCCTTGGGTGCTTGGCTGCCTGCGTTCAATATCAGTTCTGATTTTGCTTAACTGTGTAACCTGGGATCAGACTGCTGTGAAAACAGGTAAGCTGTGAGAAGGAGCTGCAAGATCTCTGTCCGATTTGCCTGGGAGCTGCATTTAAGCTCAGGCCCTTGCCCTAGGTCCTTGTGTGAGTTTTGTTGCAGTTGTGCTCTGGCTCAGCGCTGTGCTTTGTTGTCCCTGATATGGTCTCGCTGACTTGGCTTCCTGGCCTGTTCTCAGATCGGCATGGACATGGCTGGCAATCACAGGGCTATTGGCTGGTTGCCACCAACAAAACCTCTGCTCTTCTTGCATACTTACTGTGGAATGGTGTCCCTTATTGGTGGGGTCACTGCCTTGCCAGCTTTGTCACTCCTGGCTCCTCTTCCTTTGCAGTGCCGCCTGCCCTTGCTGCTCCCTGATATAATGTGCTCTGCGACACCACATTAGGAAGTGCAATGGCTAAGGTAAGATTCTACATGCAATACTCTGAAATGTACCTTTTAACAGAGTCCATCACTATTTCTCAAATGTGGAAGGTGGTTGCAGATAAGAACTAATCTTTATTAAAGGAAATTCACAGTACCAGCCTAATCCTCGAGTACACTACGTGGACGTATGATGTGGTACTCTTTTAATAGAAGTGACTTCTGCTATTTTTCTCTGAAATACTTTTCTCCAGGAAAAAATATGTCCATTTTTTTTTCCAATATATTTTTGGACAGTAAATCTTTTCTCCTTTCTCAGTTAAATGTTTGCTCATTCAGCTGTACACTGAACTTGGGGAGAGGGGAGTGAAAACCCTAAATACTAACAGAGATGACAAATTGTGGTTGTTAATGTAAAACATTGCTAGACCTGAAGCCAGAAAGTAACTATGTGAGATGATGCAGAAAAACACTTCTGACACCTGACAAGTGAAAACAGTTGTGCCTTAAGGCACTGGTGTTAGTAAGTACATGGAGAAGTGCCTTGTTGCATTCCCACAGTGCCCTAATAAGTTTCAAATGAAAACAGCTGGTATCAAACACAGAACTGTCTGGTCTAAAACTGTTGTTTATCTGCTAAAAGAAATAAAGCATTAACATTTTTTTCCAAAATTAATGTCTTGGTTTCGGCTGCCACCCGCAACAAAAGCGCCACGCGGCCGCCCCTCCCTCCGCCAGTGTGCGGAGGAGAATGAAAAAGAAAACAGGCAGAAACCGGTGGGTCGGGATAAGGGCAGTTTAACAGAACAGCAAACAGAGGGAACAGCAACAACAACGGTACAGATA
>Ga0065711_1039329_pt1 | contig 17935 bp, 12 predicted proteins | sample Hoacrofraction12_FD_59098 | JGI IMG/M metagenome (GOLD analysis project Ga0065711, IMG submission 59098) | Hoatzin crop microbial communities from Cojedes, Venezuela - Epithelial fraction 12 v2 (version 2) | ecosystem: Host-associated > Birds > Digestive system > Esophagus > Crop | place...
AAAAAAAAAAAAAAAAAAAAAAATTAAGTCATAGATACTTGGCCACAGAGGAAGGCAATTAGGCTTCAGCATTAATTTGTTAAACAACAGGCACAAGATGATACATAGTGAATTTTTTTAAATAATAACCATTCCTGGTCATTTATTTTAAAGATAATAAATCTGTCACTTGTGTGAAAACAATTGACAGCACCATTTATTACCTTGCGTGATTCAGAATAGCAGCACAATTTGCACGTTGCCCTTTGGCACCGGGACTCTCCGCTTGCTCAGAAACAAAGCAAAAATATCTACAGACCTGGTAGCAAGAATTTAAGCAGCAGCTGACCTTATGTGGTTTATTTAAACTGCTATAACAGTGCACTCTTGTTCAGCCTCTGGTTATAGGGGAGAAAGGTTCTTCTGGAGAATCCACAGCCTCAAGACTCTGAAACGCAAAGGGTCATGCAGAGGTCTCTGTATCTGGTAGTTCAGGGAGTAACATTCTAACTCTGATCCTCTGAGATGTCTCCTGGGAATTAAAGATATTTGGTTTCCTTTCAGAGGCTTTAAAGGGCTGGGTCGATCAGAAAGAAGGATATTTTCTCCTAGGTTGTAAAGATAAATCTTTGCGCTAAATCTTAGCTTTCTTTTTTGTATGAAGAAGGCCAGATCCTTGGCACATCTAAGCCATTTAGCCCACTGAAAAACAAGCCAACAAAACCTATGGGAAACACTGTGTTATTAGAATAGAAAATACTCAGCCAAGAAATACTCTGAAAGTCCTAAAATGCTGCTGTTTATAGTAGCATTTTCCAGTATTAGCTGTTGGCTGATGGGTTTTTTTTGAGAAGGTTTATAGGTTTCCTCTGGCACCTGTTACAAATGCATGAGAGACACTGAAATTTGGGATCAATTATAATGGAAAAGCCTAATAGAAAATTTTGGAACAGCATTTTAAAGAGATATTTGGCTTCTTGAATCCAAGAGAAATACTTATGTTGAGAGCTATTAAAAACCTCTATCAAGCCCTTCTGTACACTTCAGTGGCAAAAAGCTGTCCAGAATGGATCAACTGGAAAATCTCTTACACTTACTCCTATGGGATTAAACTGGGATTTCACGTCTATAAACGGGTGCTCATCCTAGCCAGGTGCTGGTGAGGCTTTCTCCCTGTGCAGGGAGGTCTCCACAACTCCAGCACATTGATGCAAGAGCCAAAACATACAGCTTTTCCCACCACAAAACTACTCAATTCAGCTATGTCCATTCCAGCTCCTGAAGGCTCGTGCTGCTCTTCCCTTTGGAGATGGCTCTCCCAGTCCACAGAAAGGACAGTCCAACATTGTGTAACACACTCTCTCTCATTATACTTGAAATTTAGAGTGGGTTGTTATGTGTATTTTAATTTTCTCCTGCCGTTTGATAGCACACAGCAAGGTCAAGAGACTGGCCATTTGCTGAGGAGCTCTATTATTCCCTAGCACTGTTCTACACATCGTAAAATCCGAGGGAGATTAATACAGCTGGTGGTAGTACTTATATTCTTAACACATACCTCGTGCCTTTGTGCCTCCTCCCACAGCATCCTGGTCTTTGTAGAGCTACGAAGAAACTGTCACTCTAAAGGATCCTATTCTCAGCATTGGGATATAATTATAAGAAAGAAAATGAGATCTTGGATTTCAGGTATTTTAACAGAATATTTTAGCCCTTTTCTGCTACAGAACATTCGCAAAGATCTAGGCTATATCTGGTTTCTTAACATTTTTTTTTTCTATTCTAATTCCTGGATATGCTAACATATAATCAAAATGTCTTTTTTTCCTTTTATTTTCTTTTTTTTATACTTGTCACCAATCTGTAGTTATGTTGTCAAATAAACTGCTGATACAGGTATATCATTTACTGTAATTTCTAGCAATGCTGAGAGTAGAGTTTCTTTTTTTTTTTCCTTTAAACACTGCAGCATAAAAAACTACCTGACTCACATGTCAGTTCAGAGCTCAAAAATATTCAAATCTAAAACCCCTATTTGAATGAATTAAATGATCGAGAAACCCATCAGAGGGCCCTGAACAGCCCAGAGCCATGAAACCCGCTGTCTGTACCAGCAGACCAGAAATCACCGATGAATCACAGCCCCTTATTACAAAGAGCAAACATTTGGAGGTTTAAACCTCTCCCTCTCCAGTAAAGTCAAGAAATGAAGACACTAGGCAGGGGATATTTAACCATTCATTCCAATATTCAGAGGGTACAGCTTCTCTTCAGAAAAGCCAGGGTAAGATACTGTAGATGGTTCTTGTTTTTACACCACTCTTTCCACAGCCAGATGTGCAAGTTTGGGAACTCCATGCAATTAGATTTTCAGTTTTCTTTGCTTCCTCCAGGTCAAGAGCGTTTATTCTCTTCCTCGGGTCTGACACAGGGGTCCAATTATGCCTTGTTTGGGCATAGCTTTATATGGTGGAAGCTAGATATCCTCACATTCAGAGTTCTCTTAAGCAGGCCTAAAATTCTTTATCCCTCCCTTGTCTCTTGCTCTGCATCTGCTGCCTTCTTTAAACAAACAAAATTTGGCAAAGAATGAAGCAGCACAGTACCAGGCTCATGGAGCAAACAGAGGTCACGTACCCTATCTCTGTCTATGGAGTCTAAAAGCAGAGTACTTAGTGTTATTAGCTTTTCTGCATGAGTGATCAATCCCAAATTGGACATATGGGTGCCACAGACAGACTGATAAAAGTATCTTTTGTTTTTTTCTGAATGGGCTATTTAGTACTTACTTGTGACTGCCATAGCAGACTGCAAGCTATACTTCAGTGACATGCTGCTATCGTACTTTGTGATAAGGCTGAAACCATTAGGCAGACAATAAATAAAAAAAAAAAAAAGAAAAAAGGGAAAAGTGCTCCTGTGAATGCTAGAGGAACACTTTTAGGCAAGCTGGACATCTTCGCAGAGAGATGACACCCCCGTGTTCCCACAGTTATTCCTTCTCTTTCTCTGCGAGAATATCTGAAGATATGAAATCATCTCCTACCTGTTATAAGTTGGTAACATAAGATCCAGATCTACCCACAAAGACTTCACCCAAAAGGCTTTACAACAGAGGGACCAAATGTTGCTTCCCTTTCTCAGACACTTTTCCTCCACAGACCTCCATGAAGGATGATATCCTTTGTTTTACAAAGCAGGAGACCGAGTCACAGTCACGCTTTTCCCAGCAGCAGAGCCTGAGTTTCCCTATGTACTGCTGTGGGGCTCTGCTCACCAACAGAATTAAAAAAAACCCAAACAAACCACCAGATGAATCACATCAAAGTTCAGATGACCTTCACTGCAGTCTAAGAAACTAACTCTGACACTAACGCCCACACACCCTGTAAAGCGATGGGAAATTATTGCCTGGCTTTGACAACAGTCTTCTGAGGGCCTTTTTCTGTGCAGATTACCTTGCTCTGAATTTGAAAAGTTTCTGCTTCCTGGGGAGCAGGCCAGGTGCATACAACGGGGAGACTTCTTACCAGCTTCAGGCCAAGCAGTTGTTCCTGAAGGTGACTACAAGGCCCATCACAGCCCTTATTCAGCCTTCCCTATTCTCCAGTGTCTCGAAGGAACTGAAAGAAGTCATGGTCCTGGGATCGGGGAAATCAGAGCAGGGCACTGCCTTGAGTCCGGTCATGGCCTCTAGCAGCACGAGAGCGCCACCCATTTCTTTAAAATCCTCCCTCAGCTTCCTTTTTTCTTGTTTCGCTTCCCGTCTCTGCCCTACTCTTTGGCACCGCAGACCTCGTGTCAAGACTTTAAAACCCAGACAACCTCGGGTCGCTTCTCCCACACACAGCCCAGCGGTGCAGGCACACTTGGATGGTTGCCTGGCCCGAGGGCTTTTGGAGGAGCATCTGCTCCACCACAGCAGGTGAAGAAAATCAAAGTCATCTGAAATTGACTGTTTTGCTGCTCCTCAGATAATTGACTTTATAAGCAGTGCCCTTTTCATGTGGCAGACATGCTGACATACGCTAACACATCCGTTACTTTGCTCCAGAAAGGTCTTTCCCCCAGCTTCACCCCCACTAGGAAACCATCCCACGGAGGCTGAGGGTTGGTGTCCCGTCTGAGCACAGCAGGCACCACAGGAGCAGCACAAGAGCCAGGCCCCATAAACAGGGCACAGAAGTTCCCTTCACCAGGAGCCTTCACCTAGATCACCTTAAACCCACTGAAATCACAGCCCAAGCCAAATGACACCCCCTTTAAACACCAGCAGATTTTTTTTTCATTTACAGATTAACTTGAAAAAAAAAAAATCACTATTCAAAATGAGGAGAAATATTTCCACTGGAGATGGCTTTACAAGTTGCTCCAAGTTGTTCGCAGCCCAGCAATTTGAAATGTCTGTTCTTGCTAAGCTGTCTACATTTTTTGGCACAGCTTAGTTTTCCGCTGCAAATCTCCTGTGATTAATCTGTTCTTCAGAAAGCAAAATGCAAACGAGAAAGTCCAGTTGCAACAGAAACCTATGGGAATCTTTTCGTGAGTTTTAACAGCAACTGAACTAAACCCTGGGTTAACTGGAGACATTGGAGCTGTCCCCGGCTTGAGACGGACGTGGCAAACGCTTAGGACACCAGACGCCAGGAATGGACCATAATGATCGGCCTTTCGTGTCCCCGGATAGCGATACTCCCGGCTCTGGCTGACCGGCGTGGCCACTTGTAGGGCACGTACAAACGAGAGCTGTACCCAGCAGACCTGGGTCTCAGGGGTTTGTGACAGTTAATTATCACGGCTGCCCCTCAAGGCTGATCGATAAATGAAAACAAGCAGGGCGTGCACACACTGACCATGTGTGCGATGCATCTTCTACGGGAGCCACAGCCATCGGCCTGCCAGGGTCTGGCGGTTTGCTTAAGGCAAGCCACTTGTGGACCACCCACACGCTGCAGCCCGTTAGGCTGGCGCATGCCAACGAGGGTCGGCTCTGCACCAGGGGAGATTAGGAAATCTCCTCATGACCCCGTGTTCCTCCCAGCTTCATCCCCCACTGCAGAGACGGTGTAAACTATAGGAGACAGTGTCAAGGGAGGTGGTCTACCCAGGTCTCGGATAAATCACAGGAATGAGACGCCTCGCCGGTCACCTTGCTCAGCTCCCTCCGCAGCCGCAGGCTCCGCTACAGCAAGGTTTTGCCTCGCCGGTGCAACTGCCGCCAGCAGCCATCCTGCAAGAGCTTGTTAACAAAACAAGCCCACGAGCACCGCCGTTCTCCCAGCCAGACACTTGAATCATGAGATCATAAATAGGGCTGATCGAATCATAACTAACGTGCTTGAGAGCTTTCACTGCTCCTTCCCCTTTTGTCTCGCACAGCGAGGAGAAAAGGGGACTTGGAGCTGAAACAAGAAGCCACGACGCATCATCGCAGCCTCAGAGGCGTTACTGGGATTTGCTGGGCAGCAAACGTGCTGCTGGTAGTGCGATGTAAAACAAGCTGGCTGCACCCAGTCCTGCACGCCCGAGCACGGCAGCGAGGGACCCGGCGCGGGCAGCCTGCGAGCGCAGCAGGCAAGGGCCTGGCAGAAGCCCATGTGGGAAGTGTGCAACGGAGGGAGGGGGACAGGACAGTGCAACACAACCCATGCTGGGCTCTTCAGCTGCAGGTGGGTGACAATCATGGTGAAAACATACTTTTTGGCTATAACCAGAAAATGAGAACCACAATAAGTCATAAAAATGAAGGCAACTGCTAAAAATCAGCAAGAGCTAGAAAAATATGCTTCCTTGCTTCATCCATAAAAGAAGGATAATAACGTTTCATTGTCTGACAGGTAAAGCATTTCCATGGGCCTTCAGTTATTAGGTCAGGAGCATCTTCTGGGACTCTAGCACCAAGTCAACACTCATGGAAACAAAGGATTCTGCCCCAAAGGGTGACAGGCAGGGCAGTCATGGGGCAGCCCCGGCATCAGGCACCTCTGTGGGGCTGGGTCAACACTGAGACAAACCATCAGCCTGCGGGTGGTGCCCATGTCAGCAGGGCCCATGTCCAGGCAGGGCTGTGACAGAGCTGGAGACACATTACAGCAACTTCTCCCATGGAGAGAAGATGGCCCCAGACTGAGCTGAAATGGGCTCCTGGAGCCCCAAGTGGGGTCCTTCAGGGCCGTCAAGGCTTATTAGTGCCCATCAGTCAGGTACAGGTGACAGCCTTACACAGTTTTCCAAAAGCGACTACAGTGAAGGCAACACAACAGAGCAATAGCTACCCCAGTCACAGCAGTGATCCCACGCAAGACATGAACCACCCTATTATGAGGCCACTTGTCCTGTCTAACCTGTCCTACTGCACCCAGCCCAGGCTTCAATTCAAGTCACATTCCAAAAATTCAAGCGGGTCTGTAATCCTGTGAGCCATCTAACCAACAGGAGCAGATGAACAGCTCTACTACATCAGATTGTAAGAAATAGGCCCAAAACTGCTGATGGGGTGATTTCTATGAATAGCAAATTAATTATAGGGTTTTGGAAGGGAAATTGGTATGGGAGGAGATGGATTTTCCAAAATGTCAGAACATTTTGTTTCAACATTTTTCAAAATGAAAATGTTGACATTTTGCAAGAAAAAAAAATAATTTAGATTTTAGTTTAATGTTAAAAGTGGATTCATCAATAGGAAAACTCAAGAAAATAATCCATTTTATGTCAAGCATATTAGAGCTTAGCTCAAAATTAATTTGCGTTTGGGATTTGTTTAATTAATTGAACCCTTCTGGAAAGTACAGGCTTCAGCTGGCCTGAAGTGATACAAGCCAGTTTACACATTCAGACATCGAGATAGAAATTCTACGCTCAAATTAAAGAAAGGTAGAAGAAGATAAAGCAGCTTGAAACAGTGGCAGTTACTGAGACACAAGGAACAGGCTGGGAAAGGGAGCAAGATGTACAGGACTGAACAGTGCAGATCACAGGGGACAATATTCTAAGCAAAGAAAATTATGTAGAAGTACATAGACCCCACTGGAAGGAAACAGAGGATTTGGCATTATAGGGGAAAAAGTGGGGTGCGGAAGACAAGGGGCATTGCAAACATGTCTTAATCCCCACGCACCCTCAGGCTAAGCCCAGCTTCAGAAGATACAAGTGCTTAAATAAGCATGAGTGAATTTATTATTCCTCTGTGTTTCAGATGTTCTTCACCTTCTGCCTGGCTCATTTACTGCAATTAAATGCTTGTAAACAGATTATACCCTGAAAGCTATGTTTTCCTGGTAAGTGGTCACCTTAACCTCCTCTGCTTTGACTGTGGCTAATACTCCCCAGGTCACACTGTAATCACCGAGTAATGGGACCAAAGTGAATTGCTAGGTCACTTGGTTCAACAAAACTATCTCCAGCATCCAAATCACATATACGACTCTGCTTTGCTGATTACCATGACAAGCACTGCTTACACAGTCAGGAAAAACTTAGTAATGTCATAATCCCTAAAAATCTTAACAAAACTTGGCCTGAAGACAGGACACATGCTGCTGTATTAAACTAGCAATCATAATAATGAACTCTACATTCATCTAGTTTTACTTTCTTGTTGGTTATGGCGTTATACACATTGTGAAACCAGCAAAGTGGAGCCTACTGTGAAATGGTGCAATTTTCTGGAAACCTAGATAAGCTTCTTCAAGCCATTCTAAGAACTGGGGTTTGACTGCCTTGTTTTTAACTCAGTCCAAAATAAGCTTCATCACAACCTATACAGGCAGGGAGGAATTGCATGAGCAGCTAGAGGAACCGTTAACAAGACTGACGTTTTTAATGTTTTGATTGGTTTTAGTGGCAAGGTCCGAGCTGAAATACTACTGACAGGGACAAAGTTTATTGTGACTTCTCAGATGGGAAGCAGGTTTTGAGATGGTGTAGATGAGTGCAACTCCACTGAATTAAGTGGGGTTACCAGTTTATAGTAATTGGTAGTCTTTGTATCTTCTGTCCTCTTTGACACTGGCTCTGTCAAACTGCATTGATTGTCTCTAGCGGGGGAAAAAAAAGTAGGGGAGAATAAACATTCCTTCCACATTTGTGTTAGCAGACTTTGCTCTCTCCTGAACAGGGTTAGGCAGGCCTTTTCTCTAGTTATTTATATACCCCTCCTCTCCCTCCCAAACCCCACAAAATATCTCTGCAGAAATGAGCAAGAAATGTGAAGTTGCGATGAAAAAGAAATACATTGCCTAAACTGAGCTTGCATGAGCTTGCAGCACGGGTTCCATAGCTGAACAGTGTGCCCTCGTGGATTGATCTCTCTACATCCCTTTGGAGAAGCAATCTGGAAAATAAAGACCTGTGCACTCCCTCAGGTCAACACACTGTGCTTTCCTTGCCTACCTAAACCTGAGCAGCAGGGAGCAAAAAGGAGGCTATTGCACCTAAGTCACTACAGGAAGCCACCTCTTTGTTTTTACATAGTCATATCTATCCTGAGCTTTACAAAAAATTGATAGAAGGGAAGGAACAGAAAGTCACAGTGACAATGCAACCAAAACTCACAGATGCAGTGCAGTACTTAGCGGTGTTTACCTGCTCCAATAATTCTGATCCCAGGGCAGAGCGCTGAAGATTAGCTCCAGACCTCATTAGGCAGGATAGAATTATGTGGGTTAACAAAGTAATACTCTTGGCTTTCTTTTGCATTTTAAAAGTGGCTTGAGACCTATAAAATCCCTTTGAATTTTATTAAAAGTCTTCTGCAATCATTTTTCATTCTGCAGCCCAGTTGAGCCGAACTAATAAATTAGCATGTTATCTGTGTGGATATCCACTGAAGCTTCAAATGAAGATTATTAGAGCCAAAAACCTAACAACGCTGATTACAACTGGGGAGGAAACAAGCTGGTCCGCTGAGGAATGGCCACCAAGGATAATGATTGAGGGACATATCTACCCCAAGGGCCCACAGGAAATGGACAGCATGAAGAGCATCTCCAGCTGCCAAAATGGCAGGTTTTGGACACCCTGAGCAGGCAACCAGAGCCAACGAAAGCCAGGCAGGAGCCCACGAGAATTGAGTATGTACAAAAGCCTCAGTGAAGGCTCACCAGGCTTGTCCTTACTGCACAGTCCAGGTGAGATTTTGTTTGTGCTGAACCGGTACCGGTTGCCCACCTGCAAGTCTGGCCACAGATAGTCTCTGCTTTTCAACTCAGTTGTCTGCCTCAGCTCAAACCCTGCTAAATGCAAGAAGGCCACAACATGAACATAAATCGTATGACTTTCTAGCTGCTGCAGCTCCAGGCAGCGTTGTGACAGACGTGGTTTGAGGCTGGAGTGATGTATTCATACCTGACACAGCTTCCCCCAAATATTTTGCTTTTCTTCCTCACACCCTTTAGGATTTCCGAGCAAAATGTCAGTACAAATAGACTGTAACACTTTTTTCTTTTTTTGTGGTTTCGCAAAGCTTATAAATAGGTAAACTTTAAAAATGAAGCCAGGGTGTGAAAAATGGGTGTAACATGGAAAGCAGATGCTGGGAGATTGTCTCTTTAATAAACTTCTTCAGCAGTGCTCTTGGCCCGAGTGCTGTTTGCTCAGTGAAAGCTGGCAGGGTGCTGGCTACAGCCCTTGCTGTGCTGAGCAGCGAGTGGCTGGTCCTGCAGCCCTCCAGGGTAGCTGAAGCACACTGCGAGGGCAGAGCTGCCGCAGCCCCCGAGCTCCCCGTGCCCTTCCCGAGCGGAGCCAGGGCTGTGCAGCCAGCCGGGAGGCTCCGGCTGCTGGGGAGCCACACACCGCTTCCCACTCCCCAAGGGGTCTGCATCAAACCAAAGGACTTGGAGGGGTCACAGCAAAAATGGGGTTAAAAGGGCTTTGCACGAACACACACTGAGCCTTCAACAGGCCTGGCCACCAAACAGGACCAAACACCTCCTTTGAACGGAAAGCCATCATGCAAACATCCTTCTATCTTCTTGTCCATGCTCATCTACCCTGCCCTATCGCTGCAGGACACATCTTTCTCCCTGCTTGCCTGTCTTGCCAGCCTCCTCCTTTTTCCTTCCCCTTATCCCTGCTGATTTATTTCTGTCCCTTCTTGAAGGAGTATTTGAGTTGCCTGTCGCCTGTATGAGCAGGAGCATGAGGGCTAAGGCACCGAAACTGTCCAAGTACGTGCAGGCAGGGGAGTGCAAAGGTAGGTTCATTTACTTACTCTTCAAGGTATTTTCCAAGGATTGTTTTCAGCCTCTCAACTTCTGCGATTCCCACAACCCTGTCTCGGAAAGAGCAGGCAGCCCAGCTGTGTCCCGCAGGGTGCTGTGCAGCCAGCTGCTGCTCTGCTGAGAGCCGACGGCCTTTCGGCTTCCCTCGGAGCAGAGTAATCACAAGGCAGGGATTTAAGGGAAATGTCATCACGCACTGCCTGGTTCACTGAACCACAGCAGCTTCGTCGTGCTTCCCCGGACTCTTTTTCTCTACCTTAAACATCACCTAGCTCCCTCTTACAGGGCTCCAGCCACACACTTGCTTCTGCAGCCCCCACCTGCATCAACACCACCCTGACTTTAACAGGGGCACAAGTTGTACTTCCCCAAAAGAAAAAAGCTCCTGCCTGAGCCTCGCCTCGCGTTGTGCTACCCAAAGTGAATTTTAAGATACATCTCCAAGCTGCTGCTCTTCCCCTGGGGTCACACAGACACCATTTTAGTTTGTCTTTATTTCCAGCCTGCCCCCTCTTCATCTAATTCCCTTTCACGTCCCACTCCTATCCTTTATTACTCTTCTTCTATTCTTTTCTAAGAGGAAAATGTTTCTTTTTACTCTCACTCTCTGTTCCGTTCCTCCTGTCATTCCCTTCATGTCTCATCCACGATATTTTTGTTCACACAATAACTAGTTTGCTCTTTCTCCTCTTCCCACTGGGCTACTTTGATCTACTGTTCCTGTGCCTGTTTTACACGTTCCTTTTCTTCCCTCCAAAGACACATCAGTCTATTTCCCATCCCCTCCTCCTTACTCATCTCTCTTTTCCTGCTCTGATCTATTCTTGCTGCACCAAAATTGTTTCATGTGCAGGCGGTTTTAAGACCTGCTCTGCTGCCCTGGGAAGCATTGCAGTAAGTGCTGGAGGACACAGTCTGTCAATCCAGTCACCCTAAACCAATGCAGGATACCACTTTAACACCCTGCCTTAGCCACGGCTTTATTAAGAACACCACCTGACTCCCAAAGGAAAACCTAACCCGGGGAGCACTTAGGATGATAATCCCTTGGTCACCAAGTTCAGCAGCAGATCACATTGCAGCACAAACCTGGAAAGACCCCTGGGGACCTGGCCCAGTCACTGCCAGATCTTCAGCAGGAAGGGTGCCAACAGCCAGGAATAGACTTTTCATTGACCGTAATCAAGAAAATCCCCTGAAGAGTAATAAAACTCTGTTGGAGCCTCTTAGGACTGTGCAGAGAGGAACTTTTAGAGCTGTGAACTCTGCGCTACAATAAATCACATGTGGAGCCAAGCATCAGCAAGCCTGCTGGCCCCATGTAACAGAAAATGTGAGGGTGAAAATCATTCTTCCCCTCCACACACCAGCCATTTACTAACCTATCCCTTGCCCTGAGAATGCGTAAGCAAGGAGAAACAAGAAAAATCTAAAAATCATGCTTTTCCACCCCATGCCAAACAAGACATTAGCACTTTCTGCAATGTCTCCTCCTGATGAGAACTCACGTCTACCTGACCTGGGCACTTTGGGGAGAAAGCAGGTAAAGAGCAGGAGCAAATGGCGTGGGAACAGCTGTAGCATCCCCTCAGAGACTGAATAACACTTCCTCGGGGGCAGGTGCTTCGAAACAGGACCTTTTGTAGTCAGAGCATTTGGACACAGAGCACAAATGCCATTTGGTGCCCAGCAAGTGCCCCCCGGGCATCTGACCTGGCTGCCAGGCTGTTTGCCCAGCTGCCTTACCTCCAGGCTTTGATGAGCAGCACTTCATCTAAAGGTTACAACAGAGAGTTTTGACCACTTCGATTCATAGAGCATCGTCCAGTGATTTCATTGATGCTGCAGAGCTGTAGGAGTGACACAAATGTTGGCACTGAGGTCTGGAAAGGAGAAGAGAAAAGAGGCTTACCTCATTTTTGCCTGTTCCAAAGCGGGCAATACGAGAACCAAGTGATGTGCTGCTTGTGATAGGACTGATTTAACAACAAATCGAGTCCACATTGAAAGACCCAGTTGACAGCAAAGGAAACATACTGTTAATTTACCAGACCATTTGCAATATCAGTCCCAGAAGCCCAGCATTGCTTTCTTTTACCTTACACAGCCACGTGAGTCAGTCATTCCCAAGACGATAACTGCAACAAGAGCCATGCTAAGGCCAGGTTTTTCTCCCTGATCTCCAGCCCTGAATCCTCCAGGCTCACTAATGACAGCAACCAGTCAGTGAGCTCTGTGTGCACTCAAGTCCCCATGAAATAATAAAGAGGCCACAGCAATGTTTATGTCATTGCAAAGGTTGGGTGCAGGCTGCCCTTTGCATGCCCCAAATACAAACCTGGTCTGTGGATGAGTTAAAAAAAAAAAGGTAAAAAAAAAAGAGATGAATCAAGTCTCAGCGACTGCTGCACATGTACACACACACACACAGTGTGTTGTTTGACAGTACTGGTCTGAAACATTTTACTTCCACAATGCTATAACAGCATCGCTTAGAGTCATTACATGGGCGTAATGCAGTTCAATTTGGCAGCATGCGGTTTGCCTTGGTTTTTTAGTACAGAAAGGAAGGACTAGAAGCCTCGTGAACTTTTGTGAGCCCATTGTAAATAATTTTGCTGAAATATAAATTACCATGCCTAAAGTCAGCTCAATCTCCGGGAAATTAAATTAGCCCATTTATTGAATAAATACAGTTATTTCTCTATACAGGGGAACAGTTCAAGTACCTGAAAGCATCTGCCGCCACTTTGACATCCAACTGTGCCTGCTGCAAGTGGGCACAGGTCTCCTGTGTCCTAGATGCCAACTGTATGTCCTTGTCTCAGATGCTCTGGGGGATCTAAAATGTCACAAGACACCTAACGTTTGGGCACCTGATTCACTCCCACATCGCCCTGCAATAGCAGATGATGTAACGTGATAAACCTCAGTATGGAAAATCCCTCCCCTGAACAATTCCCAGCCCGCCTCTGACCAGGAGCTCACCAAAGCCTCGAAAACTACCTCTTGGTATCAAGCCAGTTGATTTAACTAGAAAGGCATAATAAATATTAAACAGTGTGTATACATGTGACAGATATAGCATATATTAATGCCTCTCCTTTGAGGTTCTGCTTACCAATACTGACCAAATTCTGCCCTTGGAGGTACAGTAAAAACCTGTGGACTCCGATCAGACTATAGTCAAGGGCAGTATAAATTGAAGTGACACAGGTTAATGGAGAAGAAAGATAACTTCATTATCTGAATCTGAACAGATCTCGTCATACAAGAAAAAAACCTTAATGCAGTGCTGATGGCAAATATAAGTAGATACCTTAATAGCTATCATCACTGACTGAACCATGTGAATACCTAACACAATTGCTGTGCTAGAAAACAGCTTTTGACCTGCTATCATTTTGAACTCAGTACTAGCCACAAAACCCAGGTCTCCTGAACCTGGAAAGTTGTATACACTGCACACGGAGCAAACTCCTAGCCTTGAGGCTGAATGGTGCCTGATTTGGTGAAAATTGATTAGATTTGTCAGGTGAATAAAATCGTTTATTAAGTTTGCCTGGTTGAAAGTATGCCTGTGTATTTTAGTTTTTCATTAGAGCGCCACTGAATTTGTCTGAAGTAATTAAGAATATCGTAAGTGATACATCAGTAACAATTGGACCAAGCCACAGCAGAAACCCCCCAGGAGAACACCCTTTGCCTACAAGACTGAAATCTAAATACTGCTGGCTTCAATTTCTCCTCGCCAGAGTGGAGCAAAAGAGGAATTCGGCTAGAAAAATATTTATTTAAAAAAAAAAGAAGAAAAAAACAACAACTCAAAATCACCTCGCTCATACACAAACACGCACTGCCAGGACAGACAGCACAAAGTTTCAGAATTAGCTGTGAAGTTCAGCAACAAGCGCTGGACCCGGGCGCTCGGCAGAGCTGCCCGTTCTCCCTCCCCTCTCCTCCTCCCCACCACCCTCTCCGCACAGAATGCGTCCGACATCCTGTGCCGGGGGAATTCGTTTCAGTTGCCCGGGTCTGATTTCTAATTACGAAGCAGGATGCACAGTGATAAATTTCCTATGGGATACTCATTATATGGAGCATATGAATGTGCTGTAATCAGGCGTATTTGTTGCTATGGAAAAACACAGCAAGAACGCAGAGCCTTCTGTGTGGCATCTTTAGTGTCCCTGCACTCGGAGTGCTCGGATTCCTTGGCAGCCCACGGCATAGCAACATGTTATCTGGCACAAAAACCCAAGGACGTTACAAGTTGCAACTGAAAAACTTGTGGAGCTCGTTAGCCCGTTGCATCTTCAAGAGGCATTAGACTTAATCGTTTTGCATTATTCCCTTTTAAAGCAAATGGATCAAAGGAAAGTATCACACGCAGCACAAGATTGGACGTGTGACCTTTCCCTCCTCCTTCCTAAAGTTTGTTGTCTTCCTCATATATATATATATCAGCCACATCCAATTTAGGAGGTGAAATAGCATTGTTGGACCACGCATTCACATCTTCACGTGCCATAGGGCTCAGCGTGGCTTTCCCTGTGCCCACTTAAGGGGGTATTAGCCTGAACACCATGTAGGGCAAAGCCCAGGTAGGACAGACGGTGCTAAAGAAAGGGGGGGGGGGAAGGAAGAAAAGGAAAAAAGTCACCATGCCTGCTAATTAAATCCCCTCCTAATCCCGTCAGTGAGCGGCTGGTGGAGGTGGGGAGGGTGCCAAAATGCAGCCCTCTCTACGCCACCAAATTACTGGATCTCAGTGGCGCATGGAAATGCTCAGCCTGTTTGTTTGATGCCTCCCTTGTTTTAAAACACTTAACCCACAGCCCCAGAGCACATTCCTCAGGGGCTCGCACAGTCTCCATAGAGAGGCAGGGGCAGAAGCTAAGCTATCTCGCTCCATATCCTGCTCCCCCGAAGAGGTAGGGAGACAAGACTCCCTGCCATCTTCTTTAAGCATCACCTAGCTCTGCATTTCTGGAGGCTTTGACCCAGAGGCAGCTTTTTCTGACACTGTGCTTGAGATGAGAGAGGAGATGGTGTACCTGCAAAGAACTGCCAATTGCGTAGTGGTGGCTGGAGCATCGGTCACCTGAAAAGCCATCAGAGCTGCTGAGCATCGCAGCTGCCAGAGTCTCCGTGGTGAAGCAGGCACTTCTTATTCCTGTAAGAAAATTAGTTGCAGCTCTGGGAAATTCCTATATCTCCATTTGGGGCAGGCAGATCAGAATATATTGTCTGGAAATAAAGAGGACCAGGCAGGCTGAAGCTGCCATAATAACCACTCCTGCTTAAACACTTCCATATTAAATGCAGATGTAATGAAAAGTGGAGGGGGTTTTCCTCCAAAACATGAGTTTACCCACATTGCATTACGGGAAAACCCACATTTCTGTTCACCTCAGGCTGGAGAAGAAATCTGATTTGTACTTGTTGGCTTAGCCCTGCTGGGCCTATGCAAAAAATATAGATAGAATAAATTAATCTTTTTTTTTTTTTTAAAGTGGGCACCAGTCCATCGGACCGAGTGGCACTAAGCAGGGCTGCCACCAACTGTTTCTGTGATTTTTATCAAGACTAACAACACCTACTTCAGTAGAAAGATTTTGGAAAAACAGAACTGCCTGTGTGCATGAGAGAAGGGGTGTTGAAGCCGTCAGGCTCAGAGAGATGCTCTGCCTACTCTGCTTTCCGCTGCTGCTATTTCCTCGCCTGAACTCCCTGGCAGTAACACCATGCTGTGAAATTCAAGGATGGGGCTGCCCAGGCCATGACAGCCACTTCCGCAAACAGCCAGAGCAGGACCCCGCCTGCCTGTTAGAGATTTCTACTAGCTCTTCCTCGAAATGAATCCACCCTTGTCCAATTCCCCTGTGTATAGGAGCCAAGATCTCTGCAGAGGGATCGGGCACACCAAGGCGTCACAAGGAGCTGCAGGCAGCAGGGAGATGAAGCAGCCATGTTCCCACACACACACTGGAGATGTGCTGGCCACGCAGCTGTCAACCTCAGTGCTGGGTTTGGTTGACAGAGCTGAGAAACCCTGTAACGTAGGAAACCCAAGCAAGTGAGTGAGTAACAAATGGAGACCTCCACATCCATGTGGCCCACGCACTATTTAACCTAAACCAACCATTTTTCCAGCAGTCGCCTGCTGGCACGGCTAACAACCCACCAGAGGGATGCAAGTCCTCCCAGATCCAGCATGCCCAGTCCAAACTGGTGCTGCTGGTCAACTTTTGCTAGCCTGAGTGCATTAAGTTGGGAGCGTACCAGTTCTTTTGGATAATACCATGCAAACAGGTTCCTCACTGTGCAAACCTCTCATAGCAGCCTGAGGGAGGGGCTTGGCTTTCCTCAAGGTCTGGCTGCCCAGAGAGAAACACGCAGCTGATGAGGAACCCTGTGGCATCACTGCACCTTTCTTGTGCTTATTCTCATCCAAGCATCTCAGGGTGCGTTATAAAAACCAGATTAATACCACCAATCCTATAGCTTTTGAAGACTGGCAGCTAGGGAGGAAAGGCTAACAGGGTTCTTCTGACTGACAAATGAGGTAGTGAAAAAGGCGGGGCTCGGTTCAGGCTTGCTGCCCCACTGGGAGACGTGGTATTTCCTCCAGCCCACACCCTCCTAATCACAGCCTCCCCACCCGTCTTCTCCAATGCATGGGCAGAACCACTGCAATACCGTGCACAGAGAGAGCAAACTGAACGTAAGCAGGAGTTTGTGCTTGATTGTCACTTCCCATGAGCTCTGCAGAAATTTTCACTCCCCCAAAGAAGCTGTCTTTCATTTACCTGCTAGGTCCTCCAGTCTACAAAGCATTTTGGGAAGGCACCATTACCCGTCTATTTGTACGGCACCTCGCAAAATGCCATCCCAAAATCCTAGAGGGTATAAAACATAAGCCCACTAACTTGACAAAAATTTACCAGCATCTCAAGCTCATAACTCTGCCTAGAACAAGTGCATTGATGAAAACTAATGTCTCTGCAAAGAGGCAGTGATCTAAAACCAAGCTGACAACAGACCAGTGGCTGCCATGCTTCCAAGCCCCTGGCTAGTGGGCAGGTTAATACTGAAGTGTTATTCTGCTAACTTGAAGGAAAATCATTCAAAACATGCTTGGTTTTGCTAGTGTAGCTTTCCACAATGCTTATAAATGAGAAATTTGACAAGAAACGTGAATACACAATTTCTCAAATGAAACAGACACAAAAGAGTGAAATTCCCCTCCGGCTTCAAGGGAAAAGTGTCTCATTCGCTGATGCCAAATACTGATTTAAAACACTGACAGATACAGACCACTAAAACTTCCCGTAATGAACTGTGGTTTTCGGTGTTGGTAAGAAACCTCAAAACACAACAGGAAATGAGGCAAAAGTTTTGTTGTGTTTCCCCTACTGTTGCTTATATAAAGGGGAAATCGTTATTGTTTATTGCTAAATCCATAACTCAGAAAAAAGATCTGATCTTCCCATCCCTCCCACCCCAGCACGAGCCCCTCCACGCTCCTATGCACACACTCGTCCAGAGGAGCAGCACTGAAAGCAGTGCAGGTCTCAGTTCATGCCAGGTGTAAATGAAACCAGAAGCTCAACTGCTGATTTAAGTTCTTTCAACTGCTTCTTTTTTTGAAAAACAAAAAGAAAACAACAACATTTTTCCTGTATCAGTTGCATCTTGCCAGAAGAGCTGCCCACCTCCCCCCCCCCCCCCCC
>Ga0065711_1006242_pt1 | contig 17934 bp, 11 predicted proteins | sample Hoacrofraction12_FD_59098 | JGI IMG/M metagenome (GOLD analysis project Ga0065711, IMG submission 59098) | Hoatzin crop microbial communities from Cojedes, Venezuela - Epithelial fraction 12 v2 (version 2) | ecosystem: Host-associated > Birds > Digestive system > Esophagus > Crop | place...
CCCCCATCTCTTAGGCCCCCTCTTTCTGCTTGGTGGCAAGAGGGTAGGGGGTTCTCTGCTTTCTGTGGAGCCGCCTCCTGCTGCCTCTGCCTCAGGGAAGGCAGGGTGCTGCCCCACCAGTCGATCTCCCTCTCACACTCCCGGATGCTCCTCAGCCTCTCCACTTCCTCCTTCAGCTCTGCAGCTTCTAATAAAATTCCTATTGTATTTTTTGTGACTAAACTACGGTAGATTGCAGCTGGAGAAAAATTTATAGAGACCTGATGCAGGTGTCTGTGACTGCCTGTGTATATGTATGTATGCTCATGGCGTTGGAACCAGATGATCTTTAAGGTCCCTTCCAACCCTTACCATTCTCTGATTCTCTGATTCTATGTATATTTATGTCAATTTTTTGACAAAATTCTGTTTTTTTTAAAGAAGGCTCGAATTTAGAGTTCTTTCTGGCTGGTAACATTTTATTTCACATGGCACCTTTAAATTTACTGAAAATTAATAACATACCTAGTATAACTACCACTTTAATTGTTCTGTCTGACACTGCAACCTTGGAAGTTTATGGCTGTCCTGAAAAGTTACATTGGTAACTGTGTGTTACACTAGAAAGGATGAAAACTGAATGAACCTTCAGCTTTCTGGGTTGTCTTTTATTATCCACCTGTGGGTTGTAATCCATAGTTGAGAAATAAAAAACTTCAGTGCTCGTTATAGGGCGATGAGGGCAGAAGCTGGATCTCTAGGCACTGATTCAGAGAAGCATACTACCAGATGGCATAGGCATTCAGCATGCATTTATTTTTTGGGGTCTTAACACAGAAATATTCTAGCTACTCTGTGTAATTTTTCCTTTTATTTTAGTGGTTGAAAACTGATCTAAATAATGTATTTATTTTCTTTCAAAATTTTGCTCAATAAATTCTTTAGATTTTACTTTAAAGTTAGTTATATGACCCAGAAGACATGTTTTGATTTATGCTAAATTGCTCACCTTATTCGCCATCTGAGAGGTTCAACATGTTTCCTTATTGGTTTTAAACAAGGCATATTCAATTAGCACATCAGGTCTAGTTGAGCATATTAAAAGATGGAGCTAATCCATCCAGAAAAAGGAAGCTACAAAAAAATGCCATAAGATGAAGACATCTCAATCCACCATATTGACTGATTCAGCCAGTAAGTTGTGACATTCCCTAAAACCAAAATGTCATAGAAAGTATTTCTTAAGTGAAATCCTACATCAGGTCCAAGTTTTCCTTACAGAGCAGATTTTTAGTGCAATTCCAGCAATATTTGAACAAGAGGGTGGGCAGTTTTACAGACTGATGTATATACATAGAATTATCCAGTTTCCAAACCCAGGGTAAGGGTGTAGAACACGGATGGAGTAGAAAACTTGGAACTGGTTACATAAAGTCCTGCAGATGCACTGGGACTTTCTTAAGTGTTTTGCTGTATTTTGTTCTGTATTTTGGGGCAAATTATTGGGTTTTGGTTTTAGTATACCTTTGAAAACAGGTAAAATACTTGAACCAGTGTCACAGACAACCTGGCAAGTACTAATAAAAAAACTTTTGCCTTTGCCCAGGAACTTGACATGAAGTGTATTCTTTCCTTCCACATGAGGTACCACAGAAAGGAGGATTACAGGTAAGCCTTGGAGACTAGGGATGTCAGCAGAACACTACGTTCAGACTGGGGTAAAATTCTGCTTACAGATTGCTGCCTGATTTGAATCCCAAAATAAGCAGGGAGCTAGTGACACTGTATTATATAGGATGTAGGTGATGACATTGTCGTTTTTTAGCACACATATGAAAGAGCAGATGGCAACTATGCTCTGGATAAATTAAGGAACTTGGACTTTGGGAGAAACAGAAAATATATTTTTAAAAGTTAAGTCAAGAAAAGACAAGTGAGTGCAGGGATATATTAGCAAGCTGCAGAAAGCACCATTTAAGCACAATGGGTGCTGAGAGAAGTGCACAAAAATTTACAAGCGGAGCTCATAGTTCATGGCATATATCAATGCTAACAGTGAAAGTTACTTTGGGAAAAAAATAAACTAAAAGGAGAGAGCCAGAGAGACAGAGAGAAAAGGAAAAGGAAAACTCTGCTTGGTGGCTAGTGGGAAGAGAAGTGATGGGGGTCGTAACACTCTACTGCAGAAATGGCACAGGTTTCATCAGGACCTGCTCAAACTCCTGTTAGTGGTTCCTACTAACAATGCTCTTCTTTCCGACTGGTGTGTGCTGGGGCTGGTGCTGCTTCCTCACTGACTGCTACACTCAGTGGAAGTGTATTACTGAATCTCTAATGTCCCTCAAAGCCCTAGTGAAGTGAAAAGGGGGCAAAGAAGGAGTGTTTCTCCTGCCTGCCACAGTTGCTTCCTATCAGAACCTGCCACAGCCACATTACTGGCTTTGCTGGGGCAAGGCCATGAGAACAGCCTGAGAGCAAAACAGTGAGATAAAGGAGGGGAAAATATTGCCCCAGGGCCCTGGAGACCCTGCCCAAGTGGGGCCAGCTGGGGTGACGGGCACCCCCCCACTGCTGGGGGAAGGCAGGCTGCACACCTGCGCAGGGAGGCTCTCAGCCGCACAAAGGCAAAGACATTCAAAGCACTCTGCAACAGCATGCATACAGCAAATTAGCACCGAACATCACCAGTGTCTGATGAGGCTGTAAAGTATGAAAATCCTTTTCTGAGCTGTGAGTCATACAACGATTTTGTTGGTGCAGACTTTTATCAGCCTCAGCTCTCTAAAATTAGATACTTGGGATCCAAATCAGCAGAACATTTTCTACATGTACGTGGAATTCAGGCAAAGCTTTAGATGCAAAAGTGATTTATTCTTTTCCTTGTCTTTAGGACCTTCATAATTTGTTCAGCTTGTAAAAGTCTTAGAACATCTTGGAAGACAATGGAAAACTTCAGAAAAAAATTCATTGTTTTGAGAGCATTCAGTATTCAGACATTTTTGAACTTCTTTTAGTAAAAACCTTCCACAGTTAATACCAACTTACTTTAAATTTTGTTCAATTTTACTATCCTGTATCACCATTAGTATCATCATTCCAAGTATGTCACATTTTAATCTATGTGCTTTTCCAGTGTTTTGAAGTAACTAAGGAGCAGTATATTATTTGCTCTGGAAAGTCCAAGGTGTCCTCTTTATTTCTTTGTAAACAAGGGTAAACAGCTCTATTCTTTATCTAGCTCCAGAGTAATCTTCAGTAAAGAGAAAATAATAAAAAAAAACAACATAAAAACCCACAAGCCGACATAGTCCCTCCATTTCACTTGTTTGCATTTCATTCACATAAATGTTTCATTCGCAAGCACTAGCATGTCCGTTTGAAATATAGCTTCCTTGCTCTCTATTCATCCAAATTACCACTTGTACATGCTAGCCATTTAGAATCTTTAGACTTTCTCTGTTTTGGCAATCTTTGTCCAAAAAACCAAATTAGGAATATATAAGCAAGATAGATGCATATGTTAAGAAATGCAGATTAAAACAAAACAGTTGCATTTACAGCAGTGTATAGCAATATTTCAGATTGTCGTTTTTGCGGATATTGATATCCACAATGATCTCTGCACATGACTCATAGTTAACACTGTGTCTTGATGCCAGCTATCTTTTTATGCAGGTTTGAAGGTGACTTTTTAGCTTTCCCATGTGCACAGCTCCCTATAAAAATGTCTAGGAATTCTTTTACATTTATGATAAAAGTTGACTGTGTTTTCAGAAAAGAGAGCTCATTTTTATGGCTGTTTGGTGAGCTAATTTTAAACATGGTCCTTCTACCTTCTAATAAAATTTTGTCTTCTTTTACTACTTCTCCTTTCTGAGCTTCTTTTTGGATCTTCAGGCACCAATAGAATATGTGTCTTTTTCACTTTAATTTATCAATTGAAAGAGGACATGAAAAAAATAAAAAGGCATTATAAATATTTTTATATTTAATATCTGTAGAAGACAGTCAACAAATCTGTGAAATAAAACCCTGTAGCTTTCTCTTCTGAATGCAACAATTACCAAAAAAATAACAGAATGAATGAAAATATGTTTTTCCTAAGGCTTATGAATGGTTACAAACATGAAAGCATGCACAAAGCAGGAAAAAAATACCACCTGTAATGCCACATAGACCACAGATTCAGCAAGGATTTACTCACAAAGATTCACAAACTATTTGAGTTGTTGTCAGTGCCAATGGCTATCAAAAACCTGTTTAAAGTGTTAGCACTGAGATTTTCCCAGCTGTGCCTGCAGAATGTTTCCTTGCTTTCTGTCTTCAAATTCACACTGCATTTTCAAAGGAATGGCTGAACAATGCCATTTCTGCATTCTAAGGTAGAACAGCAGCGTACTGTGGTACAACACAGATTTACTGTAAGGCATTATAAGATAACGGGGAGCTTCTAATGAGCTCCATTTATCACTTTGAAGTGACAAATTCACCTGCACCACAGGGAGAGAAAATATTCAACTCTTGCTATAATATTTTTTTAAAAAAAAGAGATGAACACTCAATTGGTCTTGAACTCTTGTCTCCAGCAGTAAGAAGAATCAATTACATGTTCTATAGAGTCTACAGTTTAAATGCAGAAGCACAAAGAAACACCACGTGTTGGTATTTCTTCACAGCACAACGCAGAGACAGTGGCTAGCACTCCTGGATGTATTATGTAAGAACCAGCTTTGGGGTTTTTTTCACCAAAAGCTGTGTAGTACATTACAGATACACCTGCAAGCTTCTGCGTGTTTGGTGAGTTAGAAGCAAGACTGACAGATCAATTGCTACTTCACATTACCCTCAAAAGCCAAGTATCAGTCCCAGGGCTGGCATTGTTCATGATCAGCAACATGGATCATACAAAGTACACCTTCAGCAAATGTGCAGATGATGTGTAATTAGGGATGACACAAGAAAAGGCAGAGCTTAGTCCAGAAGGACTGTGACAAATTTAAGGACTAAACCAATAGAAAGTTCCTGACATTCAACAAGGAGTGTGAAGTCCTGTGCCCATGGGTGCAATAACCCCCCGCATGGGCACAGGCTGTGAGGCAGCCGGTTGAGCAGCAGCCCTGCTGAAAGACCATAAGCTTGGGGAGTGCAATGGGTGCCTAATGAACAAACACTGCACCTCACCACAGTTATTGCAAGACATGTACTGGGCTACATTGGAAAAACTGAGAAAAGTTATTATCCCTCTTTACTTGATACTGGTGAAGCTGCACCTGGAGCACTATGTCTTGTTTTGGTCCCTATGTCAGGAGGGGTGTGGAGAAGTTAGAGAAGATCCAGCCAAAGTCTCCCAAGGGGACCAGAGCCCTTGACTTATAAGAAGAGGTCGAGAGAATTGAACTTGTTTAGTTGGACGAAGACAGGGTAAAGAGGCAATCTAACAAAGCCACAGCTCTGAAGGTGAGTTACAAAGAGAAGAGAGTCAGACTCTCTTGCCAGACAACAAGGAGTCACAGGTACAAGCTGCAGCTTGGAAGGTTTTATTGGATTTAGGGAAACTATTTTTTTCATAGAATCATAGGTTGGAAAAGACCTCTATGATCATCAAGTCCAAACATCAACCTTTTATCTCGGGGAGTAGTTAATCATTTGGACAGATGACCCAGAGAGGTCATGTATCTCCATTTTTGGAGGTCTTTAAGACTCATCTAACAATGCCCTGGCAGACCTATTCTGCTGTCAGCAATAGTTTTGCTTTGAGCAGGAAGCTTGCCCAGAAGGCCACCAGACCTTTCTTCCGATTATCTTATCCATGATTCTACGGTCCTGTGGTAACACGCTTAAGGAGCTATCTAGTTTAAATTCTAAGCAGGTCTGGTACCACAACCCACTACTGAAATTCCCCCGTGTTATCATGGTTCTTGCTTCGCAATTATTTTGCCCTGTTATGAACTAAGCATTGCCACTGTAGGCCTTGTCTTGGGTCTGAAATTTTTGTTTCAAATTTTTCATTTAGAAGAGTTGTCTTTTTCAAAAGGAAAGGGAAGGTGAGAGTCATTCCTCTTCCCAAGTAAATTACAAAGTGCTGACAACAGTTTTTTGAAACTATTCGTGTTTTGGAGCACAGATATGAAAATGATAATGGGTTGCATATTTTAAGAGGATTTTTCTGAAATATACCCAAATTTAGCCAGATTGTTAACTTTTCTGAAACACACAAGACAGTCACAAAAAAGACTTGGTAAGCTCAAAATTCAGGTGGTATTATCTGCAACAGAACAAATACCTTCTCAGACCTGTAGAAACCTAAGAAGCAGTTGCAGCTCCAGGACTGCTGCGGACAAGACTGGTCAGGATAAAAAGCCATCTTAGCTTTGCGTACAGGCTATATCTATATTAGCCGATAAAGCCCAGGCTTGGGGTTGACCCTTCTCTCACAATCGTCCGTATAGTTTTTTGACCCATATCAGTTAATATTCTCCTGTATAACGCTGGGCTGCCAAGCACCATTTCCAGCACCCAGTGGGAGACAGATTGCTCCAAGCCTGACTCCCGAGATGAACATGTTATCAGGAAATCCACAAAGAAATGAATCATTCCCATTAAGAACTGAATTTAAATGGTGTGCAGCAAATATGCCGTGGGGCCACATACTGAACAAGAAAACATTGAAGAGCATAGCTATGCTGTTCACAAATGAGATTTGGTGGTTTGTGTGGAAAAGAAGATAATATATGAGCATATAGCTGAGGAAGTAAAGCATAAACACAAGGCACCAAAGTGTCACAAACAGTCTTCAAATTGTCATCTGTACTTGAATTGGCAGTCTTAATCAAGTGGTTGGCTTTTTTTACATATAGCAAACCTATTCCTTTTTCCTGTTCTGGCCTGGTTGCCATCTAGCTCCCTGCTGCAGAGCTTTGGGATGAGATGATATAAAACTCACAAAAGAAAAGCCCCAGAAGCAGGAAATCGGCTTCAAAGAATTAGACTCTATCCAGCAAAACTATGAAGTTTTCATAAAGACTGAAACAAGGAGAAGAGTCAGAGCACATTTTCACATTACAGTCCTGTCCTGGACTGAGTAGGTTCCACTTACATTCTCTGTTTCCTGAATGAGCAATGTCTTCCCTTCCTCCCGTATTTATATATGAATCAAGGTGTCATACATTGTTGACACTTAAATCTGTCTTGAGTTCACAGCTACTTTCTGTCCCTACCTCTTCAGCAGCCTCTCTAGCTTTGGCAGTATCAACATTGCAGTACATATATCCCTGGTATATTGAAAAGCAGAAGTGTAAATTTAATACTTAGAAACCTTTGCAGCTACTGGAAATTCTGCTTTTGGTCTCAGTGTTACTGAGATGTCCTCCTGAATAAGTAAGACAGACTGGAAATTCTGCTTTTGGTCTCAGTGTTACTGAGATGTCCTCCTGAATAAGTAAGACAGACTGGCCTTTTGATTCTAATCATCCCTTTCATAATTAATCCATTCTGGTTTTCTGAAAGATAGTTTAAGTGGTCACAGAATTTCCAGTTCTCTGCATCATATGGTCACTGCAAACAGAAAGTCTTACACTGATTGTCTAAAGGTATTTTTAATACTTGTTCATTAAGCCAACATAGTTCATCATTGATATGTACTAAGCATTTCCTTGGCAGAAATTAAATCTAGATTGCCATAGGACACATAAAACAGGTTTCTGTTGTGAGCCATCCTTGGCCTTCTCTGCACATATATAATCAGCAAAGACGTACAGATTTAGGCTGGCCTGGCTTATAGCCACATAACATTGGAGTAGGGCCCAGTGTTGGAAACCAAACTTTCTGATCGAAGTCAGCTTGACTTCGTTTGTGGCTCCTGGCAGACTTATTAGTATGTATGGAGCTCCATAATAATTTGTCTATATTGATCCTGTCTATGCTGTGTGAATTTCTAATCTAATAGATGGAAATCCCTGTCCTGTCATCTATTTAGCTGTGTAGATGTGCTTGTTATTTGCTGCAGAGCTTTTGAAATGATGGTTGTTCTGCAGAGTTTCAGGCAACAGTATTGGGGAGCAAGAATAAAGAGGAGCTCTAGGGACAATACATCTGTGATCAGCTGGCTTTATCAAAATTTCCAGGTAGTAGTACCTATGAGTACTTCAACTGCTTGTCTCAGTTATGTGTGTGCTCAGTCTTCAGTATCAGTGTGAAGTTTTGTGATATGTATAAGAAACCTCTTAATTAGCTTATTAATACTTTATTGCATGCAACTGCCATTGAATTGGACAACATCCTGGGGTGGCTGCATGGAAGACATTTGTAAATACTTACATAAATGATTATATGTGCTTAACGAACAGTAGTCAGGAAAATTAATCACCACTGTCATTTTATACCATTCTCCCTAGCATGGCACAGAGACACTTGTTCTTTCACCAAAGGAGAGATACTGAGCTTAAGCTCACACAGCTACTTAAGACAGAAACAAAGCTGATAGTTGGGAGTGCTGTTGTGAAAGGGACTGTAAAGCAACCGTGAAAGCTTTACAGACATACTGAAAAAACAGAAAGAATGAGAAGGCTTTCAACTACTCCCAGTGATTTCTAACACATGCCATGTAAAGACTGCCCTGAACAATGAGAGAGAGACAGTGATTTAGAGACCAAATGTTTTTATGAATGAGCTTGATCATGTCACAGCAGTTGAAAATGGTGAAGGTAAAAAAGAGAGAGCAGAAGAAGGAGGAGTACCTGGGAGAGACTGAGGGGAGGGAGGATATTATAATAGAGATTTATATTGTCACAAGTTGTAGCAATATTGGAATTAAAATCAGAGGCAGATTCTTTGACCCTAAACGAAAGGCAAAGAAGTGGGAAAGGAGGCAAAGTAATTAATGCAAGAAAAATTGCTAGCATTGTTGGAAATAAATTGAGGAAGGAGTGTTAATCTATAGAGCATTTCTGCTTAATTTTCAAACAAAACCTAGCTATCACTGTCATAATTTATCCAGCTTCGTAGCATCACAGAGTCATACAATCACTCAGGCTAGAAGGGAACTCACAACTCCTCTGCTGCAACCTCCTGCTCAAAAGAGGGTCCACACCAAGTTCAGACTAGGTTTCTGAGGGCTTTGGCCAGGCAGATCTTTAAAACCTGCAAGAGCAGGGGTTACGAAATCTCTCTGGGCAACCTGTTCCAATTTTTCATACTGACTTTTATTTTCCCTCCCACCATGCACCTTGGTCAAGCGCTTGGCTCCATCTTTGCAGTAACTTCCATGCAGGTGTTCAAGGCTGCTGTCAGGTTCCCCCAAGGCAATCGCTGCTCCAGGCTGCACAAGCCCAGGTCCCTCAGACTCTCCCCTCAGGGCAAGTGCTCTAGCCCCCTGAACATGTTGGTCCCCTCCACCAAACTCACTCCAGTATATCCTGGAGCCTCTCCTGGACAGAGTGTACTAGAAGGTGAGTAAAAGAGAACAATCCCTTCCCTGTTAGCCCAGCCCACAATACTGTTGACTGTCACTGGTTCCAGGGCTCACTGCTGACTCAGTCTCAGCTCACGACCCACAAGCTTCATGACGGTTTATTCTGCCTCCTCCACTTGTTCACTAATTGGATATTATAGAGAGCAGGTCCCAGGACAGTGTCCTGAGGTGCTTCACCTGCTTCAGGCATTCAGGTAGAGCACAACACATTGACTGCTACTGCTTGGGCTTGACAGCTCAGCCAGTTTCTCACCCAGCTGATAGTCTCCCAGTCTAGACAGTGATACATGTTTTAGTGCCTTACTTGCAGACATGAGAATCAATATTTAATGCACCTGTCAGAGAACATCTGACAAGCAAGGAGCAGTGCTCCTCTTGCTGAGAACACTTTGCAGTAAGTGTAAAGACACAAATGGGAGTTGCAGGTTTTGAGGCAAATGTGAGTAAAGTAAGCCTCTCTACTGGTCCTAAAGATTTCACAGGAGTATTGATTCCCTGCAGAAGGCCAGAAATTGGCCTAAACCAAAGCACCTGAATGTTTTTAAGTAACTATCAGAAGCTATCAATGACGGCAGTCTTTTCACGTGCTTCTTAGTCACAAAATGGTAAATGACCAAATATATCTGTTGTTTTACAACCAGTTCCAGTATTTTTCATGTCAATACTGAAATGCAAATGAATGCAAATATTATTGCCAGTTCTGTTACATTTGAAAACTCAGTGAATATACCACGGATGGCATTGCATGTCATGGGAGCTACTCTAACCAAACAGGCTGTTCGGGGAAATGTTACCGCATGCAATCGAGATGCTCTGTTGCTGTGTTCTGCCCGAAAATATGACTGCATCTGTCAAGTGCAGCTGAGAGAAACTCCCTGGACCCAGCGCAGACATAATCTTCCTTTAAATCTTCCCCATTACAGCTGAAATTTCACTACATCAGGCTAAATGAAAGAAGGGGAGAAAAAAAGTCTCTGGTCTGAATCTTAGACTCTTATTTTATAACTGACTTCATGTGATATTAGACCGATGTTTAAGGTGTCTGAATCAAAGCCTATATTACACTGTTTATGTGTTGAGTTTATGGGAGCAGAAGTATCCTAAAGACAGAAATGGTTTAAGTCTATCATCTCAGATTTACCTCTGCTGATATTACTGTAGGTACACTACTCATTGCAGGCTGGCTAGGAGTTTGGTACCTGTGATGTCTTGCTTTCCTCCTTTTTTGTCATTTAAATGTGCTTGTCTGGGTGGAAAAGCATGAAATATAGAAAAATGTTCCCATTGCTTTTTCTCTCAACTTCAATCCTTGAAAATACAAAATGATTAAAACTCGCTTGGTTTTCCCCTTTCTGTTGCATAGAAAGTTAATATTCGCCAAAACTGAGTTATCCAATATACAAGTCACTAACACAGCCCAAGGATTCAGAAAGTAAGGAGAGCATCTCAGAGCCTTCTCAAGTCATAGGAATTTCTAATATCATTTTGCGTTAACTTATTAAGTGCTTTCACGAATAATTTTTAGGACCACAGCTTAGTTATGTGGTGTTTTATGTAAACTGTAAACATGTATTTGAAAGAAAATTATTCCAACATGTCTCTGTCCCAAGGAGTTCGGCGTACAGGACATGCGGTCGTGTATTTTGGTGAAAAACCTGTGAAAATTTGAACTCTGTGTGTGGAAAAAATACATTTAAAAAATCAAACTTGAAATTGTGCTAGTGAATGTTAGTGAATTAAGGTACATAAATATTAATTGCTTCAGATAATTTTTATTCTAAAAATATAAGCTGCTGAATACTCTGTATTTGCACTTAATTTGAAAGCCTCTGCGGTGCTGGCTGATTCATTCAGTCTTTCTCAGCTCTTCAAAGTTGCAGAAATAATTGTTGAGGATTTGTACCTACTTCTTCTAGTCCATTAAAAATAAAAATTATTTATGAGTCAGTGAATCTTTGTCCTTGAGAAGATAGGATTTTCATATTTATTGCTGAATTTCACTTATATCCAACCTCACCAGTTAGACTTCTGGAAAGACTTGTATTTTGTTTCATATTCTAAGCTATGAGTCTAGAAGCCCTATTAAACTAAGTGCTAGTGTTTTAAATATAATTCAGATAAAAATACACATCATATAAATACACATTAAGAAGAGAAAACCCATAAGAAGGTATAAATAACAGTGAAATTAATGAACAGAAATTCAAACTGGGAAAATTCAACGGAATTTCACTTTTGCATCAAAATTCTAATGTAGCGCCGTTCTGCACAGATATATTTAGGCTAACTGCATATCATCCAGTTTAATTACAACACTCATACTTCTGTTATGGCTAAAAATATAGAGAACAGATCAATGGTATACTGTGAAGTAGATAAGGTATCCCATCAGAGGCTGGAACTATTTAAATTAACTAGCCTTTATCTGTGTTATTAATTTTTGTCTTAATTAATGATCTGCTAAAAATACTACATAGTTCTTTTATGATAATGATGCTAATTTGTATTCAAGTGTCCTTCTGTAGTAGAAGATATACTTTGCCTTCTCCAGCAGTTGTAGGAAAGCATACAAATGAAAACACTGCGACTTTATCTGAACATATGGGAGGAATGACATAGCTGCATTTCTCAAGACTATATTCGGTGAGCTGGAAATTACATTATGCTTGATTTATTAGTTGCATTAAATAGGTGGCCATTAAAAGGTCAGATCCCCAAATGGAGTACTTTGGCACTGAGGACAGTGGAGCTAGGTTGACCTACCTTAACTATGGATCTGGCCCATGGCTCAGAACATGGGATAATCCAGGGACTTCCATTTATTCAAGGTTATAAGTGGAACTTAAATTTACTTTTAAAAGATAAAATCATTTAGAAGAGGAATGGCTGAGTGGAAAGGGGGAAGAGAATAAGAAACAACAAGTCAGATCTGTACAAGTATTTGCAACTTAATAACACAGACACGTTTTTGCAACTTAATTTGCGTTTGCAAATTCATAATGCAGACATGTACTGAATGGGATTTTAAAAGCATCAAGAAACAAGAATTCGATGTTCAAAACTATCGCCTAAATGCTAAATGCCACAGCTTGAGCTATTTCCATATTTAAATTTGGTCATTGAGATAAACCGTATTGAATTGAACTAGTTGCTTACATCAACACATTGAACCTTTAGAAGCATATTGGAGCGGTCAAGCTACTGTAACCATGTGCCAGGGAAAATATTTATAGTAAAGCTGAAGCAGATATACTCACTAGTAATATAATGGTAGCACATAAGTGACACAGTTGGGAAAAAGAGTTCCCTTAGAAACTTTTTTTTTCCTTTTCAGTGGTCACTCAAAGTAATGTTTTTTGGGTGTTGAGTTGTTTTTTTTTTAAAACATGTTATTTTTCTTTTCATATGTAGCTGTTGTACATAGATCTAAGACAATTAACAAAAATCTGACTGTAAATTCAGGACCAGAAACAACAAATCAATTATTTCTCAGAAATAACTTATGACTAGCTCATGTTTACCATGACTATTTTTATGTTGATACAAGCGCTTCATCAATGATAAACAGTTATGTCAAAGAACTTCAAGGAGAACTGACAATTTCTGCTACCAAATTTGCATCTCAATGAACTTTCTGATGATGCAGCCCACTGCTATTCCAGTGCCTTAATGGAAGTTGCATATTTTATGTTTTCCGGTCAGACCTGCCCTGTGAAACACTGCATGGAAGGCGAGGGCTGCGGGAGAGAGCAGCTAGGTTCAGAAAACAAAAAAGCAGAGGGCAGAAAACACAGCTGACCTCTCAGCTTTCAAATTGGAGGCTTGATAGAAGTGCCTCACAGGTGCTACCAGGGTTTGTCCCTCCCCTTGGCAGCCAGCCTGCCTGTCCCCGTGGCAGACAGGGCGCTCCGGGGACAACTGGCTGTCCAAGCATCAAAGACAAGGCTGAGTCCTGCCCTCTTCGGTGCCATAGCTCACAGGCTGACCACAGCTCATTCCTCCAATCTCTTCTTTCAGTCCTTTTGCGGACCAGACTGCTCTGCACTGCCCAGCCATGTGACTCAGTGTGACACTAACACATCATCTGATGCTTTTACTCAGGGCATCACTGCAGCAGTTAGCCTCTCACTGCTTATCAGTCATACTACCAAACTCCTACTTAGACTATCTGTTTTTAGGTCATCAAGTCCCTGCTTTTAACCTCTTCTGTCCACAAGTGAAAGACTAGAGCAAGAGGAGGAACATGCACTGCCATCTTTCTCAAAGCAGTGCACAGAAGTGCAGTTAGGCTTTGCTTCTGACTTTGCTTCTGGTTGCCTGTGTCCATGGAGACAAAATGGGTCAGGATGAGAGACACACACTCTCTCCTGTAACTGCCTCTGCTCTGCTGCTCCCAGCATCACCCAGATTAAGGGCAGGATTTTTCCCTGAGCAAATAATTTAAGAGCTATGACTGACAATTCATAGAAAAGTAGGGGAAAAAAATGCCCAGAGAACAGATAAAAGCTGATGATAAAGGACTCAAATGGTATTTTACCAGAGTATTCATTCTGATGTGAAGCTGCTTATACAGTCAGTGTTTTCTCTTGCTCTACATCTTGTCCCTCATCTCGCTTTTGGGCATATTGGTTCCTTGGCTTAGGAAGCCTTCTGTGTTGCACAGCAGGACTAGTGGTGCCTCCGTGGCTAGAAGGGGTGGACTAGTTTATACAATAATGTGGAAAAGCTTGGTAAAACAGACTCCAGGCTAGTCTAGGAGGCCAAAGAGACAGCTGCTTCGTCCAACAAAATGATTAGCAGATATTGCACTATAAGCACTACAACGCAGCAAAAGCTTTTTTTTCTAGAAGACTGACACTACGAGGAGAAGGCTAGCTAGAGGGGGTCTCCTTTCTATAAACAAAAGGATCAGCCAAAGGCGTACAAGAAAATTACTTAAAGAAGTTCTTGATCTGAAAACTTCAGAAATCTTGCTACACTAGAGATAATTTACATTTGAAATTTAGCATGAAATGATAAGTCAGAACAGGTTTTGTGGTGTGGTTGAAGACCCACCTTCTGCACACTGTATTGCTGGCCAGGCTCGAGAGGTCCTTGCCCCATGCACCCTGCAGACACCTTCTTAAGCACTTGTGTTTCATTAGACAGACACCCGCCAAGTACAGGTCCGGAAAGCAGAGCTGCAGGCTCCGTTTGACAGCAGGGCACCCAAAGCTTCAGTGTGCCACAGGGAGATGCAGCGTCCTTCGCTGCTATAATACCAGTTAGCTTGTAAGAAAGAAAAGCTATTTTCTTACATAATGACATGGGGAAAGTCTGGCTGGATTCAGGCACATGTATCTGGGTGGCAGCAGAACTTTCTGAATTTTTCTCAGTCCTAGTATTCCACTGAAGTAAGTGTGTTATGTTTTGCATCAAAGGAGTACACAAGACTCGCATAAAATTCATGTTTTAATATCTGCTTATATCAGTGTGTTCTGATGCTGAACAAAATCCAGAACATAAATCTAAAGAGTGATCTTTGTCTATTCCGTGATTAGTTCTTTCAATTTCATTTCTGGCTCATTGAGAAATATCATCTGCTTCTGCCAAGGCAAATTAATTAATTAATTTTCTTAATTTTCATTGCTGCCTTTACCCTGCAATTATAGTGTTTGGTGGACTTGCTCCTACATTGGTGTATGTTGACGCAGCTCAACTGATTTTCAAGAAAATTAGTGTTTTGTGTCCATGTGATAAATATTTGTGTACAAGGTAGAAATGTGAGGCTTTCTTAGCGCTCTCAGCAGAAGTGCTAAGCAGTGGATTGGCACAGAAATCTCATTCTGCCTGTTCTGCGTTCGTGCAAGGTGATGCATCACCTCTGGGAACTGGAGGAACTTGCTGCCCGGGGCGAGCAGCTTCCGTGGGGACACCAGGTGGCCTGCAGCAGCTGGAGAACTAGCTTTGGGGTTCATAAATGGGCTCGTGGCCCAGGCCACTTGTGGGAGTCGTTCAGACTGCTGTTATCAGTGGTACAGGGAGCCTCTCTCACATTTTACAGATATATAGGGTGGCTTCTGCTGCCTCCAGAGGAGGGGCCGGCTGTTCGCTAGCAAGCAGCTTTCCAGGATGACGCATACCCAACCACTTGAGTTACTACTGAGACAAAGGAGAGGAGGAGGAAGGTGGAGACTGGGTTTTTTTTCCTACAGTGCACCATAAGCACCAGCATTTGCCAGCTGAAAAAGAGACAAGCAAAGTGTTTTAACTCCAAAACAGACAATATGCAATAAAAACACAGACTCCCCAAGCACCTGTGAGACAAGAGGGGCAGTGCCACAGGCAAATGGGCAGGGACAGGACAGGACTCCTAACCAGCCATGCTCCTGGGTTCCCTCCTGTCCCTGAGGTCAGCTCTAGCTTGCAGCATGCAGCTATCTCAGCGAGACACTCGTTCCTCTGCTGCAAATGTCTTTTATCTTTCAGCTTGAAGCAGGGCATCATAATGGGATATCCTTCGAAACTTCTCTGGAGTAAGAATCACTTGTGCCATGTGCATTGAACTTGATTTTTACCAATGCTTTGTATTTGCCCTGAGTAGAGAAAATTAATTGACATTGATTCCCAATGAAGGAAGAGTCAGTATGAAACAAAGGCAGCTGGAAATATCTGGGCTTTTTCTCTCTGAAAAAAATACGAGGCTGAAATCTTCCTACCTTGCTATGTCCTAGGAAGCGCAACCAACACAAAAAAAATTGAGAGATTTATCCTTCTCAGCAAATTTATTCCATTGACCTTTATAAACCTAGCTTTGGCCTAGCATACAGCAGCATCTTAGTATTACAGCAAATTCAATATATTTTCCATTATTTCTTTTTTTTTTAACCATTCTGTGCTCCCTTATAAACCACAGCTAAATTGCAACATGTTTACATGACCCCTCACAACAATTTGTGGATTGATCCTGTGCGCAGTATACTTGTATGTCAGTCATAGTTAGACAGTTTAAAATCAGTAGTTAGGATGTAGCGGATGTTTTATGCTACAGCACCATCTACAGTAAGGACTGAGATATCTTGTGGTAACATTTGTATTTTATCAGACGTTAAATCTCACAGTAGGCTTTGATTTTACATTTGTCTATGAATGTTATGGTATTCCCAATAATCCCCTTCTGCAGTACTCTACTTATTTTTTGATTAATGGGTGACAATCTTTGCTTTTTTGTCTGTTCTTCTGAATCTGCTTCACTTTTTTTTTATTTTAGAGGGTAATTTTTGTACTTTTCAGTTTTACAGTAGTGTAGTCTGCGGTTACTCTTTCTAGTTACATAAAATGTATGAAGTGTTTAGTTTATATCAGATATTACAAATAAAACAGAGATTTACAACTTCAATCCTGAGTTACGTCACATGTTTTGTTTAAAGCCCAGATCTCCCTGCTTCCTCCCTTTCTGACAACAGTTAGGTATTTGCTGTCAGAGCAATCAGCTGCCCCACTGTGCCTGGATCCTGGTCCACTGGTCATCCACACACATGTTAGTTCACACCCAAGTCTTCACTTGAAGGAACTGATCAGCTTCAGATGAGCACAATCCCCAGGTGCTTTGGCTTGTTCATTGTTCTGAGGAGAATGAGAACAAAAAAAAATGAATGTTTTTCTTCCATATCACTCAAGTTTCTGGAAATATCTCTAGAGGGCACTATCATACAAAACATCTTGCACTTTGGTTGACCATATTTATCCCCCCCTCCCCTCAAATCTTTGTAATTCTACAATTTCACGGTGCATCTCATTGTATACACTTAAATTTAGAATTTCTGCTAAATGTGCAAACTTTTCTTAAAGTGTCTGTAGTTTAGCAGCACATTTTTAATTGCCCATTGCTTCTATACCTTTCCTTTACTTTTTCTGTAAACCCTACCCGAAGTGTAACAAATAGTTTCCCTAAATGTTAGTTGTTTTTTTTTTTTGTTACCAGTTTATACCAATTTACACTGTGGAATCCAAGGAATCTACTTTACCCTCCAAAATACTTCAAACTTTAAAATTATATTGGGTGACCAAAAGAAACTTAATCTAAACCTGCAATTTTTTATTCCTTACTATCTCAGTGGTGGACAAGCTAACATTTGCACAAATCACACCAGACACTGGAATGCACAAGACAAAGTGCTTTTTTTTTTCTCCCCTGTGCGATTATTAGCCCTTTAATTCTACTCTGGAAAGAGAAAAATTGTTGCAGGTGAAAAAAAGTGTAGAACAAGGTGGCACAGGAAGTATGGGAAATCCCAGGGCAGGAGTTTGTGAACATCTCCCTTGTGCCCCACAGTAAAACATCTCCACCAAATTCTTATGAACAGCTTCAGCAAATTATTTTTCTTCTGACAATTTAACATAGAATCACAGAATCACAGAATCACAGAATAGTAGGGGTTGGAAGGGACCTCTGTGGGTCATCTGGTCCAACCCCCCTGCCGAAGCAGGGTCACCTACAGCAGGCT
>Ga0065711_1006241_pt1 | contig 17933 bp, 3 predicted proteins | sample Hoacrofraction12_FD_59098 | JGI IMG/M metagenome (GOLD analysis project Ga0065711, IMG submission 59098) | Hoatzin crop microbial communities from Cojedes, Venezuela - Epithelial fraction 12 v2 (version 2) | ecosystem: Host-associated > Birds > Digestive system > Esophagus > Crop | place...
CCTGCTGCTGGGCAACGGGTTGAGGGCTCCTACTAGCCCCCCATCCCTCTAACCATTGTGTATCCTCCCCTAGCCTGTCACTGGCAAGCCTGATAGGTTCCCCTTCCCCCTTCACCTCTAGTTTAAAGCCCTGTCAATGAGCCCTGCAAGCTTTTGGGCAAAGATCCTCTTTCCCCTTTGAGAAAGCTGGTCCCCATTTGATGCCCTAGGGCTTCTTTATTAGAAGAGCAATTTGGAAGAAAGGAAAGAATGAGAAATTTTTGCAGCACTTCTGAGCAATCTCTGAGAAGTAACAAAGTCATGGTCTTCGCAGGCGCCTAGGTTTGGCTAACAAGGCTCCTGTCTCCCACACCTATGTCAGATGGGGTCTTGATCAATTTGTTCGCTATCTAGAAAAGCTGCATATACCAGGAAATGCTTGAAGAACATTTACCAAAGACTGAATAGGGTCAGGACAATTGGATACAACCTGTACCCAGCTCTCTGCCTCACCTCTTTCAGCCTTGCTGCAGGGATGCTTCAACTCCCTGAGTTTCAGGGGTAAAATTGCTGTATATCAAGAGAAAGCAGCATTGTTTGAGGTAGCCACAATGCTGAGCTGAGCACCCCAGTGGGTGGATAGCTAGGGGTTGGACAAACAGTAAGGGCTTACCATACACTGCAAAAGTTCCCATTTGTCAATCAGGGACCCCCAAACTACCATAAATTTTGCAAAAAGGCATCATTCTCCCATTTCAAATAAGATTTCCACCTTTTTACTACTGCTTTTTGTTGGCCATGTATTCATCATGTACAATTGCCATTCATCCCATACACTGCTTCCAGAAAAGCAGTTTTGTTTCAAGTCCAACTTCTGATTTCACGTAGTATCACTCATTGACTGAGCAAAGCTGACACCGGCTTAATTTATTAGAACTTCACAGCTAAACCTTATTTTACTCACTTGCACTGACATGACGATCTGGAAATATTCCCACCTGTCCCTACCGTTCTTTTTCTGGTTTTTCTTCAGCTGCTTGAAACACGCACTGCTTTTTCCCCTTCTGCCTTGCTATCATTTCTGCTCTCTAAACACACTTTTAGTCTTCTCCCCCTTAATTCATCCTTCATAATCCCATATTCCCTTAAGATCCTTTCCTATTAGCCAGATTTCTTAGTTACGCCTAACAGGCCATCCACTTACAGGTACCATCATTTGCCAATTTGATCACATTTCTCCATGTACTGCAGTTTGATGGGTAGTTTTCATTTTCTGTTAACTGTTCACAAGGCATGATTTTTCTTAGGCTGTCCCCGGACTGCAAAGGTTCTCAGTGCCTTTATCACCTTTACCATCTTTACCTGGCAGCAAAGTTTTAAAATGACATCTCCCATTACTTCTAACTTTGTGGTGAGGTGTCCGACAACAGCATAGCAGTGAGGAGATCATCACAAGACTGAAAGTTGCCAGACTTTTCCCAAGCCTTGCCAGAGATGACACAGTTTGGGACAAACCTTCCTGCTTGTTCAGCTGGGCCTGTAATGGCTGCAGGGAGAGCAGCTAAAGCTGGGAAAAACAGTCAGGCCTTCCAAAAGTAGAGAAAACAAACAGATTTACATTATCAAAAGCCTTTTATTTTTATGTTATTGGTGGCTTTTATTTAAAATATTGTTAAAATCCAACCTGTTTCTATGGAGAGATTCAATTTCAACAGAACAGAATTTTCTGATGGACAACATTTCATCATAAAAATCATTCAACCAGTTCTACTGATAAATTTCCACTTTCTTTTCCTGGCTAGAGCCAGGGACAGCTATATGAATCTTCCCTGCGGAAAAGGAGTTCCTTAGTTGGAAAAAGGCAAGATGTTTATTCTTCCTTGGAAGTATGAGCAAAGCAGGAGCTGATTAATAGTGAAAGCAGAATCAAGAGAAATGTATGCTAAGTTTCAGCGCAGAATTAATTTCTGTGGGTAAATATGTATAAATTCTTTACTGTAGTAGAATGGCTGCAAAATTCAACAGATTTCTCACCATAATGGTGTAAGTAATCAAGGAAGAATAATAAGAGACAGACACTGAAAAATACCTTTCAAAATTTCCTTACTGACTACGTGATGTCGCTTCAGCAGTAATCCATATATTAATTTCATCTTAAATTCTTAGACTAGTAGATACAAGGAAGCAAAACCCTCACTGTCTGACTTTAGTAGATCTATATCAATTTACAAATTCTGAGGATTGTCCTGATCAGTTCTATGACAAGAAAGAGAGAGGTACCAAGTATTATAGTGAATGCCTCATAGAAAATATTTTAGTTATTTTCAACATGAAGCCTTTAAGCTTCTTGAAATAAGCCTTACAGAGCCGCAGGGGAGGGGGGAGCGGCGGCACGGGTCGGGCAGCGGTGGAAAACATCCAAACCCAAAGTGCTCTGCTCCATCCCCGCATGGACTGCTAAAGAGTTCAAAATTCATGGGAAGTGGGCATGCAAAATCAACCCTGAAGGGCAGATTGGACAATACTCTGAATGAGGAGACTTCTGGGAAGAAAATTTAAATTTAATCCACTTAATAACAGTCAATTGATAGCCTGGTTGCCACTGAGTTCGTTTATTCAACAGCAACAAAAATAATACAGCAATTACATTCGTAAATGAAATACTATATGTAAAGGATTAACTCAAGCTTTTTGAGTTGAATTGTACTAAAAGCCACATAGCCTGACTAAAAATACTAAATGAAGAGAAAGTCTCACTGACATGCACTATTTATGGACATTTATATAGTGTCAGTACATAAGCAAATATTTTAACCTTTTTCTGCACCTTAGTTTTCCAGTCTCAGTTTCTAATAATGACATTAACCAGTTCCTAAATTAAATACTAATACACTGGTTCCCAAAACTGTGAAAACAAAACAGAGCAAAACAAAACAGAGCAGCATTTTTTGAAGGATGTAATGATCAGTGAAAACGATGCATAAAGCCATTATTTTTTGCTGGGCTTTGTTGTGACAGTTACCATGGCTAACCCATTAACATATTTGCTCTACAAGTATGGTCATTCTATGGCCTTAATTAACTTTCAAGTGGAGAGTTCTGTAGCTTACCACTTATTAAATATCCACTACAACAAGTTACAGTTTTACCCTTCCAACCTCACTTAGCCAAGACACCTAGAAGAACCAGTTTTCTATCTGACTATAATTTTGTAATTGCTTGTTACTGAAATTATGTTGAAACTGGACCCCCTATGTAAATGTATTTTGCCTGGTTCATCTGAAATTAGCCACCCCTAATCAGATCTGGTTGATATTTGATTGAATAAGTGGAAAATTAAGTTTCTTTCTGATAACGCTTTGCTTTTTCCTCCCTGTCATTATTTATAATGTAGGTATTTTTTTGTTGAAATTTGAAAGCATGCCCCCTAGAGAACAGTAGAAGACAGACACATTGGCAAGGCTGCTTTGAAAGCTAATCTACTTCTAGCACAACACACAAACAATGTAGTTACACTCAGCAAAGCTAATTTCAGAAAGCACTTTATTCACGAAGAAAGCAATGCTATTTGAGATTTAATCGAGTCAGAATTAGGTTTTGTGATTAGCTAGGCTGAGCTATTAAGGTCACAATGATATCATTATTTCCACACACTCACGTGGCATGAGCATCGTCAAATAGTGTAATGCTCTGTATGTTTAAACGTGTATACTGCCAGCTAAATGCAACTGAGTCCACCTCCATCAGGCAGTATGATCATCACTGAGTATAAAATAGGACCTGAGTTAAAAAAAAAAAATACTTCTTCGAAGGGAACATGTGAAAAGGCCACAGGAGTGCACAACTGAAAAATACATAAAAATGCAAATTTCCCTAAACTTCATCTTTGGATGGACTGAAGTATAAGTGAGAACTTCAACAAAGCTATAGAAAAAGATGACAGGTCTTAGTTTCAGAAATTCAAGACAGCAGTAGGATTAGACACTTTGGGTTGTCTTCGCATACATTTCTTATGGGAGTTAATTCCATTTGACATGCAAGACCAAAGCAAGATTACAGAGGCATAGCCCCATGGCGAGGTGTATGCTGTAGCTAAAAGCTGGGATTTGAATAATTGTGCAGACTTACTCCAAGAATCAGGCGAGAACAGAATGAATGGATTATTACAAGGAACTTTGTACATTTTTAACTGCTGGACTTAATAAAATACCCTGTGTGTAAGACTGGTATTATGGCCCTCTGCACTCACTCTAGTTGAAGTTTGTGGTAGGATCTATCAAAATGAGAAAAAACAGAAGCTGTTAAAAAAGAATGTGTAATGAAGAACTGGGCAGGGCTGTGCCCCATGCAATTTTCTGAGGGAAGCAAATTTGGAAAGCTTTACTTCAACATATTCAGGCCCCCAAAAGTTACAGAGAATTCATTTCCTGTATAAAAGAAGGTTGAAGCAACACAAGAGATTGGATCAGAAAAATGAGGGGACAAAAAAAAAAAGGTGAGTTTTTATTTCACTGTTTCAGCTTGTTAGCTAGGTCATTTATTACAGAGAAAGATTACTAATCCACACATCATTTTTTTTCAAATTGACCTCTTCCCTTTGTGTCTGTGGAAGCACTTGTCTGTAAAAGGAGGTAATAGCTGACTGCTCCTTAGAGTCAGTGCTGCTTAATTAACTGTCCAGTGAGAATTATTGAAATACTTATATAATTCTTATTTAGCACTCATTAGAGTGAGGGATACAAATGCTGGACAATGAGAGGTTCAGGAAGGCTTTGAAAAGAGGGAGTTAGTACTCTAATAGCAAAGAACTATGAAAGCCTGCCCATTAACAGTAACAGAGCGGACCTTTCATTTTAAAAGTCACTGACTCAGATCTGGACTTACTTGATATTTTTTTAAAAGCTCCTTCATCTAACCCCCTAGCAATAGACAATCTCCAAATTCCTCCTGCCATCGCTAACCAGACTGTGCAGTTAAGTGCACGAAGGAGGTAAATCACACTTCTGCACTGCCCCGTGATAGTCACACAGCCCTGCACACCCTCAGCTGGGTTCGGCACAGCTTTCACACCCCACCCCCAGCTTGCTCGCAGTCCCCACGCACACAGAAAGCTCATCAGCCACTAGGAGCTTACCAAGATAGGCAAGTGAGAACCAGTTGCAATGAATTGTACCAGAAAAGTATTAGCAAAGCACAGGTACTTTCTTAACACAGGACTTTGCATAAAACATGTCTATGAATATCAGTACTCTATATATAAAGAAAAACGCAGGTGATGACCATTTTGCCCTAAAAATTATTCTCATTTCAATGGGTGCCTTGGAAGCCTGCCATAAAAGGTGACGAATATCCTGAATAGCATCTTCCAAAATGGAGATGAAGAGCCTACTGGGTACCAAGTAACAGCAAGATTCAACTATAACTTACTCTGTGACACGGATTATGGTAATAATGGACTATTGTACAGAAAACGAGCTAAATTCATCAGTACTTTTTGCAAGATAGAAAGAACATGCATGTGCATCATCCATGCACAATAAAATCTTTTCAGAAATAGCTAGCTCAAAAATAATTAATTGACCCAATTTCAGTGTGTTTCTTGTGGCAGAACTGGGTTTACAGCGGCCATATGCCTCAATGGTTTGGCCCCAGAAAACAGAGGACAGTGTTACCATCATCTTAGAGGATTTGAAGGTTCATTCCTCCACAGAAGGTGTGCTCCATTCCTCTCTCTAATCTGTATATTGTCAGAAGTTCTTGAATCTACAGGAATTCTCTTCAGAAATGAAGATCAGATATCTTTTCTATTCATATAATGATTGATGAAACACGAGGGAAAATAAATTGAATTATGTTAAATCTCCCAGAGAAACATAATTAAGCTGTAAAGCATTCCCTTGAAATCCTTGTATCGCTCAGGCTGTGTCTCCTACTACATGATCAATAATAATATTAATTAAAGACAATTATTTTGAAGGACTGGCATGAACTTTCAGCTTTTACTATGTTTTATACTATTAAAAGCTAAGGATTTATTCGGTTATCATATCTGCGAAATCCTCTGTATTTCCAGCACAAGGTTTCTAAAGTATTGTGGCTGAGATTTTGCTTTCTTTTTTGGTACCTATTGCTGTTCTAAAATCTGTATATAGCTCAGTATACATACATTACAAGAACCACACTGAAGATAATAATACAAACATTATAACCTTACCCTAAATACAGAAGCTGGCCAATTGCATGGATTATGCTGGTTTCAATTTCTCTTTAACTGGAATCCTAGGCATTAAATATTTGTACATGGCAGTTATATCAAATGACCACCGACAACATATGCCTCCATCACAAAATCAAAACATGGCATGTACTTCCAGTTCTCCAAGCAGAAGATGAAGGAAGTGTTCTGGGAGAAAAATCATTGCAGACACGGCTCAAAAAAATCTGGGATCAGGAGATAGCAGGAAAAAAATCTAATTTTGTATTAAAAAGCAAATAGTGCCATCAATTTTCTGAAGAAGTTTTGCTGTAGATGAAATATGTGGACAAAAACACCTGAGAAAAAATTCGGTTGGTAAACAATAGCTCTTATCAATGCAACAAATTATGTAGAAGATGATTGTGTGTTTTTACTACTTACAGACAAATATAAATAATTAGTGTGTGTACATATACATGTATTTTTAGTATTTATATTTATGAATATATATATAAAAGACTATAAATACATTCTGGTTTTAACAACATACCCTTGCTTATGCAAGCTCCTGCGAAAAAAAAATTAAAAAAATTTGAAAGTCCTTTATATCTTGGCCAGAAAAATTGATTCAAATGAAATGGTGAAGATAACATAAAAAGTATGGCAGTCCTGAGTATGTCTAAAATTAAATCCCAGACACCATCCCTAAAGAGCGACCAAGACTTTCATCAAACTCCATAAGCTCTGTGCTGTGGATTTTTTTCAAAGAGAACTCTCACTAGGCAAACAGCTTCCAGTTTCACAAATGCTTGTCATAAACTCACGTATATGGAAGGGAAATGGACTTCTCAAACACAAAAGCATATATTACTATGAATACAAAAGGCTTCTGAAGAAAGTAGACATTGAATTTGGAGCACTAAATACTATTATGAAAGCCATAAATAAAGCAACAATAATTAGAAGTATATCTTGGTATTCCTGAAACCGCAACAATAAAGCAGTTCAGCAAAATAACAGGATCCAAGATGTAAATAAGTTGGGTGTTTAGTTGTTCTTTTAATAACAAAGGCATTGAGTAGGCAAATTTAAGACTCTGTGGAAGAAGGCAAAGAAAAGATTTCTCAAATGAGCTTCATCCTAAAAAAGATCAGAGTAACATGTATGAAGCAAGATGACATAATGTGCTGTTGCTTAAATGCAGCCACTAATAGCACTCTATTCTGAAAACTAAGCTGTGGGTAATTGAATGTAAGACGAAGCAAAAATATAGAAAAGGCCAAGCTGAAGCTGAAGAATAAAAATGCAGTGTGTGTAATGGCATTGAGAAGAGCACAGCTCTGTAGAACTGATTAATAAGAGCAGTGAACAGTACAGAGTGGATTTGCAGAGATTAGAACGTTGTACGCTTTGTACAAAAGATTGTATGAAGTTCTTCTTAGGTTTGAATTTAAATAGGGCAAAATTTATCTAACACTATTCATGTTTCCCTTTGACCTTTAAATATATCTTCCCTCTACGCCAAAAAAGGACATTTTAAAGTAAAATATGTTTACGCTTCACTATGTCATACCTCCTGTGCACATGTGCATATGCACACAAGTGCAGAGTCTATTATATTCCTTTGCACTACAGTAAGAAATCAAGAAAGCCATTACAAACAAACTGCTTTAACACTGGCAGTCAAATTCAAGAGAATATACACTTTGATAAACCCTTGAAGTCATGTTCCTGCATTAACAAGTCCAAAAATTAGAAGTACAAGATTGCATAGTAGGAACCTGGTAATTTTTGTTTCAAAGTGGAACACAAAGTTCAAACTTCTCACAAACACTCCACTGGAACACGCATTGTAGCATGAGGCAGCACCACCTCAGGAGAAGTTTAAATTAGTAGCAAGAAACTTTTACGAAGAGATGAAACATAAAAATGGACTTGGCAGTAAAACTGAAGATAATATTCAAAGAACAAAAAACTGCAGGCAGCAACAGGACACTGAATGGAGATGGCAGCATCAGAAAAACATAACATTCAGTGACAAGTTAATGACAGAGACCATCATTACAGACAGAATTAAATATTTCATGGGTAGAATCTAAGGGAAAGACACCAGAACGCAGATTTAATTTTCTGGTTACAATGCTGCTTTCAAGATGTCTTTGAGGCAGGACTTCTACACCTCATCTATCGTGTTTTGGAGAACTTACACCTCTTCATCATATGAGATAGGGAGTTGTGCTTAGTCTGGAAACACTCACAGCAGCCCCAGCTGGGAAATACAGGTTTTTGTTTCCATCAAGGTAAAACACTTGCCACAGACTTAAAACCAGAAACAGTCAGAGCAAAAGCCACAAGGACAAGGATTTCCTAAAGGCAAAGTACATAATGACTAGCAAAGAGAAGACATTAAAATATTTAAAACTTTCTGTGCAGTTCCAATAAAGAAACATGTTGCCAACAATAGAAATGCTGGTTTTCAGTCCCTAACCTCTTGAAATTTTGCAAAGCAGTTAGAAAGGATATTCAAGATGCAGTCACAGAAAGCCAGATTTTTTCTTATCTAACATTCCCTGTGTAAAAGGTACCAAATTAGAAACCCAGTTCCCTATACAGTCTGTGGACGGGGACAGGCACAGAACAAAGTGAATCATCCTGTAGAGGTGACCATCTCTCTTGATGTACTACACAGAGCCAAGAGGGTTTAGAATATAATATATGCCCCATATTAAGGGAGGTGAATCCCACCATACGCACTCATTCAGAAAGCTGGAGGGTTGACCTAGCTGAGTCTCACCTTCAGCCAGCCTTAGCTGGTGCTCCTGTAGAAATTTTGGATACCTCTGTGAATTCCCCTCAGGAGTGTGAGCAAATTTCAGGATTTGGAAAAAAACACACATAATTTGTTTTAAGAAGTGAAAAGATAAAAGAAGAGAAAACTATTTAAAAATGTAGCTTTTCCTGCCTCCATGCACGCTCACCAATGGCTTTTCCTATATACAAAGTCGACTGAAGGGAGGGGTGGGTTTGAACAACAAATTGATGTGATACAATCACATCATTCACAATCACATAATGGACTATATCCCAACTTTCAAAAGGTATTAAGTATCCTCATTAATACAATAAGTGCAGCAGTCAAATCAGTACTATGATTTTATCAGTTTTTGACTGTACATGAATTAGAATATAAAATGTATCAGAAATTTTAATAAGGCTTTAACATTCTGTGAATGTCTTACTGTCATTTACATCGTATTAAAGTGAAATTCCACATAAAAGCATAAAGAGAATACTCTGTGTCCTAAGTACAGTTTTGCATAGTTGTCATGTCCACATACTGGGAATCTTATTCACAAGATGTAATATTATCATAAATCTGCAAAGGGAAGGTATTTCTCTGTTTGGTATGGCTGACAAGTGCAATTGTTGCACAATAAGGTCAGATGGTCAGGATGACGCCTACAGAGATCTTTTAGGGATGCCATTATATTCAGCGCCTGTTCTACAACAGGTTGCTAAACCCTGGACTTCCAGTTCTCGTTCTCAGCAGGGTGCTAAAATTGTTACCACTTTCAGAGACATGTTGCTGTCACTTTCTTTTAGCTCTTTTCATTTTTCCGTCTTGCTTTCAGAATATTAGCTTAAAATAAAGTTTGCCAGCAAGTATTTGTCTTTAATTCCAAAGGGATGCATTTAGTCTTTAAGAAATAAGTATACTATTGCTGCATGCATCTACTTTGCATTAAATTTTACCATAAAAACTAACAATTTTAGTTTTTACAATCTAACCTATTTTCTCAGATCCACTACTTTCATGCTGTTTCAGATTTGATTAATATCACAGAAAAAGAGCCTATAAACTCAGATTTTTTCTATAGTTGTCAAACAACCTGGCAGAGACTGAGTGATGTTTCTGACCAATATATTATAGTTGGTTTAAAGTCCTGTCAACTCTAAACACTGTCAATTAAAACCTTATTATACATATATATAATTATTTATTAAAACAAATAATTTCCAGTGCAACTGGAAATGTTGGAGAATGTAAGAGAATGTGACAGGCCAATGTACCATCCACAGAACAACTCCCTGCCTTCTTCTGGCTGCAGCTTTTGAAATAGATGCAGGTTAGTTCCTTCTAGAAGAACAGCAGGTATGAGATTTTTAGCAGGACTCTAGGTACCTCCTTAGATGCTGAACATGCAGGAACACCAAAATTACTTTTTTTAATATTCTGATGTTGACAAAGGCTTCATCTTTGTGGGAATCAACTGTAGGATTCCAGGGCATACAAAATAACTGCTAGACTTTAAATGGTGAAAGATTACATGTTACTCCTTTTCACTCTTTTCTAATTTTTCAAATATTGGATTTTAATTTTCTGATCCCCCTCCCAATAACTTCCTATTGGATCTGCTGGTATCTGCAAGGACTTTTTTCAGCATATTTAGCATCCAAACGTGGGTGGAGGAAAGGTACGCAGCATCTAAGCATCTGGGGGAGAGAAACCAGGAAATTTTACTGGATTCATAATAGAAGCGCTACAGCTTTAGCTGCATCTCTTGCCTGCAAATTTACAGATACTCTCAGGCCAGAGAGTAGCAAATATCTTCATTGCTATATTCAGGTAACCATTTATCTATGTTGGGACAGGAATGTTAATTCTTGAAAGAACCACACAGATTGTTGCATATGATGAGTGCTGGTTTTAGTACTGCATAAATCACTAAAAGACTGAGGACTTTTATTTAGTCAATGCAAAATAAAGAACTTGTAGGAAGCGATACCTCCTGCAACAGTCTTTTTGCAGAGCAAACAATCTGCTACTCAGTTGCAGAAAAGGAGATAGAGAAGTGAGAATGGTACTTCTGACTGAATCTCCCAGGAGCAGGTTATGAAGAAAGAAAACTCCCTCCCTCCTTTCATCTTTATCCTCAATACACACAACCACATGTATCTGGGTCACTGCAAGTGTGTATGTCACTCATCATTTCAGTTGCTTTATTTACTGTGCCATACTGTGCAGTTTGCATTAGGAAGAAGTCAAAGTCCTCCTAGCATGCATTTCCCAATGTTGGGAATGAGGACGTTAAAGAACCTAACATTGGCTAAATAGCTGCAAAAGAAAGTAAATCTTGCCCATCGCGGGTTTCTTAATCTGCCTGAACACCCAGGCAGAAGACCTGTTTAAAGGTCTGCAAGAAAGGACCACTTTGAAAAATTGCACTGGGAATCGTCCTTGCCAAAGGAGACGCTCATGCACTAATGCTCATGCAGGATGATCTGGTATACCTGGAATGTAACTAGCATCCAAATAGTTAGCACAGAGTACCTTCAAACAGCAATCTGGAGTGACTAGAGACACAGGCACACCGTTCATAGTGAGAGGGAAAGGGGCATACACCCTTATGTGTAATATAGCATCTTGCTGTGAGCCACAGCGCTCACTCTGTGCCAGCTGCATGTGTCAAGTCATGATCACACAGGTCCTCTCTGACTCCTACCTCTGAAGTGCATCTGATTTTTAAGAGAAAGACAGTTTACCCATGCCACGTAGAAACTCTCAGAGATCACTTTCCCAACACTTACTATCAAGTGACTACATAATGACCAGGAGTCTCTCACACACGACAGCCCAACCAGCACAATGTTTTCATAAAGATCCTAGTAACACCTGGTGTTATTCTGCTGCTCAAAGTCTTTCTCCTCCTTGATAAAACCATGCTGAAACCACATTTCTTCTCCTCCACATGTTTTTTCAGACCTCTACTTTCTATTCCTCCTGATTCTGGACACTACAGAGTGAGAAAATATTTAGAATAACTTTGGGCAGGTATTTTCAACATTATTTCTATAGATGTTTTTCTGTCAATCCTGTAGTTAAAGTCAAGGAGTTACAAGGCTGACGAACAACTAAAAATAATAGTCCTCATTAGGGTATGGTATTAATGAGCATTGCACAGATGATAGCTTACCCAGTCAGCCGTAATCTTGTTACATTCAGAAATCAAGAATATTCATATTCTTGGATTATGAAAAATCCAAGCAAAAGCCAGCAGTACCATCGACAGAAATACGTTATCTAATTAATTAACCGAATATTCATGCAAGAGGTGCCACTTTTTTCCAAACCAGACAGGAATCAATGCATTACCGTGGTGTTAAGTGATGTGGTATCAGTTTGCAGTATCATCTCTTAGGTGAGATACAAAACAGAGGTCTGATCTATAATCATATTCATAGACCATAGGGTCTATTTTAATAAGTGTTAAGGCTGGAGGGCTGTACCAGATTTAATGTTGACTAACTCCGTTTCAACTCTAAAATCTCCCTTGCAATTTCGCTTGAACACAGAAGTCATACTCACATCCTGCTCTAAAAATGTTGTAATGTCTCAGTTTATGAAGAATTCTGCCACACTGAGAAGCGCTGCATTTCTCTCCCTGGGAGTTGATTCCCACATACAGGGGCATTAGGGAACAGGACCATTTTCAAACCTGACCTTCTAAGGTAAGCAGCGAGACAAATACACTCAAATCTATGTTTAAAAGCGAAGTTTGTGCTACTAGAAGGTTATTTTACAGTTCTTTAGTGAGAAAGATGATATATAAATATGGAACATTTCATGAGACAAAGCTACAGAAGCAGCATTTTGCAATTTTAAATACAATCTCTTTTGTCTTTCAGCATCTTTCAGTTCTTTCTATGACTGCCTTTGGCTCTAATAAGATATAACAAACCAAATAAACACGAAGAAAGAAAGAAAGAATTACTAACAAAGGGACAATCATTTTTACATGTACAAAATGTAGAGTATGTTTATGAGTTAGTCTGTTTCTATCAGCAATTCAGTGTGCATATATGATAAATCTGATCAGCTGTTTGCACGTAAAAGATATGTAAGTCTTGTCTTTACTTGAAATTTTCTGATTAGGATTTTAGATATTATTTCTGATGTTTTTCCAGATTGACATCCATGTTCTACTTTGATAATGAATACCCCAAGAGAGCACAGAGACAAGACTGGGTCTCAGAAGCTAGGAGCATTTCAATCAAAGATGGTTTGTTAATAATAAAGTAAGAAAAAAAGCCATTTGCTTCTTTTTCAGTGACTGCAGCGCTGACCCTCTCTTGGTCCTGCTAGGCCTGTCTGAGCAACAGCAGAGTTCAGTGGTAATTAAAGCAACAGTGTTGTGAAAAAAGTGTGAATTACTTTTACAAGAAGACTTGGATGTTGCTACCGACTGACAAAGCACAGCAGGAGAACTCTGCTGGATATTAAAGAGCTATGGTAGTCACTGTATTGTAAGGTGGCTTTTCAGCACAATGCAAAATTGTGACTTTTCACAAGTTTATACCTCATGAACCATTTGAGTTATCGGCTTAAAATTTAGTATGTTTTATAAGGCACATAGCAGACACGATAAATGTGTCATACTTGGTAAAATCTAGTCCTGATTAAATTATGTAGACCCTAAAGTCAATTTTTACCCTTCAATTATGACTTCACTGGGTAATTATTGCAATATTACAGCCCAGACTGTTGTGCAAAATTACAGAAAGGGCTAAATATTCAGATATCTCTCAGCAAATTATTGCAGTGTCAAACAGCCTGAATTTCCATTTCTGACATTTTTAAAATGAAAAAGCACAGCAGCTCACATTTTTGGCATTACACAGAGAATATATACCAGGTATTATACAGCAGCCCTGTACTGTACTGTATAAATATCATTTTAAGACAACACGATTCTGTGAAGCAACACAAAGGACCAGGTCTGACAAATGCTTCACTATCTCAATGTTTCTTCTACAGTCGCTGGAAAAATGCATGTTACAGCAGATTATTTTTTTGTTAGTGTGCAAGAGAACAGGGGATGGATCCTGAAGTTAGTTTCATACATATGCAGAACCAGTAAAGACAGCATATACAAATACAGTTATTCCCATTATTCTGAGAAAATAAAGGTTAGAATTTAGACTGATACCCACAGAATAAAGGCAGAGAATCTTCAACACAATGTGATGGCATTGTCCTTCAGGGTGTGATATGATCTGATGCCATAGTCACTATAGCGTTTTCTGAATTGGTTTTCAGTACAGTGTGAGGAATTTATATAACCAGCATTATAGATTTTTCATTTTAAGATTTACTTAAGAGCTTCAAACAGCAAATAAGGATTTTCTAAATATGCATTCAGGTCCTATATTGAACAAAATCTTGGATCTACTCTGAGCCATCCAGCTAATTTGCAATTTACACAAAAATCACAAAGAAGGGGGTATTTACTGGCATGAACTTTCAAAGTGAAGCTTAGCACTTTTTGTCCCAGAAGCAGAACAGAAAAGTCCAACAGAATTACAAAATCTATTTATGAGCCTAAGACCACTGTCACATAAAGAAACATAGTTCAGTATCTGATGTTATCCCTGGGGTTTAAAGTCTCATTACCCAAGAAAAATTTTTCCTTCCCAAATTTTTGAAAGACAGTTGGTGTGTGCTTTTCAATATTCTAGAGAATAAGGCAGAACCTGGGTAGCCCATAGAGAAAATGCTATGCATACATTCAGTTTTGCAGTCCTGGGGTTACCTCAAGACAAATTACTGCACGCTATTTGGCAGCAGTTTGACAGAAACAGTACTAAAAGCCCTTCTATTAGGTATAGCAGTTCCATAAACTATATATATAGATTCTTGTAGTGCAGTGAATCATTGTGTCGTATAAATCTAATATCAGAAGGATCATTTTCCTAAAGTTTTGTTACATCAAAATAAAACCACAGATTTGAGAACCCCCACAGCTCGGGGGAGACACATGGTGTGTGGTGTGTGACTCTGCAACGCACACCTGCCACAGAATAAAGGAATCATGAAAAGACAGAAAATAAAGTTGGAAGAAGAGGGACACAAAAAAAAAATTAAAGAATTTGAGGCTCCTTCTCTAGTATATATTCAAATGATGGTTACTATTTACTGCATCTAGACAACAAACAGCATAACAATATTTTTAATATATTAGTCTACCTGATTTTTTTTCTGGATTTCTAGATAGGCAACATGCACCCTTTGTTCAACCCTTTCTATGTCTCTCAAAGCTTGGGTAGTTCTTAAGACCTGATGCAAGTCTTTTGTGCCAGGGAAAATAAGAAAAGCTTGCTAGATTTCAGAAATACAGTTTAAAACAATAAACCTCCACCCAAAAACTCAAATTCCCTGTTATCTCTCTCAGATATGTACACAACTGTACATAAAAATCATCAATCAGATCACAGCATCAGTAAACACAATATCAATACAAATGTCCATGAAACTAATCCTTTAACAACCACTGACTCCTAGGCTGCCATGTTATTATCCATAAATAATTCTGTCCTTGAAATGAAGATTTTGAACAATGCTTTTTGGCTAATTTACAGTTAATAAACCTTTGGTGTCTGTAAAAATGATACCAAATGTGAAAAAAATTCACTCTTGCTAGCATATAATCTTTTCTTTACTTTTCATTCAGGGAAAGCTTGATTTTTGCAATGATCCAGCAAAAGATTTAATGATGTGCTTAATATTAAGGATATGTAGTTGCTCATTTGCTTAAGTGCTTCGCTGGATGAAGGTCAGAATGCTTCGAGCCTTAAAGGATGAAACCTAAATTTTGCCTTCTGCCCTCTTCCCACCCTGAACATAACTAAACTAATAGCAAAATTGATTAAATCGGTACAAAGCTTAGTGCTCAATTTAGGACACAGGATATCGAGTCAGTCAAACGTCTTTCTTTACCATAATGTTATGAAAGCCATAGAACCTGCATCTGGAATTAACGTACAAAAGACACGACTGCTTGCTTGCTTCTGTGACAGATGGGTAGTCTCAAAATTACAGGTTGGAGCCATCATTCCTTCCTTACACCTCTAAGAAGGATGAATCTCATTATTAACTAAGGGGCTGATGTGGCTGTTTATTCCCAGCCACAGTCACATGGCAGGGGTTAGGGTATCAGGAAGGCAAAATCCTTGTCCCATCAAAGAAATTTTTATGTGTTTACTCCAACAGCTGATTTTAATTTTGAGGGAAGTTGCATACGCTCAGTACCTCACAGAAATGGCCCATGGAGGAGAGGTACCTTGAATGAGACATTTGTGTGAGTGAGAACCACTCATCACCATGAAGAATCACATAATCAGCCACTTAACTTGAAAGCCCAATACACTGTATAGAACAAAACCAGTGAGCAACACGTCCAGTTAGTAACAAAGACTCAGTTGCTTTTTGATCACATTTTATATCCTTCTCTCGCTACGAGATGAGAAATGCAACAGATACAAATGCATGTGACATGTCAGTCTTCAACTCTCTTTGTCAAATGGAAACAATTACAACACAATTAAATGACAGTCCCATGCTAAACACATTGAAATGAAAACAGGCTTTTACAACATCATTCCAGTCACATTCTCTAGCAGCTGGTTTACCACTTAGCAGTACTGCTTGGCTGAACCATTATTCTTCGCTTGCTTTTTGATCAATTTTACAGTTAACCTGAACTTCTCTGATCAATCAGATCTTTAGATATTCACAAGCTCTACCTTAGGAAGAGCCAGAAACCTTAATTTAATTATTATCCAGTGGGCCCATATGAAAGCGTCCACATAAAAGCTAGTATTCATACTAGTTAATTGTTTTCTTCAGTGGTGAGAACAGTGTTTAAACTGTGTGACCTTTACAGAATAGAGAAGTAGTAGAAATACCTTTGACTGCTGTTTATGTGTAGACATATGGATTCTGAGATGTTACCAGGCAGTTCAATATACCTACTAAAGAACTTTCTCTACCGTAACAATTCTGATTTCTTCTCAAGCAGGAAACAAATCTTTTTTTCTTTTTTCCTGTTTCAAAAAGAGTTTATGATAGTGTCCCCTTGTCTCCAAGCGATATAATGCTCCAACGCTAAAAACATAAAGTCCCTACACACAGAGAGTTCTAGCAGAGGTTGACTGTGAACTCAAACAAGGACACACTCAGATTCAAAGCACAGTACTGAAACATGATTCTGTACAAGAAGAAGATGACCCATGGAAATGCAAAATTTGTTTTCTGCGAAATAGGTGGAAATGAGCACTCCTAACATTAAAATCAAGTAGAAAAGTCATGCAGAAAAAACTTTCCAAGACAAAACTGGTCTACCTTATAACTCCTTTCAAGAGCAGAGGTGTATAGAACCAGTCCTGCCATGTTCTGAATACCTCTTGAGTGGTACTGTCTGACATTACTTTTAATTTCAGTGTTGCCTTACCTGACCTGTCGGCATCAGACTCAGAAGAAGGAGGAGGGGAGGCAGGAAAGATGAAAAAAAGTGAATGAGAAAGTAAAATTAATTCCTTTTGGCCATAATCTTCATGGACTGAGCAAACATGCCTGCTCTAAAAATCTGAGAGCCTACAGCTGTTCACTGACTTTTATTCTCTTACCATGGGTATCACAGAATCACAGAATGTTAGGGGTTGGAAGGGACCTCTGGGGATCATCTAGTCCTACTCCCCTGCCAAAGCAGGGTCACCTAGAGCAGGATAAACAGGACCTCATCCAGGAGGGTCTTGAATATCTCCAGAGAAGGAGAATCCACAATCTCTCTCGGCAACCTTTTCCAGTGCTCCCCCACCCCCAGAGTGAAGTTCTTCCTCATGTTCAGACGGAACTTCCTATGCTTCATTTTGTGCCCATTGCCCCTTGTCCTGTCGCTGGGCACCACTGAAAAGAGTTTGG
>Ga0065711_1013006_pt1 | contig 17933 bp, 12 predicted proteins | sample Hoacrofraction12_FD_59098 | JGI IMG/M metagenome (GOLD analysis project Ga0065711, IMG submission 59098) | Hoatzin crop microbial communities from Cojedes, Venezuela - Epithelial fraction 12 v2 (version 2) | ecosystem: Host-associated > Birds > Digestive system > Esophagus > Crop | place...
ATTCCATTCACCATAGCTATTACTATATATAACTGACTCATCAATCTAGTGGTACCAAAATAGCTTAAGTAACTTTAAAATATAGCAGCAAATGTAGCTTTCAATGTAACATAAAGCTCCACACAGAAAGCATTTGAGAACTTTCAATATATCTTATTTTGAGCTATTTTCCTCAGCCCTTCACTGTTATATATTTCACTACAGTTCTTGAACTCGAAGTAGTAGAAATTTCTTAGTTCTGTTATTATGACATTGCCTATTAGCACTCTGTGGCGGCCAGAAAGAACAACATCTGTGGACTTTCTGAAGTCTCCTTTGAGCAGATTGAAATGCTCACATGAGGAGCAGAGCAAAAAAACCCCAAAGTTGCATGTGGGGAGGCGCAAAGTAAAGGGCTATTTTTAAGCTTCCCACCTTGCTTAGAAGACTTACAAAATGTCGATGTCTAGCCCACATTTACTGGTGGTTTTATGATTTTTTTTTCTGTGCTACACAATGAAGTTATTTACTTGTGAGAAATACTGCCCTATGTCATCTCCAGCCTAGGAGACCAACAACTTACACTGTCCTTGGCAACATTACAGGACCTGCCACTACACCAAAATGAACTGTTCTTGAATGTCTCCAGCGTATTATGTGCAAATGTGCTTTCCTTTAGCGCTGGCCTATAACCTTGCTTGGCTTCTCTTTTTTTTTTCCTCTAGAACACACATGCTATTCTTGTACCGCATAGACAGCAACAAGCTTGTTTTCATAGAAAATGGGTTCATCACTTTGACAGCTGACAAAGTTCTGGGCCATATTGTCTCTTGATAATAACTCTGCAGATATTTTATTTTCTCCTGTTTGCCTACAAAAATGATTTATGGTGGCAGGGGGCATAAAGATAGAAAGTTAACCAAATCCAGCTTCAGCCCACTCTTTTGTCTGCTAAGAACTTAGGGAAACGTAGCTCGTATTCATCCCTGAATACCATTTGCGTTTCTGGGAATTGTAGAGTTGGTAGTGGGTAGGTCCCTGCAATGTCTCAATAGCACTGAATTTGCAGACATTTAGAGAACAATCAGAACTAAGAAATTTCCTGCCTTTCTCTGTCTGATATATCCTGGAGTGTTAACATGAACAGCAGCAAAGAAATCAGGAGATCTTCAAGCACCAAGTGGGACAGACTCTGTAAAGATGGGGAAAACTCTAGAAAAAGAAGGTTGGTGGACTTGGGAGGGCTTACTGGTCCCTTGGTTTGTGGATATCCCTAGTCACTTCCAGATCCGCAGTGCAGGTGAAAAGTAGGTCTACAGCAGCCCTCTTTATCTTCCCATCTTTCCATACTAGTGCTTTATTTTCTACCAAATAAAAATACTGGTGTGCGTGTTTGGAGAGACGTCGGGCAGACTTCAGCCGTGTCCTGAAGGCAGAAAAAAAGAGATGTAGTAAAGCCTGGAGCACCCAACCGTAATCTACAACTGCAGTTGTATTTCTGTTTCTGGTACCCCCCTGCTCTGCACTCACAGGCAGATGATTTCACCTCTGTGTGCCACCTTCTGCAGTCTGCCTTCCTCCATCCTTCAGCTTGAGAACTGAGACAACTCTGCATATACACATATACGTATGTGTGCAAGTAACTGTTTATATGTACAGACACACATGTAGACCTCCATATAATAGCAACTAACCTTGTTGAGACTGCAGGTTACCACTCCAGTGCAAAAGGGTGTTCCTTTTTTTTAATTTTTAAATGTTTTCAGGAAAGCAATGGTAGCTTTTACGGATAGCCTATGGATGCATGCAGTGGTGGCTCTAACACTCTCTTAGCTGGTGGCAATCCATCTCAGATACAGTGAGGGTTATTGCATGGGTACTGCACACTACACCCAGTTTTAGTATGTAATTCTGGGTCCATTTGTGCGTCTGGGCTTGATGTGAGCATATGCACCACCCATTCTTAGTGCAGGAGGAAAATAATGTTCGGAAAGAGTTTTCAGACAGTTTTTGAAGTTCTGGCAGGTCTGGACCCACACTATCCAGAAGGTGTGTATGGAAAGAGGAATAAACACTACAGTGACATACTTGTAATAGTCAGCAAGCTCAGGGGCACTTTTCCTGTGTGATTGCATTTCTCTAGCATTCTTCTCTGTTGTTTTTAAACAACAGCTAAAGGAAAGGATTTTGGAGCAAGGAGACTCTTTAAATGAGCATTTGTGTAGAACTTTGGGGCCATAGTGCTGAAAGGGAATTTGAAGTGTTATGATGTAGTTAAATAAATGCTGTCACACGAGATAAAGTTGCCTATTATAACTGCCTGTGTTGTATTCCTTGAAGCTTCCTTTCAGGCTGACATTCTTTCATGTATGGTCTTTGCCTAAATACATATGGATTTTTTTGTGCAAAGGTAACCTACTTTTTGATACACTTTTCCTGCTCTAAACCACTTTTCTGAACAGTTGTCCAATAAGTATAGCTAGCAATAGAAATTTTTCAGGGAGATGAACTCCATGCAGAAACATACTTGAGCTTTCCAGTGAAAAACAGATGCAACTTGAAGAGGGAGAAGGCTTAAAATCAGATTTCGAATGATTAATAGTAAAAAGGGCCAGTCAATATTCTAAAAATCTTCATAAAAAAGACAATGTTACTGAGGCTGAAAACCAAACAGCTTAACTGCACAGTAAGAGTGCATGCATCTCACTGTGAGAACGGGGAGACGTGCCTTGTTCATTAGCTCCTCTTTCTCTTGTAATGGAAAGTCTGACCCCTGTGTATTGAACAGGATTCACAACGAAAGATAAAAGAGCGTCTGTCTTGACAATTTTTTCTCTGTTTTGAGGTGACAATGTAGCAGCCATCTCTTGTTTTGTTTGCTTTTTCTTCATCATTCTAAAACACTAGAGGTGATTTTTTTTCTTTCTTTCTTTCTTAAATACATTTAAAATTAATATGATGGATTGGGAGCAAAAAATCTTTGATTCCTGAACCGACTCCAGGATGAGTACTAGATATGGCTGGACAAAAAGGCAAGACTTCAGCCCTCAGTCAGGTAAAATGGTTAGATAAGTATGGTATTTAATCTCTGCTTAGTATGATGAACTTCCCCCTTGGTTTGCTTCCAAAGCTGGCTGGTGGGAATCTCACAAGTCATCAGTAGTTATCATGTTGAATCTGCGGAAGATGGGTGAATGCCAGGCACTTAAAGAAGGAAAATGCAGTGTCCATGTTTCTGAAAAAAGGAGTGACACTAAGGAGCCAGACACTTGTAAAGGTGTCAGCTTAGTTTCAATTTCAGAAAAATTGTAGGGAAAGAAATCATCAAGCCAACTATTTTTAAGCACTCAGAATTTGAAAAAAAAAGAAAGAAATGCAAAAGGAAACATGGATTAGTCTGACAAGTCTTTCTTTTGCCAAATCTAATTGCCTTATGTGACATGGAAACACTGTGATAGAAGGGAAGCAAAAGATGTCATATCTTGGCTTCTAGTAGTGTTTTGGATGACATGTTCATCATCAAACTCGGGGAACCACAAGAGGGTGAGAGATAAGATAGCTGGAAAACTGTAATCAAACCATAGTTATTCATGAGCCACTGCCAAAATGAAAGGGTATCCTGAGCAGACTCTCTGGAGTCTGGTAATATTTAATATTTTCTTTACTGTTCTAGATGACTGGACAGGTATTCAAATTAAATTTGCAGACAACACCGAAAGGGACCAATCAGACTAAACGGTGGCCAGCCACTCTGCTGAATGCAAGATTTAGAGCTCATAATGTTCTTGACAATTTTATATGAAAAAGTATGCTTCAGGGACAAATACAGGGTTTTACATTTAGGAGAAAATAGCTACATAAATACACATAAGAGAACCACAAAATGCTATCATTTGGTCATTTTTGACTCGTATTCTGTCTGATCTGCAACCTCAGGTTGCTGCAATAGCTGACTGGGATGCTAAGACAAAGATCAAGCCTGTGCATCATGTGAAATGGGTCTCCTGCTATAAGTGGTACTGATATGGCCATAGCTCAGGTACTTCTGGCTTTCAGCTTCACATTTCTGACCGTTTATGAGTTATCAAAAGATTAGAAGAGAGAATAACCAGAAGTTAGAGGAAGGTTGTCTCTGAGGAAGGATAAATGGCTATTCAGCCTAAAGAACAAAACAACACACAAGGGACAGAAGTCTTTAGATATGTAAAAGGCAGCTTCAGAGGAGCGGGGAATCACCTGTTCTTCACATTCAGAAGAGGGAAGACAAGTAACAAGCTTAAATGGCAAGAGGACATACTCCCAAACGGCATTAAGGAAGGTTTCTATAGGTGAAAGTCAGAAACCGTTGTCTGAGGAAGCTGTGGAAACCCCTTTGAAAGAACTGGTGGGATGCCTCTTGCCAGGAGTCACGGGGGCATAGCTGACCTTCCTTGGGTAGAAGGAGGGACTACAAACCCCATCACTTTGGGCTGGCCATTAGCACTGCGAACAACCATCGATCCCTATCTGGTCCGTCCTGGGGGATATACCCACCCCATGCTCCCTCCCTGGAGCCCGTGCTCTGTCGAGAGACAGACAGCTGACTGGTGATGTGTCTCAGAAGGACAACCCAGCAGGGGATACGGACAGTGCAACTTGGGCATTGCTTTTCTTCAGCACGCTTCACTTTGCACAAGCTTTTAGTTAGTAAAACTTTATGTATGCTCTTAATGTGTCTTCTCCTTTTTCCTTACAGATATTTATTCAACTGTTTAAATCAAGTTCTTGTGGTTCTTCTGTTCTCAAGATAAACTGCACTTACTGCTTTCTGACTTCAATAGCCAAGCTAATAAAAATCCAGTTGGTAGACTTAATTTTTTTAAGCTTTTATGAACTGAAACAGGAGAGCAGAAGGTTTTATGTTGATGCATAGTCATTGGTGGTATACGAATATAACCTGTATCCCATCCTGCCAGACGATGTTTTGTTGTTCTTATTGTCATTTATTGTTTAGACTAACAGGAAGTGCTGCCACTGTTCGTTTAAAATCAAATTAAGTAATTCTGCACTGATCTGGAAGAAAACTGTTTAGAAGAAAACAGTGACATTTGGAGCAACAGTAAAGAACTTTAAAGCTATGCTAATAACCTATCCTAGACTATGCCATTTTCAATGAATCTGCTGTTATTTAGTTACATGATTTTATTGTAATACACATGCAAAACTATTCTGGAGCTTAGAAGAAAGGTCTAAAAAAACATTAAAAAGAAAGCTCTGAAGTATCAGTATATATTTCTACTTGTATCTAAAAGAGGAAAAAATGTAGATAGTTACCAGAAGCTTAAAATCTAGCAGCTAGGTAATGTCTTAGATACGCAAAAGTCAATAGCGTATGGCTTAGTGTGAGAACTTTCTCAAATCAGCACCTCCCCACACCATGAACACAAATCTAAGCTCAGAAGTAACGTTTCTGGTATGAGAATCCCCCAATCAATCCACGCTTTATTTCTCTTTCTACATTGTGACAAAAACTTGGGGGCCATCTACCCTTTGCACGCACTCCCAAAATGAATTTTTTTGTATCCCTAATGCAACAACAAAACTTTGCCCAAACCAACAAAAGTTTAGTGGGGCTGGAGTAGCCTTGGCTGTCCTGCTGTTTTGACATACCAAGGTCTCAGACCTTCTTGTCTGATGTGTAGGTGGCTTGACTTCAACCTGAGAGGACTGCTCCATGCATATGAATATGGGATTTAGGGAGTGTGAAGGAGTATAGAGAGAGGTAGGAAAATAATGTCCACCCTGGTATAGCCAAAGCCCCCAGTCCCCTTCCCAGTCAGAAAAACATTAGCAGCTCCACACCTTCAAATGCCAGACGGTTTCAGAGTTACGGCAAAGTACTGCAGAGAATGTTTAATAATAATATGTGAAATTTGATTTTCTAGCATTACCATGCACCTTATACAAATGAGTCCTTTAGCCTGTAGCCAATGTACCTATGTCTTTTTAGACCTTTGGAGACTGCAAGGTCTTTGCGGTAGAAATTTTATCTCCTTGGTAAAATATCCTGCATGCTTTTACATATGATTTAAAAAATAATAATATGACCAAAAGAGTTCAGTGCTTTCTCACTCGTGCACGTTTAGAATAGCTAAGTTTTAACTGGCATAGTTCAAAGCAGAATTTAATCCACATTTCACACTCTTGTTCTGGGAACGGCTGCTTAAGGGTTATTGCAGAAAAGCATGGTTAGTTAACTATGATCCTACTTGTCATATAAGCAAAACAGGCACTGCAGACCTGCTGGCTGTTGAAGGCAAGTAACACTGCAAGGGAGACCAACAAACTTGTGACAATGGGGAGGGCAATGGGTGCAAGGTTCAGTCTCTAGCAGCCTCTGGTGGCTGTTCAAATACAGATTTTTATATTTTTTAATGTTAATGGTTATGCAAACATTCTTTATTTGCTTTGTTTTGCAATTTTGATTTCATAAATTAATATGAAAAATTTGTGTGTTGTGAAAAAAATGTCACTGGTGTTGTAAAGTCTGGTTATCTCTGGAAGTCTTTGTTTCTTTATTGGAAGCTTATTTATAGAAGACATCACCTAAATATATTGGTTAAGTTAGAAGAATCTAGGTTAGAGATAGTCATGGTAAATGATTAATTACAAAGGATAACTCAAATGATTCTGAACAGAGATTTTTGAGTTGACTATTAGCAATGTAAGCTATATCAATACACTTCCTTTTAAATGAATAGTCCTGCCTTTTTCTTCTAATTTTATTGAATAATAATGTTTCATAATAGCAATAAAAAACTATAGGCAGTATATTCCTAGAAGATTATTAATCAGCTTTATGTCTCGTGTCACTCCTGAAAAATGCAGTAATTTTTGTTGGGTTATATTTCTTAATCATTACAGCTGTCACCCGTTGCAACTGCTGTAGTTAAGGCTGCAAATCACTATGCATTGCAGCTCCCTGTTTTCACAGACTCATAATTTTCCAGCACAGTCTCCCTTTAGTAATCAAATGTTCCATGTTTGGTCTATGCACACAGAAGTGAGTGTCTGGAAACAGAACAGCACCCCATCAAGCTATTTTATTCCCAGCAAAAGACCCGAGAGAAGGTTATAAACACTCTTTTTGTGCATGTAAACTGACCCATATGTTTAGACACATTATTGCTTGCACAAAACTCTGCCTGTGAGTACTATGCACTCTCTCAGGACATTCACAATTGTGCACTGCTCCTTTCAAAAGGAGGGAGTCCATTCTCCACTAAAATCATGCCTTTCAGTATCTTGAAATGTCATCAAAATCCCATCTTGAGTGGGACACATGCAGGGTTGGGTCAAGACAGAGCATGGCAAGGGTCACATCCTTTTCATCTTAGCCCTAAAACCTAAACCTAACACATGGTCTAATTCCTCTGTCCTCTCAAAGAGGCATCTGTCATTCCTCCATACACATTGAAATGGTTCTGCTTCTTTTTCCCATCCAGATATAGAGAGTGTCCTAGGTTTTGTTGACTAAGTCAATCTGATCTCCAAGGTAGGTTTTTATAATCAAGGTACTTCAATGAACATCTCTCCCTAAAAGTGTACATCTGATGACTGATAAAACAAGGTTTTGTGGTCTTCCCAGCATCATATTCTGATTTGATTTTGCTTTTTCTTTTCCTCCAAGGACAGGGTATTTTTAAAAGTGGCCAAGCATTTCAAATAGACATTTTTACACTCACAGTTGACTGAACAGTAAGTCCTTCAGACAATCTTAAAAACACTTGTCTGTAAAGCAGTAAAACTATGAAAGTTAGAAACTGTGCCACTGCATTTGCATAGAAGAAAAACATGTAAGATTTTAAATAGGAACTATAAATACAGATATACCTGTTGATACCTGTTCTTAAAAATTCTGCTAGCATAGGCCACAAATTATCATTAGAACTAGGCAGGAAAATTACACCTCTGCCCCATGGAGCTACAGAGACTCAAGCCCCCAGGTATCTATTTGATTTGAACACCTTTCTGTAACGTGGGCCAGGAGGAATCCCACTTAGCAGAGCATCTTGGCAAGTGAGTCACTTCTCAGCCTTTTCACCAGACTGCAACACCAGATGGCTAACACACAACTAGAAGGAAACCACCCTTAGCATCCCAGATTAGAAGACAATAGACCTGGCTAGTATTAGGTTTGAAGTGTTAAACCTGCGGATACGCCTATGACATGACTGCAACGGCATATGGAAGGGAAAGCTTGGAGTATTATCCTGTGGCTGACATATCATTTATTAAGGCATCTTTCATTTATAACAACTGGTGGAGGATGAGATTTCCAATGAGAGTCTGTAATGAGCTTTACAGACTCAAGGTCACCTTGTGTGCTGCGCAGTGCTGGAAGAATAAAGGGTAGTCGTGTCTGCATAGAGTGAAGGGAGAGTGAAATGGCATCTGCGGTCTGGCAGTGGTACTTGCCAGTACCTTGTTTGCCTCAGAGGGGGGACCTTTGGGTCAGAAAAGGGTCAGAGAAAGCATTGACTGTGAACTTGAAAAAACCCAGTATTTCTAGAGCTACTGAAGTATTCTATTCCTGCTTACCAATCTAGGAGATATCTTATAATTGGGATATCTGGTGATCTAGTGATCACAGTCTTACAAGAAAACCACTAACCCTACACTTTACTTGTAGTCACACAAGCTGTGTGTTATTGTTCAACATCCAATAGCTTTTTGTTTGTTGTTGCCTAGAACCTGTGCAAAATCTTGTTCTGTTTGCTTTTGTTTCTTTAAATCATAGAAGAAAAGGTAGAGGTCACTGACTTCTCAGTTCTATTAATGGCTTGTCTGATGGAGAATATGAAGCCATTCTTTCAACAAAGTATTGCATAGGACCATTCTGTTTTGAAACAGCTTAATTTTAAGTCTGCTCTGAGAAAAGAGCCTTAGCAATTAAATATCATAGAGCACAACTGCAGGAATAACTAAATTAGTTTCTCTTGACACGAAAAATTTTCAGCAAAAACATGTTTATCTACTCAAAATATAAGCCAGAAGTGTGAAAACCACATACAGACAGCTGTGAGTGTTGTAAAGATCTATGCACAAAGGACCTACTCTCATTGCAGCGTTGTCCTGCCAGCCAGCAAAATTACTGCTCACATGAAGCAGCCTCTCCAGAAGACTGTCACAAGAGGCCTCGCTGTGCAGGCAAATACAAGTGAGCTTGTCTACTTTGCCATCTGTTACTGAGACCTTCTGTTACTGCTGAATCATTTTCTTCTCTCGGCTTATTTCAGGTTCTTAGCTGGTGTCTCGAGAAATGAGAGCTTGCTTGCCTCGCTGTCTTTGCTTGGGCTGTGAGCGAGCATTACTAACTGACATTTTCTATCACAGTGAGGCTGGAAGAGACAGATGCAAGAAGTCAAATGTGTCGTGCCTTGGTTGTTGAAGGTTTGGAATGCAGAAAGAAGATCCTGAATTTAATGGGAGCCTTACAGAGAAGCCTTGAAGGAGAGTGGGAACATGAGTAAGACTTGAGAGCCTCCAGCCTCCTGCAGAGGAAAAACAAGGCAGCAGCTGACTGAGACAGCTGAGTAAAGAAGCTACAAGGTAAAAATAGCAGCAGGCTGTCAAATAATCTGCTGGTGCTGGGCATGAGTGAGAAAACAGCATTAGGCTGTGGAGGGAGCCAAGCCAGGGATGCTTCATGGGAAAGGGGAGGCAGCTGCCAAAGAGCCGGCTCTCTGTGAGCCACATGACTCTCAAAGGAGCAGCAGTCTTGGGGCTGGTTTTCTACACCTGGATACAATTCTGTAGAGACAGCTTGAAGTCTCACTTTACAACAGCTTCAAACTGAATATTTGTGTGAACAAAGTCCTTTTATCACTGAGATATCAGCAGCTATTTAAAGCACTTCCTTAAAAGGGGCACTTGTGGGAGTTTTCTGAAGTGCCCTCTGGAGTACAGTATGTCTACCCCAAGGAGCAGGGATGTCACCTGTCACTTCCCCACTACTGCAATTGAAACAGGTCACTTCTAAATGGGAGGTACAGCACAGTAGGTACTAAACCCACTACAGCACTGTTTGTGCTGTAGGGCTGGGTGTCATGGGTTTTGCTGTAAGTGCTTTTGCTCATTCAGTAATGACTGCAGTGCAAAGGTGTCTCTGATGAAGGTCCTGCTCAGTGTGTTGATGGCCAAGGACTGAGGTCTGTCTGGTTTTTGTTTATTATTTCATGAACGCCAAAGCTAGTGAAGGGCATTGCAGTGAGAGTCACAAGTTGTTCATTTACGCAGTAAAAGAATAACATAAATATTTTGAAGTGTGGCTCAAACCAGCCTTCAGCAGAGAAAGTGTTTAAGCTCAGCAGACAAACCATGGTATGACCAACCAGGGTGTCATCTGTGATTGACTCCAGCTGCAGCTACTGTGAACTGGGGTGTTTGAACCAGTGAGCTTAATTGTTCCTCGCACATTCTTGGATAAAGAATGCTATAAAAATGCCAGGAATACCTATTCTAGGTTTCTAATGATCTTTAGTCTGTATCTTTTCACTTTCACCTTCTGTTCCTGAACTGCCCGAGGTGAAAAAGTCAGCCTGCGCCCCTTCAGAGAAAAAAGTATAATTGCAGTTGTTGTTGAGCTCAAGTTTGTAATTTAATCACAAGATGCAAGGCTGGAGTGGGCAGGTCATGTTCTAAGCCTGCAGCCCTGCAACCGCGCCGGCTTTGTGGCTCGGTAGCATCCCTGCTCGCTAGCTCACTGTGCTGCACTTTGGCTCGTGCTGGCTCCACACCAGCTTCGCAGACCCCCAGCCCACCCCACGCCTCCCCGCAGCAGCACCGGCCCAGCACCAGCACATTTTCACCCAACTTCTGCAACCTACCCTGGCACACAGGGCTGGGCTCATAAGGGAATATGAGTACCTGCCCACGGCACAGCATCCAGAAATTGGAGCTGGGCTTTGAAATCCTCTGTGGACTGCAGCAGCGGAGATAGCTCTCAGAAAAGAGGCCCTAACCCCATGGGCAGGGGTGGGTCTGACGGTTCGTGTTTTGGTATGCACCAGGAAAGCAAGCCGTCCCAGTGCTGCCGTATGTCCCGCACGAGTGCAGAGGATTGGGCTCAGAGACAAAGCAGCAGTGTTCCCCCAGCAGGGCACCTCAGCCTGCGGGTAGGGTGTGTTTAGCCACGTGCACGTGGCTCTACTCCTGACTTCTCACAGCTCTTCTGGTATCACCAGCTCTGGCATCAGCTCTGCTCTGCCCATAGTTTCTGGCAGCCAGGAGGTGGGCACCAGCTTAGGAGGGTCTTTTGCTTCCACAGAAATCCACTCGTCCTACTCCTTTGAGAAATGGATGAATTTCTGCTCTTTTAAAAGGCAGAAGCTAAAGCTGGCAGTAGGGCCCTGCTGCGCTGTGAAGATGGACAACTTTTTAGAGCGTATCTGTAATAGCAAAATCCATCTCGCCCAAAACAGAGCCTGAGGCACTTGCAGCCAAGTGAGAGGTTAGTGTGGCTGGATGGTCTCTTTACACCTCCTTCAGAAACTGTGCAGCACAGAGCAGGGGAGCACATTTCTCTAGTCCAAGGATTAAAGCATTTTTTACTCCTCCTCCTTGTGATTTTTTTCATGGCTATTTAAGAAATGGACCAAGTGGCCATCTGTTTGTTTGGGCCTGCCTTTGCTATTTAGAGATCCAGCTCAGATGTGGGAAAAGCTTGCCTTTGGCTGTCAGAGTGAGGTACCAAAANCTTTCTCCTCCTGGCCTCTGCCCGGCTAACTTTANGGGACAGCTGNTCTACCGACAGAGAGCCTTCCGGACAGTCACACTTGGCAAAGCAACNTCCTGCAGCAGATGGCTATCAGTGGCCAAGTTACCCCAAAANATCAAGCTCGGAAACTCAAAAACCTCACAGCACTGAGTGGACAGCTCGCTACATTTGTGCGCTCTGGCTGCCTCATGGGCTGTGTACAGAAACTAGAGAGATTTATGTGTTAAACATTTTAGTAATGAAAAATAAATCACCATTTTATTCACTTGTTTGTTGCAATAATCTCAAAAAAGAGTTCTCCATGTCTCTTGCTTGTCCTTATGGAGGAGCCAGAAGGTGAAATTTGAACTATTTTTATTTCATTTTAACTAGAAGAAGTACCAAATGCAGAGATAAAATACAATCTCAGAGTTTAGAGATGACTCTCAGTGGCCTCTCTGGGAAGGTGATGGTCCCATACACCCAATTCTATTGATGATACACATGTCCTTCATGAGAACTCTCATCACCAATGCAGTAGGTTTGGTGGTCCTAGTGAACTCATAACTGTATCATGACCTGTTGCGTCAATGGTACATATGAAGTAGCTGTCCCGCTATCAAAATCTGTGTGGCTATCGCGGCTTAGCTTGGTAGTCTAGGAGCTTTGGGGACACTTCAGTCCTCAAGATTTGGACTTCTTTCTCTTGAACTTCGAAAACCACAGCCTCCGTGATCCTTGTCCAACCCTGCACAGAGACTCATGCAAAGACATGCCAAAAAGACCAGGGCCTCAGCTGGTGTGAAAGAGAGTGCCCTATCTGCCACTAAGACACAGCTGCCTGGTGCAAAGCAGTGACAAGGACTTGGTGGCTGCTTCCTATCACAGATGTCCACAGGAATTTAATAACAAAAATATTTTTCTTGTCCATAAGGCTATAATTCATTGGCTATTATTCTTTCTGGCCAGTGGTTACATGTTGAATTCTCCAGAGCCTAATTGCAGCCTGTGGCTGTCAAGCCGCTGCTTGGAGAACAGAACAAAAATGAGCCCAGGCTCCCCAGGACTCTCTAAATCTGCAGGCAATAAAAAAGTCTAAGGCCTTAAGTCAGACGTGCTGTCAAGTCATAGGAATTATGCCATTTTTACCAACTTCCTTCAAGTCTGTCTTGACACCCAAAGGGATTCTTTCAGCAGTCCTTCCTCTGCTTCGCTTGTAGTTGCTACTTAGCAGAGATCGAAGTAGAAGAGCCTCCAGCTCTAACCACATTTATCTCTTTCACACACAGGCAGTTAACTGAAATACAGGAACTTGCAGTTTTTTTCTGATAAGAGGAGAAATTGATGATGAAAAGAGGCATCTGTGACATGAAATCCAATTTCTCTGAAGACAACAGGAGACAGGATCTCCAATCATCATGCACTGTTTCAGCCAGGACCCCTACGCCCAAGGACTCACTCCATATTGCCCTGCCAACAAAACTCTCCTATCTGCTTTTACCATGTCTTGCTTTTCACTCCTCAGGTTGCACCAGGAAAGGTTTAGATTGGATACTAGGAAAAATTTATTCACTGAAAGGGTTGTCAAGCTTTGGAACAGGCTGCCCAGAGAAGTGGTTGAGGCACCATCCCTGAAGGTGTTTAAAAGACGTGCCAGGTTTACAGTTGGACTCGATAATCTTAAATTTCTTTTACAACCTTAGCAATTCTACAATACTGCATGCTTTACATGGGCGTGCCTTTAGAGTGAGCAACCCTTTACACAGAGTAACGGTAACATTGCATAGAATAAGTTAAAGTTTTTTTGCAGTTCCTTCATAAATGAAAGATAATGGTTCTTCCTCTTCTCTCTTAACCTCTAGTTTTAACAGGTCCTATAGGAACCCATTTTCCCATTTGCAATCAGGTGCTTGTCAGTCATTTGAGCTCAGCAGCTGCAGCCCAGCTTGCACGCATGGCAAGGTACTTGATAGCAGCCTGTATTGCTTCATTGTGGTCTTATATATTTGAACCACAAATGCACAACCCTCTTCTGCCTCCATTTTCAGTAGCCTTACACCTTGTTCCTCAACCTCTTTAGAAGTCTAGTTTGGTTTTTGTTTCTTTTCTTAATTTAAAATTACATTCCTTCCAAAATGGAAAGTGTTCAGGGATTGCTACTATAGCATGAATGAAAGTGGGCGGGGACCTGTTATGTCTCTGTACTCAGGTCACATTTCTTTTTGTTGGTTTCAGTTTCCTGGTTAGTTTTCTACCTGAGTAATTTTATTTTAGACACTTGAAAACATATCAACTTTGCCAGCAGTGTTGAACAGGATGGCCCTGCATGTGATGTAATGCTGTTCCCAGCAGCAACAATCGCTTGCTGGTGTAGCTCAGGACCATTCTTAAACAGAATAGGCTGTGTCACCAAAGGTGGTTTTCCAACAAACAAAATGTAGTTACCACTTTTCCAGTAAGTTAAAGCAGTTCTTTTGCATGTTATTTGACCTACTAATGAGAACAGATATGGTGGTAAATGTTGCATTAGGTCATTACTTTGGAGATAACAGGCAAAAGTATTAAGCACTTGTTGGTAGATGAGAGTAAATTAAGGTAAAGTTGAAAAGGGTGCCTCTATAGTCTTAGTGTCTATAGTTTTCTGCCTGATACCAGGACGTTTTATTTTACAAGTGAATTGTATGAGGATATGGTGGTATTTATTCTTATGTGACTCCGAGAAATTAATCACTCATCACCCTACAGAAATCTGGGGTATTGAATTCTAACAAAGTCCAGGGTGTTTTTTGTTTCTTTCTTTCCTCCAGTGTGAAATTGTACCTGTGATCTACGCTCCCTCAAGCATAAAGTGCTACAAGTTGACTTTAGGCATGCTGACCTCTCTGGCACCCACAGCTGATGGTCATCTCCATTAGGCACATTAACTAGTTTCTAGAGTAATTAACTGGCAGAGCATGTAATCAGTGCCAGATGTTTTTGGGTTGCTTTTTGGATTGCAACTGCTGCTGGGTTCCCAAACCTTCAATCCTGGTTGTTTTGCCCAGACAAGGCCAAACTCCGCTTCATCCAGTCACCATTTCATCAGCACTTGTTTGTATTCTTCCAGCCCAAAGCTGTGGTTGTATGACCTGACCACATCACCACCACTCCTGGTTGAGTATGCATTAGTTTTGGGAGAGATTGAAAACTACTGGTTAACTTTCTATTTCATTTTGTGCACCCACATTCTTCTTCCTCAAAGAGATGATTTTGCCTGGGGCAAGAAGCAAAGCAATATGTCTGAGTTAGTGTATTTACATGCTAATGTTTAGATACATGTAATATTTATGTAAAGGAGAACAGTGAGAGATTGGAGGTGTATTTGTGTCAGTGAGTTGGACTGGCATCTGGGGAGAAAGCTCAGATTCTTTTTCGGGTTTTATTGAGCATTGCAGAGTGGAGATTTCTCATTTTTAACTTAAATGATGATCATTATCTGCTCACAAGTTCAACATCAGTTATTTATTTATATTACCTTCGCACTATGTTAAAAATAACTCTCTCTTGAATGCTCTTGAACTACTTTTCCTAAAAACAGTTATGTAGTGTGTCAAGAAATGGCACTGCTAAATTTATCCTGATATGGGCTTTAATTACCTTGTATACTTCTTGGAAATGAAACAAATGCAGTGAAATTTTGTTGGGGAACTGGGTTCTTCTTAACCACCTGTCTTTTGTTCATCAAGTGACATTAATAAATCTAAGTTTATCAGATACAGTTCTGTTTTATTTAAGGAGGGAGGAATATTTATTTTGTTTAATTATCCCTTTTCAATATTATGAACACTCTGTTATTTCTTTTGAGCTGGTAGCTGGCAGTGTTACTTTGCTAATGTGCTTTCATTCTTGGGAGCCATCCGTTCTTGCACCCGCAGCCTTACAGACTCTTGTCACTGGCCTCCTCCCCTCCAAACACTCTCTCAATCTGTTTTTATGGAACTGTGCTACTGCCGTGGTATTAAAGTGCAGTTAAGGGCTATTCTGTATTTTCTACTTTACAGCCAGAACTACAACAGTCCTTCTCTTAAGGTGCTGTTTCTTGGAAACGTATTTTATTTTGTTGCTTTCTATAAGACATTTGAACTATGTTTGGTATTTATTTATTTTTATTGTTAGACAACTTCTTTAGTTGATTTTCCTTGATGCACCACTGGGACCTGCACTGTTCCTTCCCCCAGTTTTACTGTAATTTTTCTTACTTTTTACATTGTAGCAAAGATATCGTCATAGTGTTGACAGTCCTGGCAGATGTCTGTGACTGGCCCAAGTGTTCCTTAACACCTGTGGATTTTTTTCTCCTGTTTCTAGTTTTAAATAATCCCCCATAACCTTGCCAGTTCTCTATGCCGGCTGTCTTGTCCTACTTTCTTTAGGGTGGAGCTATTCCTCACTTACAAGTTTCTCATACCAAATAATTCCTGTGAGCCCTCTACATTTATATTTTTTCTCTTCATGCTGCTTTTAATTCATTAGTTCAGACGCTGACAAGCTACCTAGCGGATTCTGTCATTAATCCTCTCTGTCAATAATCCAGTTATTTATTTTTACATTTTGAGAAGATCACAGGAACTGTAGCCAACCATCATTCTAGATGCATGAAGTGATAGGTAAAATCTTCTCCTAAGAGCAACATCACAATTCACTATCACCTATCATCGGTAAGTAAGCTAAATGCAGATTTCCTTTTTGTAATTTATTCCTGCTAATACAAACCTGGGGAAGGGGTGCAGAGATAATTTGCAGCATGGTCTGAAAGTTAAGGATTATATCAGACCATGGATTGATTATATTTAAAGCCATGGGACCCTCAGTGGCAATATCACCCAACTGTTCCCTCTGCTTTACAGCAGCACAGCCCTGGCTTAAATGCTGCTGCTGATCTTGGCAGCTGTAGCCGCACAGCATGAGGACAGAGGGAGGGAGTGGGAACCACCAGGCATCTTCACTGCAGCCTTTTCTCCTCTACAGTCCAAAATAGGAGCACGGGTGGCTACTGCAATCCCAGACACCTCCTGCCACTGAACTTGAGGAGTTTGAATTCTGTGAACTGCAAATGACCAAACAGCTCTTACAGATGCTGCACCCCCTGCTAATAATATTTTTAATGAGAGAGATAATCTAATGTATCTACAGCCTTGTTTTGTCTCAGTACAGTAACACCATGTCATCAAGAACTTAATCCCTTCTAGGGCAATGACCATAGCCACTGTGTTTAGACACTGTTCTCTAAGGGAAAAGAGGTTTTCCTTAGAAATATTTTTGATACAATATGATTTCTCTACCATGAAGACTTAATTTTGTAGCTGTGAACTTGCTTGTCTGAGTCTTCCCTTCACAATCTCTCTTCTATGTAATTTGGATTCATGTTCACTAAGAACTGTTGCACAAAGATGAATAACTGGTAGCTGAGCACAGTAAGACTCAGGCAAGGTGGCCTATTTTTTGGGTCAGATTTTTTTGGATTGTTTTGTTGTTTTTTTTTTAAAGATAGCAAACATTAGGGCAGAAATAAGACAATGATTGGAGATGTCCCTGCTCATTGCAGGGGGGTTGGCCTATAGATGACCTTTAAAGGTCCCTTCCAACTCCAACTACTCTATGATTCTATGATACATAAACCTAAAGAGTACTGGAAAAATGCACCCTATGCTTATCAAAGAATAAAGAAGTTTTACACCTCATCCTGAAGGCTGTTTATTAATAGGTCATCAGGGATTGTTTTTTCTTTCATAGACTAGTTTCTTCAAAATAAAAACCTGTCTTCTGAGATACTGCTCTTAGAGAAGCTTGTGGGTGGAGAAAGTTGTTTTTTATGTCTTCTTTTGAGAAAGACAATTCCAGGTTTTCATTGATCTGCAATGTACTTTTTGCACTTCGGTATTATATAAAGTAACCAGGACTGAAGAGATGTGCAGTCAGGACACAGCTACCCTTCACACCTGACAATATCAGGCCTGCAGGCTTTGGCAAAGACACCCTGCAAACCTGTTCGTATTAATGGAAAAACTGAGCCTTTGGTTTATGTACAGATTGGTAGATTGGATATCATGTGACGAACACCAACACTATTCATTAATAAGGGGTAGGATTTTACTTTCTTGCCTTACCTTTCTCTATACATCTGATTTTCTTTTGTCACTTAGACTTGTGCCAGACTGACTTGGTAGCATCTGCTGTG